>Ga0265798_10012587_pt1 | contig 10195 bp, 4 predicted proteins | sample P3T30metagenome_FD_192430 | JGI IMG/M metagenome (GOLD analysis project Ga0265798, IMG submission 192430) | Plant litter microbial communities from East Loma Ridge, Irvine, California - P3 T30 | ecosystem: Environmental > Terrestrial > Plant litter > Unclassified | place: USA: California...
GTTCACATGAAAACGTTCCACGACTGCCACATCTCTAAGTATTAGGTCCTTAGTTCTTTCTCCTCGTTCTCCATTAAGTATTGATCGGATACGGCGAGTTCCTTTTCCAAAGATTAGGAAAGATTGAGTTCCTGCCTCTACACAGTCGATACCGCTCGTTTTTACAAACGATCCGGGTTCAATAAGATCTAGATTGTTTACCAGATGGACGGCAGCTCCGTTGTCTAGTATAGTGCTCTCCGAAAGTGGGTGAGCATCGAAGTCCATGGTGGAGTAGACGCCCAGTAAATGACTTTTAGTAAGCATTATTGGATCAATGAGTACTGCTTAGACATTGCCAGGGTATTTGGCCTTATTCGGTCCTTCTATCAGGCCAAGCTTCAGTGTAACCTAACCCCTCTTTATTAGATATTTCTTAAGCCCCTCGTATTTTTGCTTATTAAGAGTTTCTAGTATTTTGTTGCTCTCTTCCCCGCTTAACGTGTAGGGTTTACCTATAAGTGCGGATTGAAGCTTTTTATAGTCTGAGGCTAACCATTTATAAGCTTTTCCGCAAGGGCAAGGCTTCTTGTTGTTTGATTGTTTTGAGTTCTTAGGTCCTGTTTGTCCGGGTGAGCTTCCAAGGGTGGCGAATACTCCACTGCTAGTTGTAGACCGGAGTCCGTGTTCCTAGAGTAACGCTAAGAAAATACGAGCTACTTGCTGTAGAGTAAGCTATCCATAAGTCTGACTGAGGACCAATTGCTAGATTATTGTTTGGTGCATATTGCGTCCCCACTCCGGTGCGAGCTTCGGGGTAATTGCATCCAGGTAATCTTGGATAGCGAGCGTTCCCTCCACCTCTAAGAGTTTGTAAGCTCTCGCTTTTAAAAAGAGGTGAAGCTATTCTTGCTACCATTTCTCAGCGTTCTAGCGTCCTTGTTTGGCTCGCTGGAGATGAGCTCTATACTGAGCGCGCACGAGATTCTTGGTGCTCTGATCAGTAGGAGCTATCTCTTTCCTCAGCTCAATAATGAGAGCTTGCAGGGTTGACTTTTCTTTTTCCGCGAGCGTCATCATTATCGGGGTAAGTATTGCCTGGTCGACTGTTTGGTTTACCTAGTTCTAGAGGTGCATTAGTTGGTTGACTATTGCAGTATACTCAGATGAGAGTGCTTGATACTTTGTTAATTCGAGTGAGTAATTTGCTGCAATGCTCTCTTTCGGGAGACTTTCGTCTAGATCTAGGAGATCTGGCTCTCCATCTCTAATGGACAGAGCTTCGGTTCCATCTGGGTCAACTTGATTCCATACGCCTTTGGTGAGCGCATAGAATTTGAATTGTATGAACCAGGCTAGCCATTGTGATCTTTTAGTGAGGGTAATGTTCGAATGTGCGAGCGTTAGGTCGCTCATTGTAGGTTAAGGTAATTAATTAGAGATTAACAAAGCTCTTATTCTTGCGGGTGCGTCTTATAATAACAAATAGCGGAACTGCTTGTTTTGTCAAAGCGCTAGGCTCATAACTAGCGCAAGAAGGAGCTTTGGAATAATTAGGAGATGAATCATTGTTCTATCTAAGTGAGCGGAAAGCTCGCTCTTATACTCGCAGAGAGCATCTCGCTAGTCTACATATGAAATAGTGTCGTTGGAGCACAGAGCTCACGTCGCCAGAGTGATACTGACAGGACAAAGGAAATTGCTCATGTACAAGAGCATCATACTTGCGACAGTTTGTCTAATCTAGTTATAATGCCTTAACGACGCGTCCACTCCTCTATCTAGAACGCGTTTTCATAAGTAACTAGCTAGGTATTCTCACTTATATTCTACTAGGCCTATTAACGGCATTACGACGCTGCAAAGTTTACGTTTAATACTTGCGGTACGCTATATTAACCCTATATTAACTATAAAATAGTACGCACTAGTAGTAGTATATATATTCTTCTTCTTCTTACTAATACTAGTCTATACGCAACGCTTATAGTTATTGTTTATAGTCTACTTCCTCCTCTCTTTAGGGTTCGCCTACTTAATGTGCTTATATAACATCTCTAGAGACATCTATACGCTTTTTAATACCTACCTCTACTATGTGTAGAGATAATAGTCTCTCTAGATTACCTAAAACACTTCTTGCGCGACTAGAATAGTCTAATCTACTATTGCCTTTTAGCTTGGATTATAATAATCTAGGCCTAATAACCTACCTCTATACGTATTATAATGCTCTACACTAGATATTAGAGCGTAAATCGTCTTCTAGTGCGTTAGCGCCCAAATTTATATCTTGCTACCTTAACGGCTACGTTTTACTTCTACTATTCCCTAACCTACCCTATTATTTATATAACTTGCTATATAGCGCTAGTCTATCTACTAAGGTTTTCTATAAGGACCTCTACGTATACAATTTAGCCTTCACTTTTACTTTACTTAACTATACGTGAATAGATTAGGGTACTAGAGGCCTAGGCGTCTAGGTATTCTAAATCTATAGTGCGTTATATTACTATTCTAGCCTACTATAAGAAATCTAAGGTACTCTACCCTAGTACACCTAGCTGTATTTCTATAATCCTTAGTTTGCGGCTAAGGTAAGATAGCAACATAATTTGTATTTATAGTTAGATATCCTCTATAGTCTTATAGATATATTATACTATATTAAGAACTAGTATATTACTATATATTAGACTACTAGGGAGCGTTTATAGGGAGCTACAGCTGTAAGGGGTTGCTTGGGTTGACCATTGTGCGAGGATAACAGTGAAGAATTAACTACCCTACTCTATCTACCTTTGGCCTGCTATTTATCTACTTGTTATTGACCGCTCTTTAGGTTTATCTTAGTAACGGGTTGGCCTAGTTAGGCCGAGGGGTGGGGTAGTCGGGCCGAGGGGTCAACTGACAGTAAGCTGGCGTTCTAGCTAGGAGCTAGCAGCTTAGTTAGCTAGTTACTAGGTACTCCTAGTGTACCTAGTGTCTTGGCTAGCAATGAGGCTTTTAGCCAAATATGCCGCAAGGGCTTCAGCCCTTTACAACAGCTAACGTACGTATTGTTTTGACATCTAGGCTTACTATCACTCTAGAAATAGGTCTAGATTGGCGCTATAAGAACCTTCTAACAAGTAATAAGATTAGATTAATTATTCTAGATGCTGCTATATATAAAATAATACGCCCTATTGTGCTTACGTTACGTATAAGCAACACGCTCTTCTAGATTAATACTATCTACCTAGCTTATATAGCTTTACACTACGTTCTTATATTTCCCTATAGTGATATAGGCTAGTATCCTAGCATAACGCTCTATAACGACGATAAGGCTTAGAAATAAGACAAGCTAACGTAATAAGTCTACTATTAGTACTATTTACACCTATAGCCTAGCTTAACTATAATACTATTTCTATTCTATAGGCTATTTATATAGTAGATTATTAATATATAGGCTATACTTAATTAAGCGCGCCTATAGTAGATCTAGAATAATGAGAAAATACTCTACTCTAAGCTTTATAGTAGTATTACTAATGCTCTTATAGGGGATAATACTTCTAGTCTAACTATTAGACGCTACGTTATCTTACTAATATCTTATGTAGGTAGTTCTAGGTTTGTTAGCTAGTGTTATTAGGATTCTATAGCGATTATACGCTGTTATAGGAGGCCTACGCTCTTTATTACCTTTATAGCTAGTGGCTTCTAGCCTAAGGTAGACTATAAGCTCTATTATAGTAAGACTAGCTTAAATAGGCCTAACCTTGTGTGCTACGTTTTCTATTAAAAGTCCTAGAACCTGCTTCGTAGTCTTACTAGAGGTGTTTTTGGCTAGCACCTTAGCTATATATACACTATTAAGTACTAAAAATGTAGATTGCTATATATATACTTGCTACTTTTCTTACCTATAGCTATTTGTAAGGCCTTTATAGATCCTAGACATATTAATTCCTATATTTTAGCTAAGATCCCGCTACTAGAAGATAATCTAATAGGGGTGCTTATAGCTATTATATAGAAATACATACTTTATAGGCCTTATAGTAAGCATAATCCTACTGCTCTATGCATAGTGTAGAGGCCTAGGGGTTAGTTTCTAGTCTGTTTGAAGCGTTTCCTAAAACTATATTATCTAGAAATAATTGTGCGCAAGGATAGCTATCCTAAATATAGGCGCTGTAACAATAGGTGGACGCTAGAAGTACGCGTACGCAGAAGAAGCGTGCGTCTTGACAACTACTAGGTAGTCCCGTATAATCCCTAGTTCCTCTTGTAGTATGCCGCCTATATTAATATTAAGGTTTATAGTACTATAAACGCAATTAAGTACATCTATAAGTATATTTATAAGGGTACTAATAGGGCTGTTTTAAACGTTTCTAATAAGGATAAGGTATAATAGTATCTTAATAGCTGTTATATTAGCCCTACTAAGGCTATATAGTGCGTATTTGAGTTTCTAGTCTATAAGGAGTATCCACCTATACTACCTCTTGCTATTTACCTACTAAATCAACAAACTATTACGTTTCTAGAAGACGCTTCCTATAAGGACCTTGCCTAGCGCCTATAATAGTCTATTACTACGCTAATAGCCTTTTTCCACTACAATGCTAAGTATAATACTAGCTACTACCTACTATACTAGGACTTCCTAGGCTCGTTTATGTAGAAGGCTAACTATAAGGAGTAGTATTTGCGCTAGCGTAGTACTACTATTAGACGTATGTACTTTTATAGTCTGTTATAAGGTAAACGCTATTACATACGACTATTACTAACTATTATACGTAAACTAAAAAGCTTTAAGGACCTATAAATGTATAATAGCGTTGTATTACTAACCTTTTAGGCTACTACTACTACTATAGGCCTACTATTACACGATAGCAACTAGGTTACATATTTTATAGAGGCGGCTATATTTACTATAGGTAGGCGTTTATAGTCCTTTTTTGTCTCTACGCTTTTAAATGGCCTAGTTACTAATCTACTTACTATCTAGATAGCCTTTTGTGTCTATTTTTGTAATAATCTATAGGTACCTACTACAGCCCTTAACGTTACTATAGAGAAGGATGCACACCTAGATTACGGCCTATATTTGCTAGATAGACTCTTAGCAGAGTCTAGTAAAAGTACTACTCTATTTAGGCTATTGCCTTACTAGTTTAACTAAGGTAAAAGGTCTGAAAATTAGCTTGTAGATACTAAATTAGCTTACAACGTTAATAAGTAGGCAGACACGTTTATAGATTTGCGCTAAGGTCTTAATATAGACTAGGCTATAGTCTTTATAGCTATTACAGACGCTATCTAAACCTTACTAGATACTACCTACTTCTTCGTTTAAGGACCTACTAGCACTAGAAAGACGTTCCTATAGCGCTACATCTACGCCTACTACCGCTCTTAGGGCTATATTATACTTTGTATTGCTTCTTCTAGTATTACTACTATTTTACTACCTAGTAGACGTACTACACACTCCTATTTTTAGATTCTAATTAATCTATATAAGGATTTAATCTATCTAGTGTCTCTAAATTTAAGTCTTAGTAAGCTACTTAAGGAAATAGTCCTTATAATATAGGATAAGATCTCTATATAGCACTATTACTACTTTAAAAGTATCTATTAAATGCTATAAGATGTCTGTAGATCTAATAGCTTATTTAGTAGCCTTCTATTTATCGCTAGTAGTAACTTTGTATAGATCCTTCTAGTTGTTCTCTAGGGGTAGCAGCCTACTATTATAAATGCGTGCCTATAATAGTCTTTTATCTAGCCCTAGTTAATAGTGTTATACCTTTATTAGAACATACGCGTGCTTTCTAGTGTTAAAAACACTCGTTTTGTATACTAAATACGCACGCTTACTACTCCTATAATAGATAGCCTTATTCCTATACTACCCTAGATAACTATTTTCTATTAAAAGGATAGTTTTATAGCTTATATTTACCTACTATTAGTACTACTTGCTACTATAATAGACTATTAGGCCCTTACTAGCTACGCAATTCTAGCTATATAAAACGATAATATTGCCGCTATTAATAGCGCCTTACTAGATCTCCTTCTAGGCAGCGCTATAGAGCTTCTTGCAGCTAATTCTACTTATATAGAAGATAGTATAGCTTAGGATGTACCTCCTATAGAGGTGCTATAGGCCTTTGAGCCTCCTAGTCTCCCTCCTTTACACCTTTTACTTAAGGTTAGCGCTTCTATTATATTATTATAGAACCTATATCCTAAGGAGGGTCTCTATAATAGGACTAGATTAACTATATCTTATATAAGCCCCTATATTATAGAGGCGTAGATCCTATTAGGAGACCTTATAGGTGAGCTATAGCTAATTCCTTAGATTAAACTTACCTCTATAGAGGGTAAGCTACTATTTATTATTTCTAGATTATAGTTTCTAGTCCGCCTTTCCTTTGCTATTACTATTAATAAGTTGTAGGGTTAATTATTATCTATTATTAGTATTAATCTTTACTATCTAGTGTTTATATATAGCTAGTTATACGTTGCTATATCTTATATTACTACTATTATAGGCCTTTCTATCCTTTTATCACCTAATTCTAGCCTACTAGGCACTACGCGCATAGCTTAAAATATTATTTATCTAGAGGTGTTACTATCCTAATATTACGTTATTAGACGCTATTTAATTAATACTATTTATTTTACGTGCCTTGCTTTTTTAAAATATATCCTCCTTTACCACCTATCTACACGCCCTCTACGCGTAACTTACCTTTACCTTTACGTTTCTAGCACTTTCTACTAGTGCTAGGCAGCTATAGTAGTACTATATAAGTAGCTTATACCCTCTAGATCCTCTATCTTTCTTACTCCTTACTCTTATATACGCGTCCCGCTAGTAAGTTTTAAATATAATATTAATATATAGGCTATTACTAACCTCTTCTTATAGTACCCCTAGAGCCCCCTAGTACGTTTTTTTTAGCTAATTTCTACTTGTTTACACCCTTTTTACTACCTTTTTACTACCTTTTTATAGTTTTACAGTTATTTCTTGCTAGTTTTTTAATATTTATAGTCTTTCTTTAGTCTTTTTACACTTTTTAGTCCTATATTTATACTATTTTACTATAAGATTACTATTATTCTTCCTATTTATACGTCTTTTCTTTACTATTATTTAATATTTACTTATTTTTACACTACTTTTTTTAGGATTACTAACTTTTTCTAGCCTACTATATCTATAACCAGCCCCTTCCTCCCTCCTCCTACCCCCTCTCCTATCCCTAGCGAAAATAGTTCTAGACTAACTACACTAGTTTTTAACAATTAGTAAGACATTATAGACACTTCTAGCCTACTAAAGCCTACTAGAAAGGACTATACGTAGGAGAGTTCACTAGGAAAGCCTATAATTATAGTCTAGAAACTCTTTATAGCTTATACTTATAGTCTATAGGCGCTAGTTATAGTTAAGAATATTATTAGGAATTCTACTTTTAGTACTACCTACATCTAAACCTTAAGTACGTTTTAGAAGATCTACCCTATTAATTTCTAGAGCGAACACCCCCCTATTAATAAAGTTAGTAGTTAGTTTCTAGTTTTCTAGTCCTTTTTTAGTTCTGTTACTAACTGTATAGTGTCTAGTGTAGGCCTATAACATTAAGGCTGCCTTAATATATATATATAGAAAGGAGAATCTAGTTAAGTGCTCCTCCTATAAGAAGGAAGCTAGTCCTTTCGCCTAGTATATTTTAGTGCCTAGACGCTTTAAGGGCTACTATTTAAATTACTATTAGAATAGTAGTAGCACGCGCTATAATCTAAGGTATAAGTATTTTTCTATTTTATAGTACTTTTATAGGGTTTACTAACTATTTTATAGCTAATTTTACTATGAAGATAGAGGATCTAGCCCCGTAAACTAAGAAAGACACCCCTATTAAGGCTAGAAAGCGCACTAGAGGCCGTAAACTAATACTAGAAATAATTAAGTCTAATAAGGAGACTACTATATAGGCTGCTAGCTAGAAGCGTACTAGGGTTTAGTCTAAGTATTATAACACTAAAAAGTAGTGTCTAGACCTTATTAGGTCTAATCCTCTCCCTAGGCCGCCATCTTCTCCTTCTAGCAAAGTTAGAAGTTAGTTTATAGTCCTTTTCTAGGGTTTTTATAGTTTTACTAACTTTTATAGATATCTATAACAGCCTCTATGTAATCTAGGCTAAGCTGCGCGACATTAAAAACAATATTAACAAGCTAGAGCAGACCCTAGATTAGGGGTTTATAGCCTTGTTTATAGTGCTAGGAATAAGTTTTTAGGCTAGTTTATAGGTAGAGGATACTTAGTCTATACTATTTCTAGGTAGTTTTTAGATAACTAGCTTAGCTACAAGGGCCTTTTTAGCCTTTACGTAATATAATTCACGTATAGAAAACTCTAATTTCCCCTATAAATAGTACTAAGGTAATTTAATTTCTCTTTTTACCCTTAGCTAATTACCTAGTATACATAACTAAGATATTATTAAGTATTTACTTACTAGGTATTAGCCTATTACAATAGGTGTCTAGAAAGATAATATCCTCTTAGGGAGCGCTTAGCTAGATACATAGTTATTAAATAAAATATCTTAAAGTAAATATTAAGTACTAGGCTATATATATAAGTCCTTTAGTATAAGTTACCTAGATCCTTAGTATAGGTATGTAGTTATTAACGTCTTTTTAGCCTAACTTAGAGGAACGCGGTTTGCTAACTATAGGACCTAGCATCTATAGTAGCTATAGATTATATTAGCTATCTATAGATTGCTCGCTATAAGTTACTTATATAAGGTAAGTTTAGGGAAGAGTTTATTCTCTATAAGGGAAAGTTGCTTATAAATTAAGGTGTAAGGAGAGTTATTTACAAGTTACTTTAATAAGAAAAGTTACTTATAGCATAGTACTATATTGTTAGGTATAGTTATATACGTCTATACTTACCTAATGCTTTAGCGTCGCGTCGTCGCTCTCTCTTTCTACCTACTTTACTACCCTTTTAACGCTGTTATACTACCTTATATATATCCTAGAGAACTACTCTAAGGGAAGCCGCCTATTAATTTGATAGTAGGTCCCGCAGATTTTAGATCCGTACTAATAATATAGTGAACTGTGACTTATAGCTTAGCTCTACCTAAAACGGACTTTGAACAGTTCTATAATTATTCTATAAGATACCAAATGTAGCGTAGTAGACTTCGTCGCTAGTTATAGTTAACTTTGTTGCTAGCTGTAGTAAACTATGTCACTAGCTATAGTTAACTTTGTTACTAGCCGTAGTCAACTTCGTCGCAAGCCGTAGTTAACTTTGTCGTAGGCCGTAGTCAACTTTGTCGTAAGCCGCAGTCAACTTTGTTACTAGCTATAGTCAACTTTATTACTAGCTGTAGTAAACTTCATTACAAGCCGTAGTTAACTTTGTCGCAGGCCGCAGTCAACTTTGTTGCAAGTCGCAGTCAACTTTGTTACCAACCCTAGTCAACTTCATTACAAGCCGCAGTTAACTTCGTCGCAGGCCATAGTCAACTTTGTCATAGGCCGCAGTCAACTTTGTCACAAGTCGTAGTCAACTTCGTCGCAAGCTATAGTCAACTTTGTCGCAAGCTATAGTCAACTTCGTCGCAAGCCGTAGTCAACTTCGTCGCAAGCCACAGTCAACTTTGTCACCAGCCGTAGTGAACTTTGTCGCAAGTCGTAGTCAACTTTGTCACCAGCCGCAGTGAACTTTATCACTAGCCGCAGTCAACTTTGTTACTAGCCGTAGTCAACTTTGTCGCAAGCCATAGTCAACTTTGTTACTAGCCATAGTGAACTTTGTTGCAAGCTATAGTCAACTTTGTTATAAGTTGCAGTCAACTTCGTTGTAAGCCGTAGTTAACTTTGTCGCAAGCCGTAGTTAACTTTGTTACTAGCCGTAGTTAACTTTGTCACCAGCCATAGTCAACTTTGTCGCAAGCCGTAGTCAACTTCGTCGCAAGACGTAGTTAACTTTGTTGCAAGTCGCAGTCAACTTTGTTGCAAGCCATAGTCAAATTTGTTATAAGTTGCAGTCAACTTCGTTGTAAGCCGTAGTTAACTTTGTCGCAAGCCATAGTCAACTTTGTTACCAGCTGTAGTTAACTTTGTCACCAGCCGTAGTCAACTTTGTCGCAA
>Ga0265798_10012588_pt1 | contig 10195 bp, 7 predicted proteins | sample P3T30metagenome_FD_192430 | JGI IMG/M metagenome (GOLD analysis project Ga0265798, IMG submission 192430) | Plant litter microbial communities from East Loma Ridge, Irvine, California - P3 T30 | ecosystem: Environmental > Terrestrial > Plant litter > Unclassified | place: USA: California...
ACTCGGTCAAACAGGCTGGCGCACTGGTCAACGAGCTGGTCGCAACCATGCTGGGCGAAGATGGCGTGGCCTTGCACAGCATCACTGGCAAGGCCGCCGAAGATGCCTACGTGCATTCGCTCAACGTGACGGTGTTGTCGGTGATGCTCGGTCGCCAGCTGGGCCTGGATGGCGAGGCCAGCCATGTGCTCGGCATGGGCGCTCTGCTGCACGATATCGGCAAGCTGGAAGTACCCAGCAAGGTACTGCTCAAACCGCCACCACTGACGCGCCCTGAGCAACAGCTGCTGGAAATGCACACCGTATTCGGCCGGCGCATGGGCGAGAAGCTAATGCTCGACGACGACGTGTTGCGCATCATCCACGAGCACCACGAGTATTGTGACGGCAGTGGTTACCCGCGGCAGCTGCACGAGCCATCGATCGGTCGCATGAGCCGTATCGTGTGCATCACCAATTACTTCGACAACCTGTGCAACCCGCTCGACCCACGTACTGCCCTGAGCCCCCACGAAGCATTGGCGCGCATGTTCGCGCCGCAGCTGCGCATTCGCTTCGACGAAGTCGCGCTGAAGGCGTTTATTCGCTGCATGGGTGTTTATCCGCCAGGCAGCCTGGTGCAACTCGCAGACGAGCGCTACGCGCTGGTGCTCGGCATGCACCCCACTCTACCGATGAAGCCCACCCTGATCATCTACGACCCGCAGATTCCCAAGGAAGAAGCGCTGATCGTCAACCTGGAGGCGGAACCCACATTGGCCATTGCCGCCAGCGTGCGCGCCTCACAACTGCCGCCGGAAGCTCGTGAATATCTGAACCCGCGGCAGCAACTAAGCTACTACGTCGACCCGCGGCGGCGCTGATTCAACCGGCGCGAGCCTCTGTCCCGCGTCTGGATGTGCCGCTATGCCACATTATCCCTACCTGCTTATCCACGGCCTCATTGGCAGCCTGAGCGACCTGGTTCCGCTATTCGCCGCGCATGGCCGCCAGGCCCATGCACCCGACCTGCTCGGCTACGGTCGCTTGCAGGATGCAGAACCCTCTTGCATTACGCTCGACGGCCAAGTGGCACACCTCGCCCAATGGCTCTTGGCACATGACATCGAGCGCGTGCATCTGCTGGGCCACTCGGTGGGCGGCGCGATCGCCATGCTGTTCGCGGCAGCGCACCCGGAAAGAGTGGTATCACTGGTCAGCGTCGAAGGGAATTTTTCGCTGGCCGACGCATTCTGGTCGGCCAATGTGGCGCAGATGCAGGCTCCGGAGGCTGATGCAATGCTCGCCCAGTTCCGGCAAAAACCAGAAGAATGGCTGGCCCGCTCAGGGATAAGCGCTTCGGCGAGCCATCTCGACACTGCAGCACGTTTACTGGCCAACCAACCTGCTTCGACCCTCCAAGCCACCGCGCGCTCGGTAGTCGAGGTGACCCGCCGGCCAGAATACCTGGCGACCGTCAGAGCCCTGTTCGAGGGCCCTCTCGCGATCCACCTGATCGCCGGCGAGCGCTCAAAAGACAGCTGGGACGTGCCTGGCTGGGCGCTCGAGCACGCCGCCAGCGTCAGCTACCTGCCCGGTGGGCACCTGATGATGGTGGAAGATCCGCAACGCTTCGTGGCAGCGCTCACCGGCCATTCAAACTGAACCGGCCTGGGCTCAGCCGGGACCGACCACGCCTACTCTGCGATCAGCCAATCCAGGCGCCAGCTGCCCTTGCTCTGAGCCAGACGCTCGGCCAGCCAGGGCAGCAGTTCGCGTAGCTCTTCTTCCAGGCCCCATGGCGGGTTGCTGATCAGCAGGCCCGAGCCGTTCAGGCGCTGGGCGTCGTCCGCGGGGTGCACGAACAGCTCGGCACGCAGCAGTTTCGGCGCGGCACTCTTTTCCATGTCGCGGTAGAAGCGTCTGAGCTGGCGCTCGTCCTTGATCGGGTACCAGACCACAACGATGGTCTGGCGCATGCGCCCGATCGCCTCGTTGAGCGCCGTCACGCAACGCTCGAGTTCGTCGGCTTTCTCGAACGGTGGATCGATCAACAGCACCGCGCGTTTTTCGCGGGTCGGCAGCAGCGCCCGCGGTACGTGCCAGCCTTCGCCAAGGTGCACGGCGACGCGCGGGTCGGCATCCATGTTTTCCTTGAGCAGGCGGCCGTCTTCCGGGTGTTTCTCGTTCAGTTGCAGGCGATCCTGTTCGCGCGACTGCAGCCGCGCCAGCTCCGGCGAGCCCGGGTAATGGCGCAGCACGCCGTCGGGGTTCATCGCCCGGATCACCTCCAGGTAGCTATCAAGAGCAGCCGGCACGTGCTGCTCCTGCCACAACCGACCAATGCCCTCGCGCCATTCACCGGTGCGGCTGGCCTGATCGCCGGTCAGGTCATACAAACCGACGCCGGCGTGACTATCGAGGTAGGCGTAAGGAGCCTCTTTGCGCGCCAGCAAGGCGAACAGGCGGCACAGCAGCAGGTGTTTCAGCACATCGGCGTGGTTGCCGGCATGGAAGGCGTGGCGGTAATTCATCATCGACTCCTGAGCAGGGGGCGAATTGTAGCCGTCCTGAGCGCGTGGTGCAGCGCCTGCAAAGGATTGGTCGACGACGGTCCGGCTTGTTCCGCAGCATCACGGCGGTCGATGATGCTGGCGGCGCTTACCCAGCGCTCTAGACTGGCCCCATTCAACCGGAGAGCCATCATGCCCGAGACCCTGCTCAGCGCCCGCAACCTGGCGTTCGAACTCTACGAAGTGCTGAACGCCGAAGCGCTCACCAGCCGCCAGCGGTTCAGCGAGCACAGCCGGGAGACCTTCGACGCTGCACTGGACACCGCGCGCAGCATCGCCGAAGAGCTGTTCGCCCCGCACAACCGCAAGGGCGACGAGCATGAGCCGCAATATGTCGACGGCGCAGCGCAGCTGATCGACGAGGTCAAGCCTGCACTGCACGCCTTCATGGATGCCGGTTTCGTGAACACTACGAGGGATTTCGAGGCAGGCGGTATGCAACTGCCCAACCTGCTGTCACAGGCCTGTTTTGCCCACTTTCAGGCCGCCAACATCGCCACAGCCTCTTACCCGCTGCTGACCATGGCCGCTGCCAACCTGATCGAAGCGTTCGGCGACGACGCGCAGAAGCAGCGCTTTCTGCAGCCGATGATCGACGGCCGCTTCTTCGGCACCATGGCACTGACCGAGCCCCATGCCGGCTCCTCCCTCGCCGATATCCGCACCCGCGCCGAACCGGCTGGCGACGGCAGCTACCGCCTCAAGGGCAACAAGATTTTCATTTCCGGCGGCGATCATGGCCTGAGCGAGAACATCATCCACCTGGTGCTGGCGCGATTGCCCGATGCGCCCGCCGGGGTCAAAGGCATCTCGCTGTTCATCGTGCCGAAATGGCTGATCGCCGAGGACGGCAGCCTCGGCCCACGCAACGACGTGACCCTGGCGGGACTGTTCCACAAGATGGGCTGGCGTGGCACCACCTCAACGGCCCTGAACTTCGGCGACCAGGGCAACTGCATCGGCTATCTGGTCGGTCAGCCTCACGCCGGCCTGTCGTACATGTTCCAGATGATGAACGAGGCGCGTATCGGCGTCGGCATGGGCGCAACGATGCTCGCTTACTCCGGTTATCTGTATTCGCTGGATTACGCCCGCCAACGCAGCCAGGGGCGCCTGCCCGATGGCAAGAATGCCGCGAGCGGTCAGGTGGCGATCATCGAGCACGCCGATGTAAGGCGCATGTTGCTTACCCAAAAAGCCTATGTGGAAGGCGCCTTCGACCTGGCCCTGTATTGCGCGCGACTGTTCGATGACAGCCAGACCCTCGAGGATGCCGAGCAGCGTATTCAAGCCGGGCAGTTGCTCGACCTGCTGACACCGGTGGCAAAGTCGTGGCCGTCGGAGTACTGCCTGCAGGCCAATGCGCTGGCGATCCAGATCCTCGGCGGCCACGGCTATACGCGCGACCATCCGGTGGAACAGTACTACCGCGACAACCGCCTCAACCCGATCCACGAAGGCACCCACGGCATCCAGTCCCTTGACCTGCTCGGGCGCAAGGTAGGCCAGCACGGCGGCGCAGCGCTCAAGGCCTTGAGCCGGTTGATCATCGACACCTGCCAGCGCGCCGAGCCCTTCACCGAACTGGACGCCTTGCGTCAGCCGTTGGAAAAGCTGCTGGCGCGCCTGTCGGACGTTACCCTCGGCTTGCTCGGCGATCTGCAACAGGGTCGCGTCAACAGCGCCCTAGCGGACTCGGCGCTGTACCTGAAAGTGTTCGGCCATCTGGTGATCGGCTGGCGCTGGCTGGAACAGGCCACTCACGCCGAACAGGGCCGCCTGGCCGGCAACCCGGCGGATGTCGACTTCTACAGCGGCAAACTGCAGGCAGCCCGCTACTTCCTGCTGCGCGAGGTACCGGGCTGTCATCACGATCTGGACCTGCTGGAGCAACGTGACGACACGTGCCTGGCGATGAACGAAGCATGGTTTTGAGCTACGGCGGGCGACAGAGGTCGCTTCGCGCCCCCCACCTGAAACCGTTCGGTGCGTTTCGCGACGCACCAGGATCGCGGCGCCGAAAGCGGCCGGCCATCGTGCCACTCACCCGCCCTACGACGTGACCTGCAGGGATTTACAGCACTCACGCAACCGTAGGGTGGGTTAGGCGCCTGTTACGGCGACCCGATGACCGCCATTCCCGCTGCGCCGTAACCCACCACGCCGCACCACCCAAAACAGCCTGGTCAGTTGCACGACGTACCATGATTACGGCACCCGAAACGACCGGCTATTGTGCCGCTCACCCGCCTTACGACGTGACCTGCAGGGAATCTACGGCGCTCACGCAAACCGTAGGGTGGGTTAGGCGCCTGTTACCGGCGACCCGATGACCACCACTCCCGCCGCGCCGTAACCCGCCAGGCCGCACCACCGAAAACAGCCTGGTTAATTGCGCGACGCACTACGATGACGGCTGCCGGAAACGACCAGCCATGGCGGCGGCACCTGCCCTACAGGTTGATTTATCCACAACGAAAAACGGGCCCATCGGGCCCGTTTCCTTTTCGCCATCGATTTAGCGCGCGCTGATCAGCGGTGCGCTGAGTTTTTCCAGCAGGCTGGCCTGCGCGCTGCGCGAGTTCTGGTTGCCGGTCGGCGACAGGCGCAGGTAGCGCCCGTCCGGCTGCAGCACCCAGGCATGGGTGTTGTCGGTGAGGTAGGCTTCGAGCTCTTTCTTGACGCGAGTAATGAGCTTTTTGCCTTCGACCGGGAAGCAGGTCTCCACGCGCTTATCGAGGTTGCGCTCCATCCAGTCCGCGCTGGACAGATAGATCTTCTCTTCGCCGCCGTTGAGGAAGTAAAACACCCGCGTGTGCTCTAGGAAGCGGCCAATGATCGAACGCACCTGAATGTTGTGCGACACGCCAGGCACGCCCGGGCGCAGGCAGCACATGCCGCGTACCACCAGATCGATACGCACGCCGGTCTGGCTGGCTTTGTACAGCGCGCGAATGATCTTCGCATCGGTCAGCGAGTTGAACTTGGCGATGATATGCGCAGGCTTGCCTTCGCTGGCCAGCAGGGTTTCCTTGGCGATCAGGTCGAGCAGGGTCTTCTTCAGGGTAAACGGCGCATGCAGGAGTTTCTTCATGCGCAGCGTCTTGCCCATGCCAATCAGCTGGCTGAACATCTTCGACACGTCCTCACCCAGCGCCACGTCGGCGGTAAGCAGGCTGTAGTCGGTGTACAAGCGAGCATTGCCGGCGTGGTAGTTGCCGGTGCCGAGGTGCGCATAACGGACGATCTCGCCGTTCTCGCGGCGCAGGATAAGCATCATCTTGGCGTGCGTCTTGAAACCCACCACGCCATAGATCACCACCGCGCCAGCGGCCTGCAAGCGGCTGGCCAGCGCCAGGTTGGATTCCTCGTCGAAGCGCGCCCGCAGTTCGATCACCGCGGTGACTTCCTTGCCGTTGCGCGCGGCTTCGACCAGCGCATCGACGATCTCCGAGTTGGCGCCGGAGCGATACAGGGTCTGCTTGATCGCCAGCACGTGCGGGTCTTTCGCAGCCTGGCGCAGCAGGTCCACGACCGGCGTGAAGGACTCGAAAGGGTGAAGCAGGAGAATGTCCTGCTTGCTCACCACGCTGAAGATGTTCTCGCTGTTTTGCAGCAGTTTGGGAATCACCGGAGTAAACGGCGCGTGCTGCAACTCCTGGTGACTTTCCAGCCCGGTAATGCTGAACAGGCGCGTCAGGTTGACCGGCCCATTGACCTGATACAGCTCGTGCTCCGACAGGCCGAATTGCTTGAGCAGTTGGTCGGTGAGGTGTTTCGGGCAGCTGTCGACCACTTCCAGGCGCACCGCGTCACCGTAGCGGCGGCTGAACAATTCACCACGCAGGGCGCGCGCCAGGTCTTCGACGTCTTCAGTGTCGACTGACAGGTCGGCGTTACGGGTCAGGCGGAACTGGTAGCAGCCCTTGACCTTCATGCCGGGGAACAAATCGTCGGCGTGAGCGTGGATCATCGACGACAGGAATACATAGTTGGCGCCTGGGCCGCCGACCTCTTCCGGCACCTTGATGATGCGCGGCAGCAGGCGTGGCGCCGGAATCACCGCCAGCCCCGAGTCGCGACCGAAAGCATCGACGCCTTCCAGCTCGACGATGAAGTTCAGGCTCTTGTTGACCAGCAACGGGAACGGGTGCGTCGGGTCGAGGCCGATCGGGGTGATGATCGGCGCGATCTCGTCGCGGAAATAGCGGCGTACCCAGGCCTTGTGCTTGGTCGTCCAGTAGCGGCGGCGAATGAAGTTGATGCCGTGCTTGGCCAGCGCCGGAAACAGCACATCGTTAAGGATGGCGTACTGACGACCGACCTGCTCGTGCACCAGCTCGGCAATGCGCGACAGCGCCTGGTGCGGCTGCAAGCCATCGGCACCGGCCTGTTCGCGGGCAAAATTGATCTGCTTTTTCAGCCCGGCAACGCGAATTTCGAAGAACTCGTCGAGGTTGCTGGAGAAGATCAGCAGAAACTTGAGGCGTTCGAGCAACGGGTAGGACTCGTCCAGCGCCTGCTCCAGCACGCGGATGTTGAACTGCAGCTGCGACAGCTCACGGTGGATGTACAGGCTGCTGTCATCCAGGCTGGGCACGGGCACGGTTACCGCCGTGGTTTCGACTACTGGCGCTTCCACTATGGCTTCCACCGGTGCTTCGTCGACCACCGGCAGGCTGGCTGCCGGGACGTCGAGCTGATCGTTCTCGCTGAGACCTTCGCTGTTCATTCGATTGCCCTGAGGGGCTACTGCCCCTGTTTTAAGAGTTCGGCCGCACGCACGGCGAAATAGGTGAGGATGCCGTCGGCACCGGCTCGTTTGCAGGCCGTCAGCGATTCGAGGATGACCGCCTCGCTGAGCCAGCCGTTCTGGATGGCAGCCATGTGCATCGCGTATTCGCCGCTGACCTGATAGACAAAGGTCGGCACCTTGAATTCGCTTTTGACCCGGTGGAGGATGTCCAGATACGGCATGCCCGGCTTGACCATCACCATATCGGCGCCTTCGGCCAGGTCGGCGGCCACTTCGTGCAGTGCCTCGTCGCTGTTGGCCGGGTCCATTTGGTAGGACGCTTTGTTGGCCTTGCCCAGGTTCAGGGAAGAGCCCACCGCATCGCGGAACGGGCCGTAATAGGCGCTGGCGTACTTGGCAGAATAGGCCATGATCCGCACGTTGACGTGATCGGCCAGCTCCAGCGCCTCGCGAATGGCCTGAATGCGCCCGTCCATCATGTCCGACGGCGCGACCACCTGGGCGCCCGCTTCGGCGTGGGACAACGCCTGCTTGACCAGTGCATCGACGGTGATGTCGTTCTGCACGTAGCCTTCGTCGTCGAGAATGCCGTCCTGGCCATGGGTGGTGAACGGGTCGAGGGCCACGTCGGTGATTACCCCGAGCTCGGGGAAACGCGCACGCAGCGCACGCGTGGCGCGCTGGGCAATCCCGTCCGGGTTCCAGGCTTCACAGCCATCGAGGGTCTTCTTCTCTGCCGGGGTTACCGGGAACAGAGCCAGGGCCGGTATGCCAAGCGCGACCCACTTTTCCGCTTCCTGCAGCAGCAGGTCGATGGACAGACGCTCGACGCCCGGCATGGACGCCACCGCCTCGCGCTGATTCTCACCGTCGAGTACGAATACCGGGAGAATCAGGTCGTTGGTGGTCAGCACGTTCTCGCGCACCAGACGCCGGGAAAAATCGTCGCGACGGTTGCGACGCAGGCGGGTGGCTGGGAACAGGCGGTTAGCGGGGGTAAAGCTCACGGCAGACTCCTGGGCCCGCTCGAGCGGGCGAAGTGTGACAGTTATAAGCCGCCATTATGACTAAATGATGACGGCGATAACGAATACTGCGACGGCGCGTCGCACGCGATAAGGCACATCGTGCCGGCCAAAATCTGCGAACCCTGGGCCGAGCCCCTCAACCACCGGGATCGAGCGACGTCCCGACGATTTCACAGTCTTCTGACAAATGCTGTATTACGTTGTCGAACGGCGTAGCCTTGACTCCCCTTCCTTACGGTCACCTTTCATGCTGGAAAATCTGCTGCAGCACTTCGGTTACCCGGCGTTGGCGCTGGGCACTTTTCTCGAGGGCGAAATGTCGCTGTTGCTGGCGGCCTACCTGGCGTTGCGCGGCATTCTGCAACTTGAACTGGTGATGCTGTTTGCCTTCATCGGCACCTATGCCAGCGACCAGCTTTGGTTCCACCTTGGCCGCCGCCATGGCCGGCGAATCCTCGACAGCCGCCCACAGTGGCAGGCGCTCAGCGACAAAGCACTGGTTTACCTACGTCGCCATCCGGATCTCTGGGTGCTCGGCTTTCGCTTCTTTTACGGTATGCGCACGGTGATGCCGCTGGCCATCGGCCTGTCCGGCTACCCGCGACGCCGTTACGTGATTCTCGATGCCATCGGCGCGGCCATCTGGGCCATCGTGCTCGGTACCCTGGCCTACAAACTTGGCCGCGCGCTGGAAGGTTTGCTTGGCGAACTGCATCAGGTACAGCTGTACCTGTTTGGCGGTCTGCTGGTTATCGGCCTCACCATCTGGTTGTACCGTCGTCGGCAGCGCAGCAGCTGAAGCGCGGGCTTGACGACGATATTGTGCGCAGTCAAAAGTCTGTAACAATCAGCTGACCCATCAGTCGAAAACGATAGAGACATCCCCCAGCGAGACCGCCGGCCTTCAGTACCGCGCTCGGCTCGTACCTCATCAGGAGTTGGTCGATGAACAAGAAAGTCGCAGTGATTCTTTCCGGTTGTGGCGTCAATGACGGCTCGGAGATCCACGAAAGCGTGATCACCCTGCTGCGTCTCGATCAGCGCGGCGCCGAGGTGCAGTGCTTCGCGCCCAATATCGATCAGGCCCATGTGATCAACCACCTCAGCGGCGAAGAAATGCAGCCGGCGCGCAACGTATTGGTAGAGTCGGCGCGCATTGCCCGCGGCAACATCAAGGACGTGCGCGAACTGCGCGCCGATAATTTCGACGCGCTGATCCTGCCGGGTGGCTTTGGCGCCGCCAAAAATCTTTCGGATTTCGCCAGCAAGGGCGGCGACTGCAGCGTGCAGCCCGACGTCCTGGCTGCCGCGCAGTCATTCGTCAGCGCAGCCAAGCCAATCGGGCTGATCTGCATCGCGCCAGCCCTGGCAGCGCACATCTTCGGCGCCGGCGTGACCTGCACCATCGGCCATGACGCCGACACGGCTGCTGAGCTCAGCAAAATGGGCGCTGAACACGTCGAGTGCAATGTCGAAGATATTGTCGAAGACCCCAAGCACAAGCTAGTGAGCACGCCGGCGTACATGCTGGCCGACTCGATCGCTCAGGCGGCGTCGGGTATCAACAAGCTGGTGGACCGCGTGCTGGAACTGACCCACGAATGACGACCAGCTTCGCGTCGGCCTTGTTGCGTTAAACAAGCTCAGTTCATGGGGTGGGTCGCGTCATCGACCCACCATCAGTCGTAGCCTGGGTATCGCTCTGCTCAACCCAGGCTAGGGTTAGACGAGACGTTCAACCGCGTGAAAGGCGGGTCAGCAACCGATCCAGGGAATTGGCGAATGCCTGCCGATCCTTGTCGCCGTAAGCAGCCTGCCCGCCACCAACCTGCCCTTGCTCACGCAGGTCGGTAAACAGG
>Ga0265798_10012589_pt1 | contig 10194 bp, 3 predicted proteins | sample P3T30metagenome_FD_192430 | JGI IMG/M metagenome (GOLD analysis project Ga0265798, IMG submission 192430) | Plant litter microbial communities from East Loma Ridge, Irvine, California - P3 T30 | ecosystem: Environmental > Terrestrial > Plant litter > Unclassified | place: USA: California...
ATTGATGCCCTAAGTCGATCCATGAGGTTTGACATACTCGCGGAGCTCGATGCTTGACAAAGCTCAATACTGGTTGTGTGAAGGTGCTGTGTTTACAGCTTCCCGTTCCAACGATCAGGCTTGCAGTACCTAGGGGCAATCACAGATATAGCAGATTACTACTATAGTTCTCTGTGTGTTGTGCTTGTAGCTAATTTCATAGTTTCTACAAAAGGCTACATCTGGCCTTTTGACCAGTATGCTATGGAGTGACAAATCCACAATGGGATCGGCAGATAAGAAGTGCAGACAGTGGTCCTACAGCTATAGCCGTAGAAGGGTAATTGTGCAGTCACACAGATAAGGTAAATCTAAGTCACTAATCAAAAACCTCCCATAGTATATGTCAGGCATGATATGTATTTGGGATAAGGGGCAAGGGGGTAGGCTCACTACCTGTAATGTCCTTTTCCCCTCTTACCGTCTCTGTGACCTTATCAAGCTTGCAGCCATGTTTGCATTTATGGCTCACAGTATAATGTAAAAAGACCTGGGTAATCTGAACTTGATTTCAGCATGTCTTGTAGTATATGACCAAGTACAACCAGACACAGACGAAACTGGGAAGTTGATCTGTGCACCCAGCACAGCTACCTGTTTAAACAATTCAGTCTCGATTTTGCCAAATTAAGTGATTGCCAAAACAAATGATCATAAACCTCATTCAGGTATACAGTAAACGGCATGGATGCCTTACTTATGCAGAGACAGCTAACTGTCCTTAAGCTCATTTTATAGTAATGTTTATACATAGTGCTGCAAATAGTATGCAAAAGAAGCATCCAGATTGCATTGCAACAGCTTTGTATATTGCATCACGGATCTATCACTCCAATACCACATCACATGACAAGCGACCTGAAAGGGGCCTATTGACATAACAACCACAGCCAAACTTTATCCATTGGTACACTGGCCCTCTTGCTGTATTTCACACGGCCGTTCTGTGTCAATGATATTACAAGCAAGTAGTGATGAGTTCTTGTCTCAGTCTGAGCCCATAAAATGCAGACTGTGATTCAAACCAGTACAGAAACTTCTATCATGAGTCTTCAAAGTGGATATCATACATTGACTTTGTTTACACCATAAGCACCAGATGCTCTAATGTTATCTTGTAAAGAAGTACTTGCACTGAGAAAACAATTAATTACTAGTCACAATTGTTTATTGTGAGAGAAAGTCTTGCTTGCATGTAATGTTGGACAAACCAAGAGATAAGATGATGATTGGCTGCTGAATAGATAAATGTATGCATCATAACATTGAGAACGATCGGCAACTGCATGGTCCTGTGACCATACATATGAGTCAAGAGCAAACCTAGTAGCATGCATTGAGTGGTCTCATTTCACACAAACGCCAAGTTTGCTTTTCATGCTTTATCTCCATAATCCACCTCTTGCAAACTTTGTACAAGGTGGTTTGTCAGGTCGTGTTCTGTTCTGTCTGTATTGCATGAAGTTGCGGCCTACTTTGACTCTTTACATGGCATTCCACTGAGAATTCATCCACTTTTGTAAAGCTCAAGCTTTTTTGAAAGCAAAGATGGAAACACTTGGAAAAAATCGTTTTTGACTCTGCCATTGTCCTCTTCTTCAACCAAATGGTCCACCATATCTCTGCATCAAAGTTGACGTTCCCACAAAAGAAAAATCCAACTACAACTTCTACCAACCCCTGCAAGGCCTAGGTATTGTTGCTGACTATCCCTCCTCCTCTTGATATTTTTTTTCTGTGATGCTAGTTTCACAGAACAAAGATAAATGAGAAAGACATACCGAGAGCCTTGCAAGGATCTGTAAAACATCTGTTGGAAAGAGAACACTCTCCCGGGATAAACAACTGTGCACCACGAACTCGGGTCATGGTGTAACACCAGGGAGCTCTGCAGTGCAACCCTCGGCTGAGAAGAACACACAAAGCGGTTTAAACAACTAAGCAATCATTGGCGCTAACAGTCAAATATAACACGACGTTCTGCAAGCCGGAGTAATAGGTGTAAGGCATAAAAGCACTACAATGCCCCATTGTTTGTTCATCAAGGAATACAGAGAAAACACGTTTCCCCAATCCTGGAAAGAACCTCATATCACAGTGCATTTCTCAACGAGTAAATAGTACAATTGACTGAAGTACATTTATACTCATACTGCGGGAATGATATTCCAGCCAGGGTGCAAGGGTTCTGCTGAATTTTGGGGATGGAAGGGGAGACACAGTACAGCATCACCTCGCGCAAAAGATGGTGCAGTCCAAACAGTGTTCTTTTAGAGAGACATTGCAGGCTTTTCCCTAGCTATACCCTTCAGTCAAGGATCAAACGCGCACAAAACAGCACCTATTACAGGCACGAAGTATAGTTTTTTTTTGCTGATGGATTGAGAACCTTTGATCGTCCTTGTTGTGCATTTCAGTCAAAAGACTGCTTCTGCTATCAGCAGATTCGGATGAGGAGATAAGAGACAACCTGCGCAGCCGTAGTCACCTAAAGCTAATATCGCAGGCCAGACAGGTAATTTGTGTATGACTTCAGACAATGGTGACCGTGTCTGCGTTCTCATGAGGTTGATAGCTCTTCAATCATTTGTATTGTTTGTCTAATATGGCAAAAGCCCAGCAAGCGGGGACGGAAGGTTAAAGCCTGAAAGAATCCGCCGATACTACTGCCTTGACAGAAGTGTGTGACCCATTGATCTACATTGATATACAGATTGAGACATATCCATATTTGACCTGGGTGGTCTAAGTGTCTACAAGCTTGATATCTAGACATAGCGAGCCCATGGTCATGATGAGCTATAACGCTAAGGGGCGCTGCTGTCTGCAAAGAAGAATTACCAAACTGTCAAAGACACATTGTGTAATCAAGGATCTATTAATTTGAAGCATTCTATATCTGATGCATATGCTTGCTCAAAACACTGTCTTATCAAATTTGAATACTGTAAACCAATTGGGAGCAAAGGACACAGATCAGGCATTGTATGATATAATCCATTAACTCTTTGCACAGTCTTTGTGCGCTCATATATAGGAACGCATACATAGGCTGTAGCTGATTCCAAACCCCAGTAAAATTTGCGGCCAAAAGACAAGAAAGGCTCTCCCAGATGATAAGGCAACAAGCTCAATAGAAAGTCCACAGCAAAGGATGTGCTCTAGCAGATCTGGACAGATAATTGAATTTCATTCCATACTTATCAGGAGGTAGCTAGAACTCGGTCTGTAGATCATTACCGGTCCGCAGCTGTATCTGCTGAATAACTTGTTGCAAGTTATCAAGAAGACTGAGTAGGATCAGTCTGCTTAAGAAGAATGATCATTCGAGTGTTCTGAGCAACCTGGTCATGTCATTTTTGCCCCCAAGTCTTCTAAACTTCTGTCAAGAACAGGACAAGGACGCACTTAGTCCTGCTGTACGTGCTTGAAAGAGCAAGAAGTGATTATATTGTTGTACGGAGAGCAATTAGACTCAGCCTTCAGAGACACATATGTGTTATGTGAAAGGTCTCATTGCATGCCACAATAGAATGCCTCAAGGTATCTAGAGAGAATTGCTAGAGACTTACTCATGACTCTCTCAAGTGCTTGAACTTGGTAAGCTTCTGCATGACAAGAGATGCAAATATGGCTAAGTCCCCTCTCTGTGTCAGAACTGGCTTCCGTCAGACCAAATGGTCTTGATATGATGAGGTCCAAATGATCTTTGTCCTTCACTGTCAGCGCAAGATAAGCAATCTCACTGGAAGCCCTGGGTCCAAATATTCGTGCAACCCCAATCTTCCTAGGTCATGGCTTTAGTTGACAAGCTTCCCATGACCCCCCCTGTAGCCAAGATAATGTGCAAACATTATTCAATATATGCAAAGGGCACCAGGTCATTGTTCCTGGAATTGTTCTGCACCAGCCTTGCCTCTCCTGTTGTAGAAGAAGACATGTGTACATCTATATGACAAGCACTTTGTATACTCAGCACTCATTTGTTGGTAATGTTTTCCAACTCAGCAACAATGAAAAAGCTTCAAAACAGTTGCGTAGCCTCAGGAATAAATCACCGCTTGTCTTTTTCTTTTTCATCCACATTTAATCATATATGTAGGTTTTACAAACTATTCAACAATGAATCACATCTCCTATTGCCCACTTTACCTTCTCTTTCCTGAACGGACCAGTACTGAACATTATTTCCCAGCATTGACACAAGGTGAAGTAAGTTCCGCATAGGTAATCAGACTGCTAAAAGAGACATCAGTCGTATCTCAGATACAAGTGACACTTGAAGAACTCAATGTCATGCTGGGATTCTTTCATATCAACAGACCCAGTTGCCGACAAGTTCAAAGCGGCCAAGCTATGTGCCTGTAGGAAGCCAAAGTAGAGACCTTGCATACCACAGATCATCTCAGGGACCTGGAGCTTCAAGAAAGGCAAAAGCTCAGTGGGTTGTAGGGGACAGGAGAGGGGAAGCAGTGATGGGTGGGTCGTAGCATGCTAGATGCAATCATTTGGACCCCTTGTCGCCATAGTGACAATGCCCAAGTACAAATTGCGCTTTGGGTGTATCAACCTTCTCATTTCCCTGCTGCTTCCTGAGCTCCCAACTGCGGCCGGTATAGAAACTGTCACCCTGGCAAGAGGCAATGCATTATCCTTGCATAGTCTCATGGCGCCCTGGTCAGGTCATCTAAGAGTCTTGGTGGCCTTGCTTAGCAGTATTATGCTTGGAAACTATCTTGCTTGTGTATTTATCTTGGGCAGATGGTCTGCAACACGTACCATGACTAGTCACATGTTGTCTTGCACAGGCCGCTCATCTTTCATATTAGCGCAATCTCTCTGGTCTTGGCTTCAAACCAATTAATTACCGCATGACTGGATATGCTTTGAGGTTTTTTGAGGTTTAAGACGGAGGGCCTCACGTGCTGTGGGCTTTTGAGAGGTCTTGCAAATGCCAGCATACCCACCTTCCAGAGCTTCCAGTATCTTGTCCTGTGGGTCGGGTCACTCATAGTGTTAGAGCCCCAGTGCGTTGCATCTATATACGCGTTGCTTAGTCTCGTTCTAGATCACCCCTGATGGGGGGGGGGTACATTTGTTGGTAGTGTTATTGGGTCTTACTACAACCCCTTGTATAGTTGTGGCATCCGTTATTGCTTATAGAATGTACAACCTGCCTTTGCCTCAGTCCCATGTCCCGTCTCAAAGGAACTGTAGGTCCTCCCCGTTGGGGAGTACCCCCCGCCCTAACACATAGGCCTCCCTTTTGTTGGCTCACTATGCCCAAATGCTCATTAACCAATTATTTCCCAGCCAATCTGCACACCCTTTCATGAAAGTTACAGCACGCCTGTCTTCCCGCAAGATTGATCATCACTTGCTGTTGTTGGCTGCGGTTGGACCCGCAGCCCAGAAGTAAGACATAGGATGTGGGGAAAGTTGAACCATTCATAGAGCCGCAGGACCGATCCTGGTATTACATTGAACAGGCAATTCTTTCACTGCTGATGATCCAGAAACAACCTTCGTTGTCTTCTTGCTGACAAGAGCGTTTGGTGCAGCTCTGGAAACCGCAGGAGGCCTCGGAGTGAATAGCATTTTTTACTTTCTGGAAAGAATGCTCATAGAACCAGAGCAATGGCCATTCTGTTGCTTCTGTCCGTGTAAGCATGATTGCCCTGTAAGGCCCATCAGTACCCCTTGTCGAGAGAACCCACAGCTCCTTTGAGATGGGACATGGTCATAAAGCAGAGTCAGGATATACATTCTAGGAGCAATATCAGGTGCTACATTCATACAAGGAATAGTACTAAGACTCAGTGATACTACCAACAGATGTGCCCTCAGTAACGCGGTCAGAGTGAGCATTGTGTCCATAGACATGTATGCATCAGGACTCTGCCATAACCTCTCATCTTGTGCTTTGTGGAGAACCTGATTGAGGGATGTTACAAGCGTCCAGACTGGTGGGTTTCAGCCTCAAGACTATAGTCAGCAGGGTTCCTTCGGTTTTGCGTAATACGAGTAGCATATAGGGCGCCTAGAGCATAAATGACAGATTATGGACTAGAGATTACAATATCATCAGTTCTGCGTCCAATCTCACACAGTCAAGAATGACCATAGGACTCTTTTGAGGGACCACCTTAGCAACAATTATCATGTGTTAGCTCTCCTTGGGGTGGTCAGTGCCGGTAAGTGGACCTGACCATGATTCATTGCCTTGCCTACATCTTTGCTTCGCATCTACTTCATGGATCATGATAATGTGAACGTTTGAGGCATCCAAAACTGGTTGTCTCTTGAACATTCTGGGAGCGGCCTCCAATGGATTCCAAGAGACAGACAAGGAGAGGGATCAACTTGTGCAAGTCTCTCTCTCTCTGTCTCTGTCTGTCTCAGTCAATCATGCGGAGCTTTCCAAGATATCTACCTAAGTTGAGTCCAGAGACTACAGACCACAGACCACAGACCAGGGAGTATAGACTATAGAGTACCAACTACAGAGTGCTACGCACTGAGTGCAGACTACAGAGTACAGACTACATACTACAAAGTACAGACTATAGGGTACGGACTGGACACCACATGATAAGGAAAGAGCATTACGTGCTCTTGACTGCGTCTTGTTTCTGTGTCTTGTGCAATCTTATGTGCAATCTCTGCGCAATATTGTATCATCTACACTCTTTGGTCTACAATCCAAATTCTCCAAACTTCAGCTTACTGTCTGCAGTTGATGATCTGCAGTACAAGTCTCGCATACACAACCTCTCATCTACCATCTACTACCTACAGTCTGCCATAACAAGTGCAAAAACCGCATGGGTTCTTAGGTTCAGCAAATTTGTGCATTGGTATGGGGTATGTTTGTCTTCAGTAATAATCATAGACACAACAGATACCAAGGACAGTCAGATCTAGTCCTGATGCCACTAATAATCACTGGAGGGAAGATGAAGCTCAACAATACTGTTACTATGAGTCTGATCTCTAGATATAAGAAATGTAACAGTCAGTGTACACATATTTTAACTAGTACGGCGATATTGTAGTCCTGAAACGGGTCATACTATGCAGAAAAGTCCTGCAATACAGTACCGCTGGATGCGTTGATATATGCGTGGTGAGAATACCACCATGAGTTGGTGCATGGGTTGTCTTTGGATGAAGAGGAGGTTCAGACTGTGTTAAGACATTGGCCAAGGATAAGAAGGATGTAGTCACTGTGGAAGAGACCATGTTGACTCTGATTCCCCAACACCAAGACGTCAAGCTGGTAGGTGGGTGCACAAGGCAAGTCAAGGCAAACCTGTGCGGTACCCTGAGTCTGGATTTGAATCTGGAAAGTATCCAGGTACTCAGTCTTGAAACCCTCACATGACATTCACCTACAATCTGCTAGGCGAATGGGAAGCTTCGACCGATGGAGGCCGCCTTTTGTAGTGGTCAAGGAGACATGAGTTGGAAGTAGTGAGAAAAGGTAGGCACAGGGTATGATGGTTAATAACAGATGAGGATACTACACACAAGATTCAACAAAAGGATGTTAGTGCATTGTTGTATACTGATCACCTCTGCTAGGAGTGCCCTCAGCCAGCCTCCCAAGCTCCTCTCTGCGTTCATGAGCACATTGCAATAATACATTTCATCATCCACAACATGTATCTCCAGGCTTTTACTTGCGATCTATTATTCATGATCTGCAATCTAGTATCTGCCGTCTGCACTTGATCATCAATCATCTTCTATATGCAATTGGGTCATTATACTCTTTGAGAGAGTGTTCTAGACCACAACTCCTCTGGTCTGTCGGATATGTTAATACAGATTTGCTGGTTTCAAACTTCTTGGTCATGCTTGGGCAGCTTGACTTGGGAAAGATGATGAGAAGGTACTGGGTAAAGGCATAATGCTCAGACTAAGAGTCTTGAGCGCTATTTATGGAAGCCAACAAGGATGTGTTACTTGCAGGGGGATGTCTGCTATCGAGTCGCTTTCAAGGAGATGCATGACTAGAAGAGACTGCTACCAAATGCCCAATGTGTCTGACTACGTATAGATTGGTGGGCATAATTTTGCTATGCAGTCACAATCTACAGTATATTTGTACTGTCTCTAATATCGCTTTCACTACAGATGACACTTGACATGCTCCGCTTATGGCTGACCATCAAGACCAAATGAGCGTGGAGATGTGTCCTGCTTTGGAAGTCCTGGCATATATTGTGACACTATGTCAAATGATCTGCTGCATGCAAGTTTGCGCTATTTCCTAGAGCTTAGTTCACCATATAAGCTGTATTGCGGTCTGAACAAGATCAGGCCGTCTTCATTAGCTTACTATAGCATGTAAAAGTAAATTATCCTCCCGAGCTCAAGGGTACCAGATATCGGTTACCTGAAGGCTACTGTCCAACATCACACTGCCAAGGTATACTCTAATGTACAAACCAATCGATACTCTTTTGTTCAGACCAAGGGTTTCATTTTCTTCTTGTAATGATCATCAATAAGCCTCTGAATGGATTCCTGAGCAAGAGCTTCTGTTTGTTGTTTTGGGCAACCCTTGGTTCTATCAACAGAATCTTTGAAGTAGTCTACCAAATCAGGCTCAAATGTTACAATGTGGCTGGAGTGCTGTACATAGACCAACTTGGCGGCTGACATCTTGTCCCAATAGACAAGCTATATGGTAGAAGGCACAAGCTATAAGCTACAGGTCACAGACTACAGATTACAAAATACAAACTACACACCACAGACTACAGAGTACAGATTTTACACTACACATTACAAATTACAAACTATAGGCTAGAAGTTGAAGGCTACAAGCCACAAGCCACAAATCAGAAATTCCAAACTACAGATACAAGTTAGCAGATACAAGTTAGCAGATACAAAGTACAAAGTACAAAGTACAAAGTACAAAGTACAAAGTACAAAGTACAAAGTACAAAGTACAAAGTACAAAGTACAAAGTACAAAGTACAAAATCCAGACTATATAATATAAACTACAGTATACAGACTGCAAGCTACAAGCTACAAGATAAAGACGCACAGGGATCAAACACACAGCGGGTTCTTTGAAATTTGCAGTCTGTGATGGAATACCTCAACATCACAAGTCAGACATGAGTTTCAATTGATTGATGCAGGACAAGGCTCATTGGACTGTACCACTATGGTCCTCAAGGTCTCACAAATCCTGTAGATTCAGATGATACTGTCTCTTGATATCCGAAGCTCACACATATGCTTAGTATTTGCTCAGGAGGTTGGAAGCGCAACCTTCTGATACCACATACTGCCTACAGCCTATGCTTCCACACGTATACATACATGAAGAGAGCGGCATGACACAGACAAGACTGTCAACAACTGACTCTAATTGTTGCCTCACAAAGTATGAGTCTGCCGATCTGCTGCACTGTGACACAAGTTTAGGATATAATGCCAGTACTCATCCGCCATGAATGTTGTTGCTAAGACGCAATCTATCACTTCATACTGTCCACACAGCAAACCCAATTGGTGATCTCTGAGCTCAATCTTGCAGTCAAAAAGCAGGCTGATGTATGAATTGGGCTCAAGCGTTGTTTCCAGCGCATGGGCTGATATATTCCAGGTGTATGCCTGCAGAAGACCAGACTGAACAGGAGCAACAAAGCCTGCAAGAAGCAATCAACTCGCTCTTCAAAGAATGTTGTCCTTGAGGCAAAGACCACAGAACTGGTGATGGAATATCTATTGATAACAATAGAGCTTTGATTGCTCCCCGTTGAAGAAAAACTTAGAGAAGCTGCTTGAGATGGTAGAAATGAAAATGAATTGGATTTCTGAACAGATGATGACTTTGAAGTGGTGCATAAGACAACTGGCACTACTTGATGAATACTAGGCTGACGTTAAACTCATTCTAGAATGGCATTGTCATTCATGTATGTGTTAGAGATTTGAATGACACAACATTCACTGCGTGTTTCATGTGAAGGTTTAGTAGTGGTCTGCTTTGAGCGCGCCAGAGATTGCTTTGAGCACCCAGAGACGGGAGTGTAGCTGTGAGTTGATGGCTGATACAGTTTGTGTGGGAGTTTGAAAATGTGCGCTTGGGGCTGGAATTGAGTATTGGGACCTTGGACTCAAAGGCTTT
>Ga0265798_10012590_pt1 | contig 10194 bp, 7 predicted proteins | sample P3T30metagenome_FD_192430 | JGI IMG/M metagenome (GOLD analysis project Ga0265798, IMG submission 192430) | Plant litter microbial communities from East Loma Ridge, Irvine, California - P3 T30 | ecosystem: Environmental > Terrestrial > Plant litter > Unclassified | place: USA: California...
GTCGCGTGGGCGGGTGTCGTCGTGCTCGCCGCGGGGCTGGACCTGGTGCTCGCCGCAGATCTGGCGGCCGTCCGGGTCGAGCGGCGGATGCCCCGGCTGGCCCGGCGGGACACCGTCGCCGACGCGACGCTCGTCCTCGCGAACGACGGCCGTCGTCCCCTGCGCGCCGAGGTCCGCGACATGTGGGAGCCCTCCGCCGGTCATGCACCACGACGGATCCGGATGACCGTCCCCGCCGAGGAACGCCGCACCGCCAGGATGCGCTTCGCCCCCTTCCGGCGCGGACGTCGTCGGAGTGCGGGTGTCGCTGTCCGCGCGTTCGGCCCGCTCGGGCTCGCAGCGCGGCAACGGGTGATCCCGACGGCCGCGGAGCTCGTCGTGACGCCGCCGTTCCGGTCGCGTCGACACCTGCCCTCGCGGCTCGCCCGGCTCCGGGAGCTCGACGGCGAGACGACGCTGCAGCTCCGCGGACACGGCACCGAGTTCGACTCGTTGCGCGACTACGTGCGCGGGGACGACGTCCGGTCGATCGACTGGCGGGCCACGGCACGGCGGCAGGACCTCGTCGTGCGGACCTGGCGCCCCGAGCGGGACCGGCGCGTGGTCGTCGTCGTCGACGCCGGGCGTGCCGGCGCCGGACGCGTCGGCGACGAACCCCGCCTGGACACCTTCATCGAGACCGCCCTGCTCGTCGGCGCACTCGCCGCAGCCGCCGGAGACCGGGTCGACCTGGTGGTCCTCGACGACCAGCCGCGCGGACGCGTGCACGGGGCCACCCGCGTCGACGTCGTGCAGCGGTTCGGGGAGACGCTCGCGCTCGCGGAACCGGGACTCGCCGCGACCGACTGGTCCGCGGTGCCGGCGCTGGTGGACAGCGTCACGACGCAGCGGTCCCTCGTGGTGCTCGCGACCAGTCTCGACTCCGTCGGGGCGTCAGCCGACCTGCTGACGATGCTGCCGGCGCTCGCGCGACGGCACGCGGTGGTGGTGACGGCCGTGGACGACCCGGCCGTGGCGGCGATGGCGGGGCGTGGCGGCGCCGGGCGGGGTGGCGGGCCGGGTGCGAGCCTCCCGGTCGGTGCCGGCGGTGGTGCCGGTGCCGGGCGCGACGTCTACCGTCGTGCGGCGGCGGAGCGGACCCTGCTCGACGCGGACGGCGTGGCGGACGTGGCCCGTCGAGCCGGCGTCGAGGTCGTGCACGGGGCACCGGAGTCGGTGCCGCCGATGGTGGCCGACGCCTACCTGCGAGCGAAGGCGGCCGGGCGGCTCTGAGGACGGGCGGCCCGTCCGTGTGGGGCGTGCATCCGTGCGGTCAGCCGGCGACGATCGCCGCGGTGCCGCGGTCGAACTCCTCGACGTCGCCGCGCTCCCCCGCCCGGTACGCCCGACGTCCCAGCACCCACTGGTAGGTCAGGACGGCGGCGAGGGCCACCGTGCCGATGCCGATCTTCACCGGCCACGGCCAGTCCTGGCGGGTGACGGTGCCCTCGATGATGCCGGACAGCAGCAGGGTCAGCACCAGGCCGATGGCCACGGCGATGAGCGCCCGGCCGTCCTCGGCGAGGGCCTGTGCCCGCGTGCGCTGCCCGGGAGCGACCCACGACCAGAAGATCATCAGCCCGGCCGCGGCCGCGAGGAACACCGAGTAGAGCTCGAGCTGGCCGTGCGGGGCGATGTAGAGGAAGAAGTCACCGAGCCGACCCTGCGAGTGCATGATCGCCCCGGACACGCCGAGGTTCAGCGCGTTCTGCCCGACCGCGGCCGGCACGAACAGGCCCGTGATGCCGAAGGCCACCATCCGCGCGGCGACGAACGCGTTGTTCGTCCACACCTGGGCCGAGAACGCCCCGAGCCCGTGGTCGGAGTAGTAGTCGACGAAGTCCTGGGTGGCGTACTGCCGCAGGGCGGCGTCGGTGCCGAACGTGGCGACCGCCCCCGGGGTCTCGGTGATCCACACGCCCGTGATGACCGCGATGGCGACCGTGGCGACCGTCACCCAGATCGTCACCCAGCGGATCCGGTACAGGGCAGCCGGCAGCTGGAGCGCGAAGAACGCGGTGAGCATCGTCAGCGGGTCGGTGGGCGCGCCGGTGAACCGCAACCGGGCGCGGTACAGCCGCAGCGAGAGCCGGTCCCCGGTCGCCGAGCGTGGGGCGACGCCGCGGATGCGTGCGAGGTCGGTCGCGGCGGACTGGTACCCCGTGAGGAGGCGGTCGACGTCCTCGCCGGAGGTGGTCCGACGGCGGGTCAGGCGGTCGAGCTCGTCCCACTGGTCGCGGTGCGTCGCCGAGTACGCGTCCAGGTCCATGCTGTTCCCCCCTCGTGCCACGGTGCGTCCCGGCGTGGTCGCGCCGGACGCGTTCCCGGTTCGACCCGGCATGGTCGCGCCGGGGTCGTTCCGACACAATGGAACCATGCCGAAGCGACGGACGACCCGGGACCTCGCCGATGCCCGTTTCGTCCGGGCCCTCGACGAGACCTCCGACGAGCTCGTCGTCGGTGAGGCCGTCGCACTCGACGTCGTCCCCGCGGGCATCGCGCTCCGGCTGGCAGCGGGGCTCCTCGACGGTGCGTGCCTGATCGCGCTGTACCTCATGCTGCTGCTCGGGTTCCTGCGGGTCGTGCCGGCCGGCATCGACCAGGCGTGGATCGCCGCGGCGCTGATCGCCTCGCTCGTCACCGTCCTCGTGCTGGTGCCCGCGGCCGTCGAGACCGTGACGCGGGGCAAGAGCGTCGGTCGGTACGCCCTCGGCACCCGGGTCGTGCGGGTCGACGGAGGCGCGGTGTCGTTCCGGCACGCGTTCACCCGGTCGCTCGTCGGCGTGCTCGAGCTGTGGACGACGTTCGGCTCGGTGGCGATGGTCGTGGCCCTCTTCGGCTCGAGGCCGCGGCGACTCGGGGACCTGCTCGCCGGCACCGTCGTGCAGCACGAGCGACTGCCGCAGTCGACGGACCCGGTCGTGCTCCTGCCGCCGTCCCTCGTCGGGTGGTCCGCCGTCGCCGACGTCCGGGCGCTCCCCCAGCGCCTCGAGAACCGGCTCGGAGCGTTCTTCCGCGGTGCCGCGTCGGTGCGACCCGAGCTCCGGGACGCCACCGCGCTCGCACTCGCCGCCGAGGTCGCCGAGTACGCACACCCGGTGCCGCCCGTGCCCGCGGTGGAGTTCCTGGCGGGGGTCGTCGCACTCCGGCGCGAGCGCGACCTGCGGGCGTTCGGGTCTCGCGCTCGGACGCTCGCCGACGCCACGGCGACGGCTGGGGCGCGGCCGCCGGGTTTCCCGCGCTGAGGCGCTGGCGCGGCGCGGGGCCCGGCTGCCCGGCCCGGCACGCCGCACCCGGCTCGGCTGCCCGGCTCGGCCCGGCTCCGCAAAACACCGGTGTTCGTCGTTCGCGCCGCGTGAGTACGCGGCGCGAAGACTGAACACCGGTGTTTCTGCAGCCGCCGCAGCCGCCGCAGCCGCTTGAGCAGCCGCAGGCGGACGGGCCTCAGTACCGGTAGTGGTCCGGCTTGAAGGGGCCCTCGACCGGGACGCCGATGTACGACGCCTGCTCCGGCCGGAGCTCGGTCAGCCGGACACCGAGCGCGTCGAGGTGCAGTCGCGCGACCTTCTCGTCGAGGTGCTTCGGCAGCACGTACACGCCGGTCGGGTAGGACTCGCGCCGGGTGTGCAGCTCGATCTGCGCGAGGACCTGGTTCGTGAAGGAGTTGCTCATCACGAAGGACGGGTGCCCGGTCGCGTTGCCGAGGTTCATCAGGCGGCCTTCGCTGAGGACCAGGATCGAACGGCCGTTCGGCAGGCGCCACTCGTGCACCTGCGGCTTGATCTCGACCTTCTCGGCGCCGGGCAGGGTCTCGAGGCCGACCATGTCGATCTCGTTGTCGAAGTGTCCGACGTTCGCGACGATCGCCAGGTGCTTCAGCGCGAGCATGTCCTCGACGCCGACGACCCCGAGGTTGCCCGTGCACGTGACGACGATGTCGACCTGGTCGACGACGTCGGACAGGCGTGCGACCTGGTAGCCGTCCATCGCGGCCTGCAGCGCACAGATGGGGTCGACCTCGCTGACGATGACGCGGGCGCCCTGGCCCCGCATGGCCTCGGCCGCGCCCTTGCCGACGTCGCCGTAGCCCACGACGAACACGACCTTGCCGCCGATGAGCACGTCGGTGGCGCGGTTCAGGCCGTCGGGCAGCGAGTGCCGGATGCCGTACTTGTTGTCGAACTTGCTCTTGGTGACCGAGTCGTTGACGTTGATGGCCGGGAACTTGAGCTGGTCGGTGCGCGCGAGCTCGTAGAGACGGTGCACGCCGGTGGTGGTCTCTTCCGTCACGCCCTGGATGTCGGCGGCGATGCGGGTCCAGCGGTCGGAGGAGTCCCGCAACGACGACGCGATCGTGTCGAGCACGATCCGGTACTCGGCGCTGGCGTCGTCGCCGGCGTCCGGCACGCGGCCTGCGGCTTCGGCGTCAGCGCCCGTGTGGACGAGCATCGTGGCGTCGCCACCGTCGTCGAGGATCAGGTTCGGGCCCGTCCAGCTGGCCCCGGCCGCTGCGGCCTCGGCACTCCAGTCGAAGACCTGGTTGGTGCACCACCAGTACTCTTCGAGCGTCTCGCCCTTCCACGCGAACACGGGCACGCCGGCGGGGGCGTCGGGGGTGCCGGTCGGGCCGACGGCGATGGCCGCTGCGGCTTCGTCCTGCGTGGAGAAGATGTTGCAGCTCGCCCAGCGGACCTGGGCACCGAGTGCCGTGAGCGTCTCGATGAGCACGGCCGTCTGCACGGTCATGTGCAGCGACCCGGCGATGCGGGCACCGGCGAGCGGCTGCGACGGGCCGAACTCCTCGCGCAGGGACATCAGCCCCGGCATCTCGTTCTCGGCGAGGCGGATCTGGTGGCGGCCTGCCTCGGCGAGGCCGAGGTCGGCCACGCGGTGTGCTGCTGCGGCGCGGGTGTCGGTGGGCATGCGGTCAGTCTCCCACGGGCCCCCGACACCTCCCGCAGGTGGGAGACACCTCCCGCAGGTGGGAGCCGGTCGTCCTGGACGGTGCCGGTGGTCGCGGTGGTGGGGCGGGCCTCCAGGCCGGACGGGAGGCTCGGACCACCCGGGTGGGCCGGCCTGCGTACCGCGGACGGCCGGGTCAGTCGGCGGCGCGTTCCTCGCGGAGCGGCTCACGGCGGATGACGTGCCAGCCCTGTGGCACGCGCAGGCGGGCGGCGTGGCGGGCGCACAGGTCGTAGCCGTGCGGTTCGACGCGGGTGGAGAGCGGACCGATGACGACCATCGAGTCGCCGTAGTCGTACGTCAGGGTCGACGAGGCGCTCGCGCCACAGGCGACCTTGCTGCAGATCCGTACGTCCATCTCGTCGACGACCCTAACGGACGCCCCGACGGCGTCCGGTGCCGCGCGTACGATGTGGGGATGCGCCGCAAGCCCCGACTCGTCACCCCGGTCGCCCGCGGTCGCGGGCGCTCCCGCCACGGCCGGGGCCACCGCTCCAGCGTCACCGGTCCGGAGCTCGCGCCGGTCATCACCCGGGCCGAGGCCTTCGACCGGATCGTCGGTGACACCGCCCACTACCTGCTCGGGCTCTGGCCGGACGAGCTGCAGGGCGTCGTGTTCCAGGTCGCCGACATGCCGACCGAGCCCGGGCTGCCGGACGCGCTGCCGCGGTGGCGGGTCGAGCACGGCGAGCGGCGGGTGACCGTGTTCCGGATCCCCGTCGAGCGTGTCACACACTCCCCCGAGAAGGACGACGTGGACCGGCGCATCGTCGTCGAGACCGCGGTGTTCCGTGCGGTCGCCGAGCTCCTCGACAAGGACCCGTGGGACCTGGCGCCGGACCGCTACCGCCACTGGTGAAGCGCCGCGCGCCTGCGCGTGCGCCTGCTCCCTCGATCTGCTGGAGACCCGCTCGGCCTCAGGGGTAGACGCGGACCGGGCTCGAGACCTCGGTCGCGGGCCGGAGCGGGAACCCCGCGAGGCCGTCGCCGCCGGCGTAGGTGACGCCCGCGACGACCCGGTCGGCGCCGGTGATCACGAGCTGCTTCGCCGTCTGGACGCGCACGGTCGAGGTCGCCCCGGCCGCGACGTCGACGCGCTGCCGGTCGTCGCCCGACGCGATCGTCACACGGGCGTCCTCGGTCGTCGGGTTCACCAGGTTGAGACGGACGCCGTCCCCGGGTGCGACCGCGGTGACGACGCGCTTGCCGAGCGGTGCCGCCGAGGCGAACCAGCCGAGGTCCGTGCCGCGCTCGGCCGTCGGCGTGGTCGACCGCGCACCGGCGACGACGGGCTGCGTGGAGCTGACCGTGACCGAGTACCGGCCGTCCTCGAAGTCGTCGAGTGCGACGTCGGTGACCACGCCCGGCTCGGCGGTGGTGTTCACCGTGGTGCCGCCGCCCGTCGCCGTCGTGATGCCGAGGGTGACGCGGGCCGCCCTGCTGCCGGGCACGAACAGCCGGACGACCGGTGCGGCGTCGGCGGTGTCGTCGCCGCGCTGGGCCTGCTGGATGTCGCGGAGGACGACGCCGGGGATGACCTGGGCCCGCGCCGGTCCCACGCCGCCGGAGACGATGTCGTACCCGCCGGGGGTGAGCGTCCGGACGACGGTCTCCTGCATGTGGGCGACGATCTGACCGCCGGACGAGGTGACGTGGACGACCGTCGAGGCCTGGTCGGAGACGAAGCCCGACAGCGGCACGACCTTCTGCGAGTTCGGCGCGACGACGATGCCGGTCGTGCCCGGAGCGCTCACGGTGCCGGTCGCGTCGAACACGGACAGGTCGACCGTGGCGTTGACGTCGGTCGGGTTGGAGAGCGTGATGAGGCTGGTGCGGCCGGTCTCGGTCGAGCCACCGACGAGCCAGGTCGACTGCGAGGGGTCGTCGCACGAGGCGGCACCGATGCCGACCAGGTCGCCGTTGGAGACGCTCTGGTAGCTCGACCCGGCGACCTGCGGGGTGGTCTCCGCCGCCGGCGCGGTGAGCAGCGTCGGGTTGCTGCTGCCCGTGGTCGAGGACTGCAGGTCGGTCCGGTCGACCGTGCTGCCCGTGGTGGCCGTCGCGATGCTGGCCGACCCGACCGGGGTGGCCGTCGTCGCGTCGTTGCCGGCGTCGTCGGAGAGCCGGAGGGCACTGCCCGCGCAGACGCGTTCGGCGTCGGCCGGGACGGGTGTCACCGTGCGGCCGGCGGGACGACCGGGCGTCTCCTGGGTGCCGAAGGTGTGCGCGGCGGCGATGGTGCCGGCGGCGACGACCACGGCGATCGCGGTGGCGGTCCCGCGGAGCACCCAGCGGCGAGCGGTGGTGGTCATTCGTCGCGCTCCTCGTCGAAGGTGGTGGCGGGTTCGTCGGCCTCGAGGACGTTCGAGGTGGCCCGGCGTCGGCGCGGTGCAGTCGGCACGGCGAGGAGTGCCGCGGCGCCGAACACCACCCCGAGGACCACCAGGTAGAGCACGTGCGTCGTCCTCGCCGCGGCGGACCCGGTGCTCGGACGGTCGACGTCGCCCTCGTAGTGGAAGAGCTGGCCGCTCGTCGTCTCGCCGATGCTCGTGAAGAGCGCGTTCTGCCCGATGGCCCCGGCGGCGCGGTCGTGGACCTGCTGCGCGAGGTCGTCGTCCGGTGCGTCGTCGAGCAGCACGAAGCTGACGCCGAGCTCCTCGAGCGCCGGACGCGGGTCGTAGCCGCTGCGGCTCGCCAGGTTGCCGGCGAGGGTGGCCAGCCGCGACCCGGAGGACGACAGCGACAGCGCCGTGGCGTCGAGCGTGGTCTGGTCGTCGAGCGTCGAGCCCTGCCCGCGCTCGAGCGACACCGCGAGCGAGCCGTTCGTCTGCGGTTCGACGACGAGCGTGCCGACGTCCGGGTTCGCCTGTGCCTCGGCGTTGACGTAGGCGCTGAGCACCCGGCCCGTGGTCGGCTGGATGACCGCGTTGCCGAGGTAGAACGCGGCGAACGCGGGCGCCACGGCCGCACCGGCGAACACCGCGGCGACGACCCCGACGACCGGGGCCCGGCGTGGCAGCGTGTCGATGCCGATCGAGACGGCGACGACGAGCGCGAGCCAGTAGACCGTGAGACCGCTGCCCGGCCAGACGATGGTGGTCGTGGCCCCGACGCCGGTGACCGCGACGTGGGTGGCGGCGAAGGCCGTGGCGAACCCGAGCAGCGCGGTGATGAGCGCCACGCCCGCGACGTGCCAGCGGTGCCCGAGGAGGGCGCCGATGGCGGTCACGGCGACGGGGAGCGCGAGGACGGCGAGGGCGATGGGCAGCGCAGCGACGACGGCGGACAGCGGCGAGGTCACCGGCAGCCACCCGTTCCAGTCGGGCAGGGGCTGCCCGATCGCGAGCTGCAGGGCCGAGGGTGCGCGGGTCGCCGAGGGCACACCCGGGTCGGCGAACACGCCGAGCACGTTGCCGCGGGCGATCTGCGTCAGCACGAGCGGCAGGAAGAGCACCGCGGCGGGGACCGGGATGAACACCCGTCGGTGCGCGTGCCGCCACCCGCTGACGAGCGACACGAGCCACCCGATGAGCAGGACCGGCAGGAGTGACGGTGCCGAGGCGGCGACCCCGGCGAAGAGCAGCGCGGCGCCGGCGGCCGAGGCCCAGGAGCGGTGCGCCTCGAGCACGGTGAGGAACAGCCAGGGCAGCAGCACGTGCGCGATGACCGCCCCGAGGTGGCCCGTGGTGACGGCGCCGACGAGCGCCGGGGCGATCGTGTACAGCGCCGCGCCGATCACCGGCACCCAGGTACGGGTCGTGAGCTTGCGGACGACGAACCACGCACCGAGCGCGGACACCGGGAACGCCAGCAGCATCACCAGCACGACGGCGGTCGACGGCGACCAGGCCACGATCGACCCCAGCACGGCGAGCACGGCGGCGAACGGGTCGCTCGGGCCGGTGGACCCGGTCCCGAGGGTGTGCCAGCCGTACCCGACGTTCTGCCAGAGCTTCGCGACCGAGGTGGACAGCGGCAGGAGTCCCCCACCGGTCAACGCCGGCGAGCCGAGCAGCGGGAAGAGGGTGACGACGCTGAGGAGCGCCGCGGCCAGGACGACCCAGATGCCGCCGTCGCCGAGGAACGAGGCCCGGGCGACCGGAGCGTCCTCGACCCGGGCGAGCTCGACGTCGCGGGACGTCGTCCGCCGTTCGTGGACCCGGCGCCAGCTGACGCGCAGGGGTTCGACGGCGGCCCACCCGAGCTTCTTCGTGCGCGCCAGGGACTTCCGGGCCTTCGACACCCCACCGCCGAAGGCCACGGCGAACGCGGCGGAGAGCTCCCCCGACACGGCGGCCGGGTGCTTGGCGACGAGGTGGCCGATCGCCCGCCCGACCGCGAACGGCACGAGGGTCAACCAGTGGATCCAGAGCACCCCGAGGGGCGCGTAGGTCATGCGGCGGTGCAGCTGGGCCTGCCGGTGCATCCGCACGCGGCGGCCCTCGGACACGCGCTTGCGGCCGAACTCCTCGATCGGTCCGGCACTCGTCGCCCGCGCCTCGGGCACGACGGCGACGCGGTACCCGGCGAGGCGGACGCGCACGCAGAAGTCGAGCGCGGCGTCGACGTCGGGCAGCGCCGGGTCGAACCCGCCGAGCGTCACCCAGACGGAGCGGCGCACGAGCATCCCGCCCGCGGCGACCGCCATCACGTCGGTGTTGCGGTCGTGCTGGCCCTGGTCCAGCTCGTCCTGCACGAGGACGAGGGACCGGCCGAACCGGGTCATGCTCTCGCCGAGGTCGCGGATGCGCGAGGCGTCGCGCGGGTCGACGAGCTTCGGGCCGGCGACCGCCACGGACGGGGCGATCTCCACCGCCGCGAGCATCTCGGCGAGTGCCGTCGGCGTGGGGGCGTTGTCGTGCCCGATGAGCCACAGCCACTCGTCGACGGCCTCGTCGGACTCGGGCCGCGGCGCGGCCTTCTCGGCGACGGCGACCGCGTCGCCGAACGAGCGACCGGCGGGGATCCGCGTCAGCTGGGCGGAACCGCCGAACTCGAGCTGGGCGGTCGAGCCGTCCGTCGAGCCGACGTCGACGACCACCAGGTTCTCCGGGTGCCGGGTCTGTCCGGCGAGGGCGTCCAGCGTCCGGTCGAGGTGGTCCGCCCCGTTGGCGACGACCAGGACGGCGGTGACACGGGGCTGAGCGGAACTGGGCTGCATGACGGGCGACACTCTACGGACTGGAGGCACGG
>Ga0265798_10012592_pt1 | contig 10193 bp, 21 predicted proteins | sample P3T30metagenome_FD_192430 | JGI IMG/M metagenome (GOLD analysis project Ga0265798, IMG submission 192430) | Plant litter microbial communities from East Loma Ridge, Irvine, California - P3 T30 | ecosystem: Environmental > Terrestrial > Plant litter > Unclassified | place: USA: California...
GGAGTTCAGCCGATGCCATGTTCTGCTATAGGCGTTTCTTCTTTGGGTCATGGTTATGCCAATGAGGACCTTCACTTTCGTCGGATGATCCCTTTCGTTTGAGCTGGAAGGACCGCGTGAGGTCACCCCGTGTGTAGATCAGAACTCTGATGCAGTAATGCCTCGCCCGCAATCAAGGAAAGCGAGTAAAAACGTATACTGTTTGTCAGGTAATTTGGCGAAGATGATTAGACCGGTTAAAACACCCGAAAACACCTCTTCTTACGTTCCCCCTGAGCTGGCGGTGAACGTTGCTCATCAAGCTCATGTATATATGCACGCACCCTGATACTGCGCGCTCATAGCATAGAGTTCACATTGAATTCGACAGCATCAAGAGAATGTGACTGTATCTTACGAAAGACGGTTGAAGGCATACGGATGCAACGCCAAAAGACCAAAATAGGCTTGCAGGTAAACATGACGGTCATTCTACTACCCGAAAACGTCACAGCCTTGGGACGCGTAGTTACACTGATCAAGTACAACATGGATCAGCTTTGAATGGAGAACATGCATTTTCATCATCCATCATGCCCTACGCACCGCTTCGTAGTCTCGCTGGACGCGCCCATACCGTCATTGGGGCGGGTACGCTAGGTCGGAGGGTTGCGATGATGTGGCTCGCCAATGGGGAGAAAGTAAATCTCTTGTGAGTCCAGAGCACTCGAGCAACGCTGATGGTAGTGATACGAATTCTACCACTCTCAAGGAAGCCAAGAGATACATCGACACTAATCTAGCCTCAACGATCAAGAAACTAGTTCCCAATGGCCGACCAGGCAGGCTGGAGACATTTGGAAATATGAAGGACGCATTAAAAGGAGCTTGGCTGGTCACAGAAGCCATACCAGAGGTCAAGGATGCCAAGATCGATCTACTGGGGCAGCTGGACAAGGAATTAGGGGAGGATGTCATTATAGCTACCAACTCTAGCTCATTTATGGCTAGTGAATTATTCGAAAAGGTGGAGAGTAAGGAGAGGGTAGTCAATACGCATTACTACATGCCTCCTGATTCCAAGTATGTTCGTCATGCTGCGACGTTGTTGAGCTGACCACTAGCCCCGTTGAGATTATGCCCCATGCTGGAACGGATGAGAGGATTGTACCGTTGTTGCTGAAGGAGAGCAAGAGGCATGGACTGGTACCATATCACGTGTGAGTATTTCGCATAGAATTTAGAGTCTTGCTGATCGGTAGTCGGAAGGAGTCAGTCGGTCTGATTGCCAACCGGTGAGTTCATGCATTCAAGTCATGTCCGCTGATATCAGAATATGGGCAGCCATCAAGCGAGAATCCCTATTCGTAGTCGCCGAGGGCGTAGCGGAACCGGCCGAAGTCAACTCCCTTCTGAAACAAGCATTTGGAATCCCAGTATTCAGCGCAATCGATCAGGTCGGTCTAGACGTAGCTAGGGATATTGAAGATCATTACCTAAAGGTTCGAAACGATATCACGAGGACAGACGCTACGGAATTACTATCTAAATATATCAAGGAGGGAAAGTTGGGTGTCAAAGCCAAACATGGTTTCTTCGATTACGACGATGACAAAAAGGAGACATCGACCGAAAAGGGACATACGTTGATGTACCTCAATATCGCCAAGAACTCGATATCCAAGATCAGCGCAAATGGCGGGACCGACAGTATCGTCATGCCCTCGGTCGGTCAGACGCCAGATGGGATTCAGGTCGATCCAACTAATGGGAAGATGTACTGGACAGTAATGGGTTCACCAAAGAGACCCGATGGACGAATATGTTCGGCAAATACCGACGGCACCGACTTGAGAGACCTCATTGAACCAGGCTCGACCCATACTCCCAAGCAAATTCAACTTAAGGGCGATGTTCTATACTGGTGTGATCGAGAAGGAGGACATATCATGACTTGCAAAACCGACGGTACCGATTTCAAGACGTTATACGATTCAGCACCTGGAGAGGAGAGGCCTTTGGAGGACGCAACGAAGTGGTGTGTTGGAATTACTGTTGATACTAAACGTGATCTGCTGTATTGGACGCAAAAGGGGCCAAGTAAAGGTGGAGAAGGACGGATGTTTAGGATGGAACTTGGGAAATCAAACGGGATCCAGACAATCCTACATAATCTACCGGAACCTATCGATCTGGAACTAGATCCTTCTGGAGAGACGCTATACTGTAAGTCCCCTGACCCTTCGCATTGTGTACCAGGGATGCTAATGTATAGGGACGGACAGAGGAGATCCACCATTCGGCAACACACTCAACAAAATCTCCGTTTCCTCCCCATTCGACGCAAAGGCACATCCAGGGGAATCTTCAGCCGATCAAGTCATTGTCGATCATCTACATGAGCCAATTGGGCTGGTTGGGGACTGGGAGAAGGGAGTAATGTATGTTGCTGAACTGGATGGGGGGATTTGGGAGGTCGAATTGGGTGAAGGTGGGGGAAAGAGAAAGCTGTTAAATGAGGGAGGGTATTTTACGGGGATCGCCTTGGTTTAATCACGATCGATACTGGAGTTGGCTCCCCAATCCGTATAGAGGAGAAAGACGAAAATCAATTGTCACACAGGTGCAGTATTGATCGATAGGCAAAGAGCTGTCTCGCTACCTGACCGTTTCATTTAAGGTACATCTGCCCCGACCAGTGATGTTGAGGGAATCGCATAGCGGGAAGGTTCCAGCAATTGGCTTCATACGCTCAATGCTCCGAGCCGATTCTCTACACGATGTATATCGAGCCGATGATCATGTTGATTCGAAATACCTAACTCTATGAGTGACTCGGAAAATGTTATGTTTAACTCTTACTGCTGAAGGACAAGAAGTACTATTCAACCCTTGGCCATCATCACTCAACCTCCTTCTCTTCACCCACCTTTCAAAAGTCTTTCGATCTTTCTCTTCCACAACATCATTCACCAATCTGATCTAAACATCACCTTAATCATGTCTGAACCTCATAAAGCGACGGAAGATACAACGTCCGCTCAACTCGATGCATCGCAACAGCCATCACAGGATGCATGTCCGACGCCACAATCTAGCCGAATTAGATCCGGATCTATCGGTAATCGAGCAGCTAGTTTGGGTGGATTTACCTCAAAGTTATGGGTTCAGGACCGATTACACTTATGTTGGTAATGGCGTGAGTCTTTCCTTTCAGCTACGAGAGACATCTGATAAGCATAGCCCTGTGATCCTGATGAAGCTTATTGAGGGGTGATGATGTTGATTGACATTCCTCCGCGAATCAGAGATGCAGAGAAGTTTGAGAGGTACATGTGATTGAAGCGGAGGCTGTGGTCATTGCATGGTCATGGTCTGTATGTATGCGTGAAACGACTCGAAATCGGGAGTACACGATGTAATGTACGATTCGAGTCGAATAGGCTCTCGAGCGATGTTGAGTCAAGTCACCTTTCGAAGTCATATATTCCAACATTCATTCAACCCTCAACATCAGATCGCTCAACCTTCTTTCTTTATTCCATCTCTTCTCATCTTATCTTCGTTCCACTTATCCCTTCACTATCCCATTCCTTCTACTGGCATCGCTATTCAACATGTCCAACGATAAGATCGCCTCGGCCCGCAGCCACGACACGCTCCCGCCGATAACTCCTGTCATCGAGGATCAAATGAATAAACCCGACCGGCTCGACACCGATTTGTCGACCAATTTGGCTGCTCTTCGAATTGAGCAACCGAAAATCACACCACCTACCCTCCAAATCCATAAGCCTGATAGCACACCAGCTAAATACCAACCACCTCAACCTAGCATCCCAACAGCTACCGCATACGATACAATCAGCTCCACCGACTCGGACGAAGAAATCCCATCACCGATATCAAGGCCCGAGGAATGGGACAGCGATGAGAGCCACGACTCTACCTGCGGCTATCATTATATGACCAGGCATGAGGTTCGGTTGTATAATGAGAAGAGGTTGAGGGAAAGGGCGGATACGATCCAAGCTCATTTAGAGTTCATCCATCAAGCTTTCTCGAACGTCGATCCCAAGTTTACAATTTTCGCTTTTGGGGGAACTATCTCGGCCGATCAAATTAAGTGTGAAGATCTCCGACTTCGGGTTTGGCAACCATCCGCGACTCCGTCTCGGCAAGGTGCTAATGTGAAGGGCAAAGGAGGACTTGGAGTGGGAAGCGGGACGGCGGACGTGGATGGAATAGTAACAAGCAAATCGGGAGGGTCGGGAGATCCATCAAGAGCAACTGAAGAGTGAGTTTATGCTCACTAAATGGCATGACTCACAATACTGATGTTGTAGGGCAGTATTCCACTTTCCCCTGATGGGTCAAGAAGTGGAGAGGCTGCAAAAGTTCGCTTCTGTAGCTCCATTTGGTAAGGGAAATAAAACGGTGTACGATCACAAATACCGAAAAGCGATGGAAATCACGGTAAGCCCTATAATCATGCGACTTGCCAAAGCTAAGCCTCATAGCCTGATAGATTCGAAATCAAGCCAGATCCCATCCTTCTCAATGATAATATTCTCGACCAGATCGCGAGGACGTTACACATGACCTGTAAATTGAGGGCCGAGATCTCAAAATTAAATATCTATTCCGAGGGGGGGTTCTTCAAGCGACATTGCGAGTAAGTTGCTGCATTTGCCGTCGAGTCTTTGCTGAGATAGTAGTACTCCCAAGTCATCCCAGCATATCGGAACTATTGTTCTTGGCCTACCAGGAGCATACTCTGGAGGACAGCTTTTCGTCGGTCACGGTGGTCTGGCAATCACTTTCGACTGGGGTATGCAACGGTACGAATACGAGCGAGGTAAACCCCCAACATCCGATATTCAATGGGCGTTCCTCTATGGCGACTGCGAGCACGAAGTCAAAAAAGTACACAAAGGAGGCCGCCTTACGATCGCTTATGACGTCTACACCGTACCAGAGGCAAGAAGAAAACTATCAAAGGACCAATCGCAGGGCGGCAAGATTTACAAGGTTCTACATGAAGCACTTGACGATCGAAACGGATTCGCCAAAGACGGATGTGTTCTGGCGATTGGTCTTTCCCATTCGTATCCGAAGTCTTTCGATGGAGAATCGTTATGGAAAGGCCTCGAGAGCAGGCTCAAAGGCCCTGATGCGGTTCTGCTTCAGGCGGTGACGAGAAGCGCTCTCTCCTATACATTCAAAGCGGCTTTCCAAAGATTACACGGAGGTCATAACGGCGAGGACGACACACAGGAATTTGGAATCGCCAAGGAAGATAAACTTTCAGACACCGTCTTGAACGCTCTATATCGAAACAGCATGAAGAGATTTCAAGTGGGTCATTCTGATTCATGGTCGCGCTGACGCTAGGTGATATTGACCGATGAGCCAGATGCGGCCGAAGGGAAAACCCTCGACGAATTTGAAGAGGATGGAGAGTATCTCTTTGAGATGCTTGATAGCGACCAAAAAGAGATCAAGCAACTGGTGTGGGTGGATTATCCCAAAAGCTATGGGTTTAGGAACGATTATGAGTTTATCGGGAACGGGGTACGTCTACTCCTGATAGTGATTTGAAGCTCATCAGATAGCCTGTCGATGATAAACAAGCCTACTCGGGGGTGGTGATGCTGATCAACATTCCTGCTGCCGATAAGCGATGATGAAGGGGTTTATTGTATTTTGTATGGATTGAGCTGTTGTGATATGTATACCCGTAGCCTCCGTGACTGGAGATAAGATAAGCCGAAAGCGATTACGTGAAAGTGATCGACGGGATTTATCGCCCTGAGCTCCGTTCAGACGAGGATCACGCGGTATCGAACAAGCCAGTATTGATCAAGTCAGACGAACCAGCTCGGATGTGCATTGAAGTCGTTGAGAGTAGTTTGGATATCAATCTATAGACCCTTCGTCCAGCCCATTGGCTCGCACAAGCCGCGGACGCCGTTTCGGGTGCATCAAACCTCCACCTTAGGAGTCTCCACTGCTCTTCCTCCACTTTCGTTCATGACGCGTTTCTCTTCCTTCCTTCACCTCGACCAACATACATTCATACATCATGTCAGTCTCATCTGCCGACGGTTCGATGGACAGCCACATCCCTGCGAAGGCAAGATACAAACGTCGACCCCCGACCGCGCCCCGGACAGCTCGGAACGCTACGAGTATGAGTCTTCTTTCATAGACGAACGACACGCCGCGGCCTCAAAATCTGACGACATTTCAGGCGATGCAGGGGATGGCGGATACGAGATGAAGACCTACGTCAATGATCCTCAGGTCTCGGAGGAAGACGAGCCAGAGAAGGATGTAGACTGCCACGCCATATATGATCGATGAGATGAGGAGAAGCGAATAAGGTTAGCGCTAGAAGCTGAGGAATGGGCACAAAAAGAACTCAACCGATCCAAGTCCATTTGGAAGCGTTCCACCAAGCTTATCAACACGTCGATCCTGAATATACGGTCTTTGCGTTCGGTGGAACCATTCCTTCAGACGAGGTTGATGCTGGAAAGTTGACTCTTCATGTGACGCGTCGAGTTTTGCTTGAGGATGAGAGTTGCCGTTTTGATGGTCAAATGAGGAAGACGGGTACAGTCGGCAAGGGGAGAAAGAAAGGAGCCAGGTCTCCTGATAAGTGAGTCTGACGATTATATCCTTGATATACCAAGCTAACCTCAGCTCCATGGCGGATTTCGGATTTCCACTAATCGGCGACAAAGTCGAAGATGTCTGCCAATACGCCTCTATCGCTCCTTTCGGAAAGAGAAACAAGTCGGTGGTCAACCTGAGATACAGGAATGCTCTGGAACTTACGGTGCGTCGGTCAACATGAAGTGTCTAATGCTAATTTTAGCCTGACCAATACCACCTCCAACCAGACCCAATCATCAGAAACGAAGATGTCCTCCAAAAGATCGCAAGCACTCTTTATATGCCTTGCAAACTCAGAGCAGAAAGGGCCAAGCTCAATATATACCGAAAGGGCGGTTACTTCCGTGCCCACTGCGAGTGAGTCGGAGCTCTAATGAAATTTGGGCTAATGGCAGTACACCTCGCTCTCCAACTCATATTGGAACCATCGTCTTGAACCTGCCTGGGGCTTTCCAAGGTGGTTCCTTATGTGTTCAGCATGGTGGACCTAAAGTCAAATTCGAGTGGGGAACTCCGTACTCGATATATCAAGAAACCGGTTTGGTACCATCAACCGAATCAAGTGGGCGTTTCTCTATGGTGATTGTGAACATTCCGTAAAGAAGGTGGAAAATGGTGACCGTCTTACTGTCGCCTACGATGTCTTCACCATCCCGGATCTCCCTCGACCAATTCCGGAAAGGCAAATCCAAAGCGAAGCCATAGTTCACTCCTTGCAAGAAGCTTTGGCGGATCATCAAGGTTTCGCAATGGGTGGATGTACCCTCGCTGTTGGTCTCTCGCACTCGTACCCACCGACTACCGAGCCGTTTTGGAAGGGACTCGAATCTCGACTCAAAGACCCAGATGCCGTTCTATTGCAAGCTGTTCGAAGATGTAATTTGGATTATTCGTACAAAGCGGCTTTTCAGCTAGGACGGACTCAAGGTACCGATGCCGAGCAATACCGCGATGGTCTTGATAGAAATCTCTCTAATACTGTGTTGGAAGCAATCTATCGGAATGACCTGGGCAGATACGAGGTTAGTCCATTTGACTAGTACTTGACGAGAAACTGACGGGTGCAGGTCGTACTAGCGGACAAGCCGGATCAAGTGGAAGGAGAGATCGACCACGCGTACAACGAGCCCACCCTCTTTGAAACGCTTGACCACGGTGCGGAAAAGATGCCGCAGATAGCCTGGGTTGATTATCCCCTAAGCTATGGATTCAAAAACGATTACGAATACATGGGAAACGGAGTAAGTCAACATTCCAAATCACCCTGATATGTGAGTACGAGGCTGATCTGCAGCCATGCGATCCTGAAGAGGCTTATTCGGGTGTGGTCATGTTGGTTCATATCCCTCCCGCGGATAAGAGGTGAGAACGAGTGAATCTCACAGCCTTGTTTAGGGAAGTCGTCATGTACTGCAGTGTGTAGTGTATTCTGTAAATATATATGTAGGCGTGTAACTACCATGGCCCAAGCTTCTTTTCATGATTGGGTCTCGGCCATCGCTCAGCGTCTCCGAGGCTCACGCAGTCAGTTAGGCTCTGCCAATGCACAGGTGTACGAGTACTGTTAGACACTAAGACCCCTCTTGAAAAACGAATATTGTAGTCAACTCGTATTGAAATGGAGCCCATCTGTTTGATGTCGTTCCCAGCGACGCCTTAGGTTTTTACAGAGACCATGGGACTTTGTCGCCCCCCTCCATCGAGTTCGTCCTTGCTATCAAGCCTTGTTGCAATGTAGCCTACTTCGCGAACGGGATTGAACATGAAATGCATTAAGAGGAGTGATGAGGAACCATTATAAACATAAACACAACTGATCGCCTATTCCATAGACTAGGCAACCGCCCCCGGTGTAACCCCCCTTTCCTTCATATTATGTCTTCTGACAAACAATGCTGCGATCCAGCCGATGGAAATAGCAGCAATGATTGGAATAAAACTTTTAGTGATAGCGGTAATATAAGCGTCAATGACCGGTTGTTGTTGCTCCTTGGGTAGCTGGTAGATAGCTTCGGTCGATTGACGAACTAGTTCGAAAGGGACATCAGGAGCGTTTGATCGTAGTTCCTGGTTCAGGAAGATTGATTGAACGGTATTTACGATACCGATACCTAGCGCTGCGCCGGTCAATTGCGCGAAAGTGACGATACCAGTAGCTTGGGGGAGGAGGTCGGGGCGGTCGGCATATTCTGCTTGAATGGCCAGCAAGCCGTTTTGGAAACATAGACCCACTCCGAATCCGGTCAGGATCTGGAATCCAATGACTTTGGCGTTTGCGGTTTGATCGTTGATTGTGTATAGTAGACCGAGACCGATTGCGGCGAGAGGTGGACTGAATGTCAGCTCATATATAACTGGATTAGGGTGAGATGGACGTACCCCCCAACGAGCCATGGGTAGTAGTGACCGAACTTGGATACTGCTCCTCCAGAGACAAAGATACCGATACAAACAGCCAACATGAATGGAATGATATCGATACCGGATTGTTCGGGGGAATGGTTCCTTCCACTCTGGTAGTATAGAGGAAGCTGGTACCTATACATCAGTATAATCCGAGGGACTTGATGAGAAGGAAGACATACGTTCCACCGAGCATAGCACACATGAGACAGAACATGAAGATGGAAGCTCCGATTTGAGTCCTGTTCTTCAAGATTGATAGAGGAACCAGGGCTTTGGCATCGATGTACCATTCCCAGAACCCAAAGACGGCTACAAGAAGACCACCAAGGAGGAAAAGAAGGATGATTCGCCAGTCTACTATCAGCTACTTCCTTGCGGTGAGAAGAGACGTACTGGACCAAGGGTAGTCGTTACCTCCCCATTGCAGCGCTAGTAGGAGACAGGTCACACAAGCGAGAATGAGTCCTGACCCGATGTAATCCATTCGAGCGATCTGTCGCCATCCGGTCTTGCCGTGTTCTGTCTTGGCAGGGTCTCGAGCAGGGAGGAGGAATACGACCGCTACTTGTCAGTCGCTAAATCATGAACATGGGGAGGGGACGTACCGGCAGCAGCGACTCCACCGAATGGGAGGTTGATCCAGAAACACCATCTCCAGCTGACCCTCTCGGTGAATACACCACCAAGCAATGGGCCAATGACAGAAGAGATGACAAACACGATACTTGTATTTAGCGCAGACCTCAGATTTTGTCGATATGACCTACCCGAACGCAGACATGAAAGCAGCACGTTGGTCGACTCGGGTGATGACAGCGATGACAGCGAGGATGGACACGAACATCCCGGAAGCACCTAGCCATCAGCTATGATAATATGGAGTATCACTACTCACCGACACCTTGTACGGCACGACCAAAGATGAGGACCGACATGCTTTGAGCAACGGCACAAATGAGACTGCCGAGTTCAAAGAAAAAGATAGCGCCGAGGAGGACGTGTTTGGCTTTGATGACGGTGAGAAGTTGACCGACGAGGAGAATGAGGCCGCATTGGGTGACTACTTGTTAGTCAGGAATCATAAGTGGATGGGGGAGCATACGGAAATAACTAAGATGTCAGTCTGA
>Ga0265798_10012593_pt1 | contig 10193 bp, 10 predicted proteins | sample P3T30metagenome_FD_192430 | JGI IMG/M metagenome (GOLD analysis project Ga0265798, IMG submission 192430) | Plant litter microbial communities from East Loma Ridge, Irvine, California - P3 T30 | ecosystem: Environmental > Terrestrial > Plant litter > Unclassified | place: USA: California...
GCTTGAACAGCGACTCGCCGCGAAGCTTTCGGTTGAAGAATTCGTAGACGCCGTGGCGGAGTGGCCAGTTGCCGGTAAGGATCGTGGCGTGCGACGCCGACGTATAGGGCGCCGCGGACACGCAGTTGGCGAAGAAGCAGCCCTGCGCGACGAGTTCATCGAGAATATCGGTTCGCGGTGCGGTCAATCCGGGATATTTGCCGGGCCAGAGCTTGAGCGGATTGGCGGCGATGCAATCGCTGCGCAGCGTATCGATCGACGCAAGGACGATATGATCATACGGCCTTGCCACTACTGCATCGATTCCGGCGCCATGCCATTGTCGGTGCTTCTTATCGGCATCAGACACACGACTGATCACTCCCATCCCTGCGGGCGTCGTGGAAGGACTATGATGATGCCGCATCGCGCAACAAACGAAATTGCGGTCACTATGGTGTGGAACCAACTCGGCAACGCGTTGCGCGCGCCGGGCGACGCCGTGCTCCACGAATGCGCGATCGTGCTGAGCTTGGAACCGGCGCTGCAGGATCTGGTCCTGCGCGCGCGCAGGCGATTTGCCTCCGCGATGGCGGCGAACCAGCTCGAACCGCATATCACGCTGTTGTACTGCGGCGTTCGCGGCCCTGCAGAGATCGCGCGACTGTCGGCGATCGCGGAGCGTCATGCGATGCGCGAGGTCGAATTCCGGGTGGACGGCGTGGGGCAGTTCTCGAACGCGGCGGGGGTGGTCACGAACCTGCACTACCGTGTGGAGTCGCCTGCGCTGCATGCGCTGCATGCCGACGTGGTGGCGGCCTATTCGGACGCGGGTTTCGTGCCGCGGACGCGGTATCAGGGCGCGCTGTATCGGCCGCACATCTCGATACTCGACCGTGTGATCCTATCGCCGGCGGATATGGACGACGGTCTCCCGCTCGGAAGCGCGGGCCCCCACCGCGCCGGGGGGGCGCATCTGGTCGGCGAGCGCCGCGCGGCCATATCGTGACCGCGGCGCGCGCGATCGGATGGGACCGGGCATTCGACACGTCGGCGCTGCGCGCGGCGTGGGATACCGTCCGGCTGGCCGAGACGATCGAGCATGCGTACCGGCACGTCCGATATTACCGCGAGACGTGGCGCGCCGCCGGGCTGTCGCCGTCCGATTTTGCGTCCAGCGCCGACCTCTCGCGCTTTACGCCGATACGGAAGGCAGCGATCGCTCCCGACCCGATGGCGTTCGTCAGCGATGTCGACGTGCCCGACGCGATCCACGACACGTCGGGAACGACCGGGCGCCGCCTGCCGGTCTACAGCAACGCGGCAGAAGAGCAGGCGCTGGCTGCCCTGACCGCCGCGCGCTCGGCCGGCGGGGTGCGACCCGCGCTGGTGCTGCGGCTGTTGCCGCCGCCGCGGCGGCTTGGCAGCCAGCGCACGCCCGTGGAGCGGCAGGTTCCGCAGCTGCGGCTGCCGGTCCTGCCGGGCTACGATCCGGGCATCTGGTCGGACGCGGTCGATCAGGTCGCCGACATCGTCTTCGACCGGTTCCTTGTCGAGGGGCGCCCGGTCCCGATCGACGTCATCCACGCCACGCCGCCGCCGTTGCTGGCGTACTTGACCGACCAGCTCGTCGCGCGCGGCGTCGATCTGGGCAAGACGGGTGTCGTGGAGATCGTGCTGACCGGCGGCCATGTCACGCCGGCGGTACGGACGGCGCTGTCGCAGGCGTGGCAGGCGCGGGTCTCGAGTTCGTACAGCTGCACCGAGATCCGCGGCGATTCCCCGGAATGTCCGGTCCAGCCGGGGCTGTTCCACCCGAGCCCGAGCGTTGTTGCAGAGATCCTCGATCCCGAAACGCTCGTCGCGGTGCCCGACGGTGCGCATGGTCTGGTCGCGCTCACCGGCCTTCATCCCTTTCAGCGCGTTATGCCGATGATCCGATACCTGCCCGGGGACATCGCCCAGCGGATCGATGGTCCCTGCGCCTGTGGAGCGGTCGGGACGGGACTGCGGATCATCGGGCGTGCGGCCCATGTCGTCGACGTCTCGGACGCAGTGGGGTCGCGCCATTTCATCGGCAGCGGTGCCGTCCAGGACGCGATCGGACATTGTATCCATGTGCCGCGGTTTCCGTATCCGCGGATCGCGATCGCCAGGACGCCCGCAAGCGATGGGCCGCCCGGGCTGAGCGTCGAGATCGAGGCGACGTGTCCTCGCAGTTTCGACGTCGCGGCGGTGGAGGCGAGGATCGCGGCGGCGCTGGCGCGCGCGACGCTGCTCGAACGCGCGATGGCCCGGGGCTCGCTCGCGCTGACGGTCCGGTTGGTCGAGAAGGGCGCGCTGCAGGATTATTTCCGGCTCTATCCCGGGCGGTGACCGGTCCGGCGGTCGCCCGGTATCGCACGATGCCCAACAACATCCATTGACGAGCTAAAGCGGGTTGAGGCGGGCGCTGTCGCGACCCTAGGCTCAAGACGGCGCTACGGCCGGTCCGGGGCGTCGCGCCGGCCCGGGTGCGGGCATATCCGGCGCAAGTCCTCTTATGGAGAGCCGATATGAAACATGCCGAAAAGACCGTCGTCGACCATGTCTCCGTCAGCGATGCCATCGCGTTGCTGAACCGTGCGCAGGAACGTGGGCGGGAAATCCGTCACGTCATCAGCGTGCTCCGCGATCCGAAGGATACCAGCCGCATCCTGGCGATCAACGCGGTCGAGTGCTGAGATCACGCTCCCGCGAGTTCGCGCATCCGGGACAGATCGGCCGCACGAAAGTCGCGGCCGATCTTCGCGACCGCGGCGGACGTCAGCGTTTCGAACAGGTCGCACAGGCCGCTCAGCGCGGCGCGCAACGCGTCGGGGTGATGCGCCTTCGGTAGCGTGCGGTCGAGACGCTGGAGATCGGCAGGCGCGAGCCGGCTTTCGAGCCGCCGATAGCCTTCGCGCGGCAGATCGCGAACGAAGAACAGCATGGGCAGCAACGCCTGGGCGCGCATCACGGCGATGCTGTCGCCAGCTTCCCAAAGCTCGCCGCGCACGATCTTACTGTGCGTGTACCAGAGCCACCCCGTGAACCGGCTGTGAAGGCCGGCGAGGTCGGTCTCGGTCGCCTCCCGATGGGTGGAGACCGCACCCTTCGACCGATGCCGGTAGTTGACGTCCACCTTCACCAGGACACCGCCGACGTCGACGAAGGTGATCACGAGATCGGGCAGTCCGATATGCGTCGCGGAGAACTGCGCCAAGACATGACCGGCGTCACGCAGGCAGCGATCGATCCGCACCCGCACCGACTCGCTTTGCAGAGCGTCGGTGCACAGGACGTCGAGGTCGATGTCCGAGACGGCGTCGCCCGAGCCGGCCGCCAGCGACCCGGTGAGCGTCAGCAATGGCGCCCCGGACGCGTCAAGCTGGTCCACTTCGGAGCGGATTGTTGCCAGCATCCGCCAGATCGCATCGGGGACCGCGCCGCCGGTGTTCGCAGTCGCGGGCGCGATCACGGTCACGGCCGCACTGCCGCTTCGGCAAGGCTGCCGTGAAGCCTGTAGCGGGTCGCGAGATCGGCGATCTCGTCGTCCTCGAACCCGGCGGCGCGGCAAAGCGCCTCGTCGAGCGGAAAGGCGAGGGGCCCGTCCGCCGACTTACCGGCAGCGCGCCGCAACGCGGCCGCGGCGGCGCGCGTGGCGGCGCGATCCTGTCCATCCGGGCACAGCACGCCGAGCCATCGATGGCCGAGCCGGACATGGCCGAGTTCGTCCCGCATCACCGCGTCGAACAACGCCGCGGTTTCGGGATCGCCTGCACGCGTCGCCGCGTCGCGGTACCAGGCGGCGCCGTCGACACCCACCCATTCGCCCGCACACTGGTGCAGCGCGAGCCGTATCGCGAGCGATTGCCCGCGGCACATCCTCCACAGGACGGTCGAGGCGGAATAGTCGTCCACCGCACCGCCCAGCGCGGAGAGCCGCGTCCAGAACAGCTGCGCATGTCGCGCCTCGTCCCATGCCTGTCGTGCCATGTCGGTGACGAACTCGAGCGGCAGGTCGCCGCTCTCGAGGATCAGGCTGCAGCACAGTTCGATCGTCGGGATTTCGAGATTGACGAGATTCTGCTGGAGCAGCGCGTTGAGCGGCGCGCCCGTGCTGCCCACCGGCTCGCGTGCGTCGCTGAGGCGCAGCGTTGCAGGTCGACCGGGCCGCTCGATCGCGCGTAGCGCCGCGACGAGGTCGGCCAGCGAACGCCGCGTCACCGGGGCGACGCACGCCGACCTGCCCGCCGCCCGCAACTCGGCCATTTGCCGCGTGCGTATGGCGGTCCGTTCCCGGTAGTAGCGGTGCGTGGGTTCGTCGGCGAGCGGCGATGTCGCAGGTGCCCCGCGATACGGCGCCCAGTCGGTGCATGCCATGAACGCAGGGCAGGGGCGGTCGGGGATCGGGACAACCCGCCCCTCTAGCGCTGCGGCGAGGGTTGTCGGCGCCCTCGTCCGAGTCGCGACCTCATCGAACCGTGCGCATGCGCGTCGAAGGAGGGCCGCCTCGTCATGCGCGAACCGGCCCAGCAGGATCTTGGCGTCGAATTCGTCGGACACGATCGCGGCGAAGCACGCCGCCGCCAGTCGAACGGCGGTCGAAGCGATCTCGTCCAGAAGCCAGTCTTCCGCATCAACGGTCATCGCAGGATCACCGATCAAGTGTCGGGTTTCGCGATTAGCAACCCGATACCGCGCGGTAAACGGTGCGTCATACCCGGTTTGGCGTCACTGCGCCCGGCATGTCCGTTATGGTGCAAAGTCGAGATCGGTCTCAGAAGTCGTGCGATCCTGGTCCCATCGGGCGAAGCATCTCTGATCGCGTATCAAAATTTCGTGATCATACCAGCAGGACTATGAACGGCCGCGGTCCGGAACCATGAATAGTTCAACAGGTGTCTCCGATGTTGATCAAACCCACAAGAGGCCGCGTTGTCAGTCCGTAACGGCTATGAGACATTCGCGACCGACGGTGGCCTGCACTAGTATCAGCGGAAATCGCCGATCCGATGCTATCGGCCATCTGTTGCGACCACGCCCCGATGGGCCTGGCCTATTACCCTCGAGCAAGGAGAGATAGGATGACGCCTTTCATAGATCACGTCGCATCGGACAACGAAGCTCTGTTCCGGGCTTCCGAAATGCAGGTCGAGGCATTTTTCGCGGCGCGGCCGTCGAAGGATGCGCTCGTCGAGCATTTCACCGGACGCTGCGTCAACGAGTATATGAACATGGAAGAGGTGGCGCAGCGGCTGGTGGCGCTCAACGGCACCGCATCGCCGCGTCTGGTCACGCAGCTGGGCAAGCAGATCTTCGACGAAGCCAACCACTTCCGGATGGTGGTCGAAGTGCTCGAACACCTGACCGGCGCGCCGGTCGACACCGCGGCGATGATCGCGGAGGAGCGCGTCCGGGGCCAGGCGAAGGGCGCCACGCTGCTCGAGGAGTTCGCGGCGGACGACGCGCTGGCGCTCTACACCTACCAGTTCATCGCCGAGGGCCGCGCGCACCGGGTGTGGGCGCGGATGGCTGCGATGATCGACGACGACTTCATCGCGTCGCGGTATCGCAAGATCGCGCTCGACGAGCTGTTCCACAGCAACATCGGCCGTGAGGCGATCGCCGAACTCGAAGGCGACGCCGAAGCGCAGGCGCGCGTGCGCGACCTAGCCGTCGCGATGCGGCGCGAGCTGTACGAGGTGAGCTGCAAGAACACGGTAGAGGTGCCGGCGGCACGTGCGCTGTTCGAGGCAGCCGAGGCGACCCCGGTGCTGCACTGACGGTCTGACGGGCTCGAACCATGGGGCGGGGCGGTCATGCTTCCGGCCCCATGGTCGAGCGTAGCGGGGGGCGGGGCCTGCCAGGGATGACATCGCCACGGCCGATCTTCATCATCGGTACCGAACGTTCCGGGTCGAACCTGCTTCGGACGATCCTCGACGCACATCCCGCCATCGCTGCGCCGCATCCGCCGCATATCCTTCACATTTTCGCGCCGGTGATCGACAGCTACGCGCCGCTCGACGATCCGGCCCGTTTCCGGCGGCTTGCCGACGCGGTCGCGCGGCTGGTTCGGTGGCACATCCATCCCTGGCAGCCCGTGTCGGACGGCGCGGCACTCGTCGCCGCCGCGTCGTCGCAGACGCTGATCGGGCTCGCCGATGCGGTCTATGCCAGCCATCTGCGCTGGCGCGGCCGCGAACGCTGGGCGTGCAAGAGCACGTTCAATGTCCGCTATGTCGATGCCCTGCGCGACCATTATCCCGACGCCCGGTTCCTGTGGCTGGTGCGCGATCCGCGCGACGTGGCCGCATCCACGCTGCGATCGGTGTTCGGACCGAGCAGCGCGGCCGCCGGGGCGACGCTGTGGCGCGAGCAGCAGGAACTGGGCTGGCGAGCCAGCGCCGGCGGCACCAGCGCGGACGTCCTGACGATCCGCTACGAAGATTTGGTGATGCAGCCGGACCCGACGGTGCGGAGAATCTGCGCGTTTCTGGACGAGCCGTTCGACGCGCGGATGCTAGCGCCGCACGAGACGGCGTTCGCGCAGCAGACGGCGCGATTGGCGTCATGCTGGCAGGGTCTCGCCCGCCCGATATTTGCGACGAGCACGCAACGATTTGCCAATGAACTGGGGGGTGAGGACGTGCGGACGGTCGAGGCGATCGCGGGACCTCGGATGGTCGACTTCGGCTATCTGCCAACGCTGACGCCCGCGCCAGGCGGACGGGCGGCGAGCGCGACGTCCGACCTCGTTCTGCGCCGCGTGCCGCGGCGTGTCGCGATCGAAGCGCGGTCGCTGTTCAGCGATCGCAACGCCATGATCCGCTGGCGCCGCAGGCTTTTGCTGGCGACGCTGCATCTGCGATCGACGCTCCACCGCCTGCACCGTCCGGCCGCGCATGGCTGACGGAGGCGCGACACCGTTCGGAGACGTCGTGCTGCTCGCATCGGCATCGCGCAGCGGTTCGAGCATGGTCGCCGACTGGCTGCGCGCCCGGTCCAGTGCCGTCCATCTGCAGGGGGAGTTCGAAACCGTCCTGCGAGAGGCGGGCGCGGTTGCCAGGACGCCGCTGCACGCGGGCGAGTCTGATGCGGACATCGATCTGGCGGACGGCCGAAGCGACCGCGTGATCGCACTGCTCGGCGCCGCGCTTGGCGCGCCGCTCGCATCCGACGCGCCCCTCGATGCGCAAGCCTATGCTCGCAGCCTGTATGAGGCACTCGAGCGGCAATGGCCGGGTATCGATCTCGACCACGCATCGACCCAGCATCTCACGCAGGCGATATTCGCTGGTCGAGGCTGGACCCGGGCCGGCCAGTTCGACCGGTGGACCTTTCTGCTCGATGTCGTCGCAGCGTTGCGGTCGACGCATGCGGGGCTCGATCCCTATTGCTACGACGTCGCCGAAACGCTGGTGCGGACGCGGTTTCCAAGTCTCGCGCCGAACGGCGCCGCACCGGATCCGGATTGCGACGAGGACCGGCCGTTTATCATTCCGGTGCCGTGGCACGCCTGCGCGTCGGCGGTTCGGCCGGCAACGGTCGTCCTGAAGGGACCATCCTGTTCGTATCGGATCGGCGCGCTCCGCACGGTGTTCGGCCGCGACCGGCTTCGCATTCTTCATGTGGTGCGTGATCCGGCGGCGAGTATCAACGGCCTGATCGATGGCTGGCGGCATCGCGGATTCCAGTCGCGCCACCTTGCCGAGCCGCTTGATCTTCGCGGGCTGGATCAACGTGACCAGGCGTGGACCCAGCACTGGTGGTGCTTCGATGTCCCGCCGGGCTGGGAGCGATATCGCGGCGCGTCGCTGGCCGATGTGTGCGCGTTCCAGTGGCGGAGCGCCAACGCGCGGATACTCGAGCACGCGCAGACGGCGGGCGCTCGCTACCGTCGGGTCCGGTTCGAGGATTTTCTCGACCCGGGTGCGCGGGGGCTGCAGGTGCGGCGTTCGCTGCTCGACTGGATCAAGCCCGGCGATGGTACGACCGCAGCGCTGGGGCTGGATCCGCGCCCGGTCATGGCGACCGTGCCGCCGTGCCGCGGCCGGTGGCGCACTCGACGCGCGGTGCTCGAGCCCGTGCTCGGCGAACCGGAAGTCCGGCGGGTCCGTTCAGCGCTCGGCTATACGGGCGGGTAGGAGATGGTGCAGCTTCCGGAGTCCGCCGAGACGGCCTGCGCGGCGCGAACCGTCGCGTGGGGCAGCGATTCGGAATGGCGTCCGTTGTGCAGCGTCGCGCTTGCCTGGCCGCCGATCGCCCTGCGCGCCATCCCTGATCCCGCCGCCTGGCTCCTGCGCGGGAGGCCGGATCTCGGTCTCCTGCGCGAACAGACCTCGAGCCTGGCGGCCTATTACCGGGCGCACGGCGTCGTCGTTCGCATGCTCGATGCCGAGGATGCGCCGCCGAACATCCTGTTCCTCCGCGACACGTTCCTGATGACGCCTGCCGGCGCCATTCTGGCGCGCCCGGCGCATGCCGTCCGGCAGCCGGAAATCGCGTATGTCCGGGCCTTTCTCGATCAGGAACGGATCCCGATCATCGGCGAGGTCGGATCGCCGGGCCGCTTCGAGGGCGCGGACGCGCTGTGGCTGCGTCCCGACCTGCTCGTCATCGGGGTCGGCAACCGGACCGATCGGGCGGGCGCAGGCCAGGTGTCCCGGTTGCTTGCGCCGTACGGGGTCGTCACGCGCTTCGTATCGGCACCGCTGCGATCGCAACATCTCCTCGGCGGCATGGTGCCGGTCCGCGACGATGTGTTCCTGCGCGATGGAGTGGGAGCCGATGCACGCGCGCTGTTGCGCGATGGACCATGGTCCCTTCATGACGTCGCGGACGATGCGGAAGTCGTTGACCGGCGCTGCCTGAACTTCGTCGCGCTCGGCCCCGCGAGGGTCGTTGCGCCCACGATGTCCGGTGCCAGCCTGGCTCGGCTAGGTATCGGCGGTGCGACGATCGATCAGATCGATGTGAGCGAATATCTCGTCTGCGATGGCGGGATCGCCTGCGCGACCGGGATATTGGGGCGGCAGACCGCGTCGTAAGTCCGCATGCACGCGCGTCGCGCCGCCCCCGCTCATTCGGGGATTGTGCCCTCGTCGGCGATGCCGGCCTCGAACGACGCCGAGGAGTCGGTGCCGTCGGCCTGATGCGCGCCCTTGTGCGGGGCGGGGTCGGGCTGTTTGGGCGTGCTGCCGCGCAGCGTGAGCAGCGCGCCGACCGCTGCGGCGACGCCGCCGGCGATCGCGGCCGCGCGCCAGCCGCCGCCGACCTTGTCCGTCGCGCGCTCGAGGCGGGTCTTGGGCGGTGTCTTGCGCGCGGCGGCGGGCTTGACGCGCGGCGTGCCGCGCTTTGACGAGCGCGGCTTGACGGCCTTTACCGACTTGACCGCGTCGGCGGGCTTGGCCTTTCGCGACGCCGGCTTGGGCGCGGCCGTCTTCGTCTCGGCGGCCTTTGGCTCGGTATCCGCAGCCGGCTTCGGCGTGGCTGCCGTCGGCTTCGCCGCCGTCGACTTCGTTACAGCCGGCTTTCGCGTCGGCCGGCGGCGCGGCTTGGGGGCGTCGGAGGTCGGCGTCTCGGGGGTGTCGGCCATGGAAAGCTCCTGCGGGAGGATATCGGATGCGCGCCGCATCATCCCCCGATCCGCGGCGCGGTCAACCCGCAGGCGGTGCCGACCCTAGCGGAACGGCGGCTCGTCGAACGCGCGCAGCTTGCGGCTGTGGAGCTTGGCGCCCTCGCGGCGGAGCTGTTCGCAGGTCTCGATCCCGATCCGCAGATGCTCGCTGATCGCGCGTTCGTAGAAGCGGTTGGCCTGGCCGGGCAGCTTGAGTTCGCCGTGGAGCGGCTTGTCGGAGACGCACAGAAGCGTGCCGTAGGGGACGCGGAAGCGATAGCCCTGCGCCGCGATCGTCGCCGACTCCATGTCGATCGCGACCGCGCGCGACAGCGAGAAGCGCAGCGCCGACTTCGAATAGCGCAGTTCCCAGTTGCGGTCGTCGGTGGTGACGATCGTGCCGGTGCGCAGGCGGCGCTTGAGGTCTTCGCCCGACTGGCCCGACACGATCTCGGCCGCCTTGGCGAGCGCGACCTGGACCTCGGCGATCGCGGGGACGGGGATCTCGGGCGGCAGCACGTCGTCGAGGACATGGTCGTCGCGCAGATAGGCGTGCGCGAGGACATAGTCG
>Ga0265798_10012595_pt1 | contig 10192 bp, 7 predicted proteins | sample P3T30metagenome_FD_192430 | JGI IMG/M metagenome (GOLD analysis project Ga0265798, IMG submission 192430) | Plant litter microbial communities from East Loma Ridge, Irvine, California - P3 T30 | ecosystem: Environmental > Terrestrial > Plant litter > Unclassified | place: USA: California...
AAAATTATACCAGGCCCCCGCATCAATGGTATATTTTTCTGCTAAAGCTACCGACCAGAAGAAAATTCCTTTTTTAATTCCTGTTAATGCTTTACCCTTCTCCATTATCTTATCATACACTTTTTCGAGAAGCCTTGGAACGGTAGAAAACACATTGGGTTTTACATGCTGAATATCGGCTACAATAGTTTCCATACTTTCAGCATAGTAAATTTCTGTGTGATTGAACAGATATAAATAAATGATCATCCGCTCGAAAATGTGTGATAAAGGCAGAAAACTTAAGCCTTTTTTAACCCCTTCTGGAATAACCACAGCCGAGTTTACAAAATTTGCGACTAAGTTATTATGCGTTAACATTACTCCTTTAGGTGTTCCTGTTGTACCAGAAGTATAAATTAAGGTTAAAACATCTTCGGGTGTTACTTTTGCGCGATATTCTTCCAAATCAATATCGGTACCCGCCTTGCCCAGTTCAATTAACGTATTCCAGTTTTCAGTTTCCGTAATTTCGTTAAAGCTATAAATCTTAATATCCGGATTTATGGCATCGGCACAAGGTTTAATTTTTTTATACAATTCTTCATCAGCTACAAAAATAATGGCGACTTCTGCATCTTTTAGAATAAACTGAATATCATGCTCGGCCAAAGTTGGATATAAAGGAATCTGATAAGCTCCGATCTGGTTGGCTGCAAAATCGGCAATATTCCACTCAGGCCGGTTATGAGACATTACCGCAACCCTACCGCCTTTGCCTATACCCTGTTTAATTAATCCACGGCTTAGGTTATCTACAGCATTACAAAAATCGACTGTACTATAATTTATCCATTTTCCGTTAATTTTTCCGCTGATGAATTCCTGCTTAGGATTTTCGAGGCTGTATTTCAAAAGATCAAAAACCCGTTTAATTTCTGCCGCCATATGAATTGTATATTATTTGGTTAAGTTAAAAAAATCAAACATAATGATTGCTACCTATTATGCTTTTTTAATGAAAATAACACCTCGTAGTTATTAAAACGCTGTATTTACTTTCTGTTAAAATATTTTAATAAACTTAGTGATTACAAAATTACTATGCAAGCATTGTTTTTGTCCAACTGAATTTTTACCTAAAAAGTATAATCGGCATTAAAGTTGCTAGGGGATATACTTTAATTTAATAAAAAAGTACTATGAGAAAATTATTTACAATTTTAGGATGCATTGCATTATTTGCATTAACAACAACTAACGTTAAAGCGCAGAATTACAAAAACGCAATTGGTGGTCGTTTTGGAAGTTACAACGGTGTTTCTTTTAAAACTGGCCTAAATAAAGGCGCAATGTTAGAGTTAATTGGGAATTTTAGAAGTAACAACGGTTTTAGCTGGGTACAATTAACAGGCTTATATGAAGTCTATAATCCAATTAAAGGTGCTGAGGGATTAAATTGGTACTACGGTGGTGGTGCAAGTGTTGGCTCTGTGAAAAATAAAGTTATTGATGAAAGCGACATTTACTTAGGTTTAAACGGTGTTTTAGGTTTAGATTATAAATTTAAAGGCGCTCCAATTAACTTATCATTAGATTGGATTCCTACTTTAAGATTAACTCCTGATACTGATTTTTACAGTGGAGACGTTGGTTTAGGCGTTCGTTTTACTTTCTAAACATTAGAAAACATTCAAAAAAAACCGTTAAGAAAACTTTTCTTAGCGGTTTTTTTGTATCAAACTTTTAACGCTTGAAGATTCTGTTTAGGTTTTAGATATACTTTTAAGCGGAGGGCGTTTGGCGCTAAGCGCTGAAAAGCTAAAGCTGAAAGTCCAAAGACTAAAGCAAAAATATAAGGGCATAAAAAAATCCTGTAAGAAATTAATCTTACGGGATTTTTTATACATACTGTTTTAACTTTAATTGATATTTTAATTATTGATAACACAAGGTAAGCCGTGTTTGGAAACTCATTGCTACATTTTTATTGTTACACCGTGCAGGTACCCAGTTCGGACAGGTTTCTAATAATTTGATCAGGTTACGATCCAATTGCGTATAATCTTTAGGTAGTTTGTTGGAAATACCAACGTTTTTTACACGGCCGGAAGCATCTATTATAAACGTTGGAAGAACAATTGATTGTAAACGTCCATTATTTACTCCATTTAATGAAACATTTGACATAAATTTATAAAATTTAGCAATTCCGCCTGGATACTCTGGCATTGTATCTACTTCTGAATACACGAAGAACTTCAATTGTTTGTTATAATAACCCTTACAAGATGCTTGTTGTGCAAAAACTTGATTATCCTTCAAAAATGAAAAGGTTAAAAGGCATAATATAAACAGAAAGAGCTTGATCATATTCGGTATTTGTTAAACAAATATCTTTAATAAAAAATCCTGTAAGAAATTAATCTTACGGGATTTTTCGTGCCTTGACTATAGACTCAAGACTGGGGACTTAAGACTACATACTAAATACCTGTCCATTTTTTTAACACTGCTTTTTGTGCTGGAGTCGCATTTTCGTTTACTATGGTTTTTAAACGCACACTAGGATTTTCTTTCAAGGTTAAAGAGATTTCTTTTTCAAGACCATCGCGTCTAACCTTAACTTTCAATATATCGCCAATATTCTTTTTACCTACCAATGGGATTCCATCTAAAGAAATCATCGGGCTTTTTAACCTTACCGTTGCCAGTGCATCACTTAGTGAGGTATCATCTAAACTGAGTATCACATCATTTACGTTTAACCCGCTGATCCAGGCGGCGGAATTTCTTGTGGTAGAAGTAATCACCAAACCATCGTTGGTCAACTGGCCAGCAGCACCTGTAACCGGTTTGCCTGGAGTAGCATTTTCGGTCGATACATTTACACCCGCATAACCGAAGTATTTTACATATTCTACATCATCTACCCCATTCACATATTTTGCCCAGAAATTGGTAAAACTGATTCCAGCTATTTTCTCCACCATTGCTTTAAACTCTGCATCGGTATAACCGCGTTTTAGAGTTTTGCATTGCAGGTACATGGCTTTCATTACATCATCTAAGCTTTTGGTACCTTTGGTAGCATTGATAATTTCGAGATCCATTAAAATGCCAATCACTTCACCTTTATTGTAATAAGAGATTGAATTGTTTTTGGAGTTCTCGTTCGGGCGGTATCCAATAATCCATGCATCATAGCTAGACGAAGCCGCCGATTGGTATTTGGCACCCGGGGTATTTAAAACTGTACCTATACCACCTGCTAAATCTTTCAAAAATTCGTCCACGTCGGTAAAACCGGCACGGTGCATATATTTGTTCTCGTAATAAGAGGTAAAACCTTCGGCAACCCAAAGATTAGTGGTGTAATTTTCGTTATCGTAATCGAACGGACCTAACGCGACAGGGCGCAAACGTTTCACATTCCATAAGTGATGATACTCGTGTGCAACCAAACTTAAAAAGCCTTTATATCCTTCAGCAGTATTATAAGCATTTCTTGTAGCACCTAAAGTAGTAGAGTTTAAGTGCTCTAAACCACCTCCACCTTTTAAGAAATTATGAACGATAAAGAGGTAATATTTATTCGGGTTTTCGCCATAAACTGCAGTTTCTTTTTCAACAATTTTGGCCATATCTACTTTCAGCTTCTCTTTATCATAATTACCGCCACCATACATGGCTACTTCGTGGCGAACGCCAGCGGCAGTAAATTCGAAAACATCCTGGTTACCCACTTCAATAGGACTATCGTAAAGAATATCAAAATCTGTAGCTTTATAAGTAAACTGCTCACCCGCAACCGGAGTTAAACCAGTAGAAACTTTGCTCCAGGTATTAAAAGGAATAATTTTTACCGTACTTGGCGATTTGATCATGCCATCAGGATGCATAAAAATGCCTGTTGGCGATAAGAAAGCATGAGATTCGTCGATAAATGGTGTACGAACCGAAACTTCAAATGCGTAAACCCGATAATTGATCCGGATATTGGTAGCCTTTGCCGAGAAAATTCTCCAGGTATTTTTCTTTACCTTTTCAACCTTAACGGCTTTACCTGCTGCAGTAGCCTTAAATTCTTCTACACTTTTTTCAAACTCGCGGACCAAATAAGAACCTGGTGTCCAAACGGGCATTTTTACATCTACATAATCTTTTACCAAGCCAGAAATATTCATCTGAACTTCAGCATAATGTGCTTGTGGCTCTTTAAAAGAAACCTCAAAGCCTATTTTTACCTGCGCCTTCGCTGCCATAATACACGTTAGTAGTAAAACTAAACTTAAAATTGATTTTTTATTAAACATATTCACTGTGTTTTGCTGCAAATTTAGATTTATTGATGAGGTTTTAATATAAAATAGCTAAATGTGGTGTAAAATAGTTGTTTCCGTACGTATTGCGTTAGGTATTCGGCGATTGGCGAAAAATGGAGAGAACTTAGCCCGGAACGTCATCAAACCTCAACTTATTGAGTCAGACTTATTATCTTGCACCCTAACTATGGATTTCCGACTTCAGACTTCGAACTAAAATCGGTAACATCCTTAATACAACAAATTTAGGACTAAACTATTTGAATATTTTTACGCTCTAATTCTGGAACATTAATCTTATTTTAATGTTTGGAATACGCACACACAAATATAAACATGAAGAAAAGATATATTATCTATGCTGTTTTAGCTATAGGCCTGGCCTATCTGGTATATTACAGAATTAACGCAAATAAAAAACTTGAAGGAAAAGGTGGCGCATCTGCCGGGGCTGGAAAAGGTAAAGACGGTGGTAAAGGAGGTTCTTCTGCGCCATTAGTAGTTGACGGAATCATCGTAAAACCGGTATCTTTTGACAACGATTTGGAAGTAACGGGCGCCATTGATGCAAACGAATCGGTTGTATTGAAAAGTGAAGTGTCGGGATTGGTTACCGGAATTTATTTTCAGGAAGGTACAACAGTAAGCAAAGGAAGTGTGCTGGTAAAAGTAAACGACAGAGATATCCAGGCGCAATTGCAGGATGCGCTGACCAAACAAAAACTTTCGGGTACAAACGAGAACCGGGCAAAACAATTGTTGGCCAAAGGGGCAATCAGTCAGGAAGAATACGATACTGCCCTTGCAGATTTAAAATCGTTGCAGGCACAAGCGCAATTAATCAGGGCGCAACTAGCCAAAACGACTATCCGGGCACCTTTTACTGGTCGGGTGGGTTTACGCAGTATTTCTGCTGGTACTTATTTAACACCTGCAACGGTAATTGCCAACCTGGTGAGCACCAATCCGGTTAAAGTTACTTTTTCTGTTCCGGAGAAATATGCAGGACAGATTAAAGTGAATTCTGAAATCATATTTACTACCGATGGTTCTTCCAAAGAAAATAAAGGTAAAGTTTATGCAATAGAGCCAGGGATTAATGCCGCTACCAGAACATTACAAATCAGAGCATTGGCACCAAATGCAGACAATGCGCTATTACCAGGATCTTTCGCCAAAATTAAACTGGCGCTAAATACCCTTCAAAATGCTATTCTCATTCCAAACGAAGCGGTTGTCCCGGTATTAAAAGGCAAGATTGTTTATATCCAAAAGGATGGTAAAGCAAAGGAAGTTAAGGTAGAAGCCGGTACGCGTACCGATGAAAACATTGTGATTACATCAGGATTAAAAGCTGGCGACACGGTGTTAACCACCGGATCGATGGCTTTAAAAAAAGATGCCCCTGTAAAAGTTCATTTGGTTAAAGAATAATTATGAGCATCTCAACCACGAGTATAAAAAGGCCCGTTCTTGCCATTGTGATGAACTTATTGATTGTCCTTTTCGGGATAATCGGCTATACCTTTCTGGGTGTACGGGAATATCCATCTATCGACCCAACCGTAGTTTCAGTAAGAACCTCTTATCCTGGGGCCAACTCCGATATTATCGAATCGCAAATTACGGAACCTTTAGAAAAATCGATCAATTCCATCGACGGGATCCGGAATATTTCTTCATCGAGTAACCAGGGAACAAGTAATATCACCATAGAGTTTAACCTCGATAAAAATATTGAGGAGGCCGCGAATGATGTTCGTGATAAAGTATCACAAGCTGCCAGAACTTTACCTAAAGATATTGACGGTTTACCAGTTGTAAGTAAGGCCGATGCCAACTCTGATCCGATTTTATCGATGACGATACAGAGCGATAAACGCAACACTCTGGAGTTAAGCGATTTTGCTGAAAACGTAATTGCCGACCGTATCCAAACCATCCCGGGGGTAAGTAGTGTACAAATTCAGGGGCAAAGGAAATATGCCATGCGGATCTGGATGGATCCAAATAAATTAAGTGCCTACGGCTTAACCTCGCAAGATATTGTTACCGCACTAGACAATGAAAATGTAGAGCTCCCTTCAGGAAAAATTACTGGGGCTACTACTGAATTAACGGTTAAGACCTTAGGAAAACTAACAGACGAAAGTCAGTTTAACAACTTAATCTTAAAAGCCGACAGCAATCAGGTAGTTAAACTTAAAGATGTAGGCTATGCAGTTTTAGGGCCAGAAAACGAAGAAACCATTTTGCGTGAGTCGGGCAGACCGATGGTGGCCATTGCCATTATCCCTCAACCTGGAGCGAATTATCTTGACATCAGTAAAGAGTTTTACAAACGTTTTGATAAATTAAAAGCTGACATTCCACAGGACATTAAGCTAAAAGTAGCTTTAGATAATACCTTGTTTATTAAACGTTCGGTAACAGAGGTGGCCGAAACCATTGGTCTATCGCTGGTTCTGGTTATTTTGATCATCTATCTCTTTTTTAGAGATTGGGCCATTGCTTTCAGGCCATTAATCGATATACCGGTGTCGCTCGTTTTCACTTTCTTCATTATGTACGCCTTTGGCTTCTCAATCAACGTATTGAGTTTACTGGCCATTGTACTGGCTACAGGCCTGGTGGTAGATGATGGTATTGTGGTAACTGAAAATATCTTTAAAAAGGTTGAAGAAGGCATGTCGCCTTTCGAAGCAGCAATAAAAGGATCAAACGAAATCTTTTTCGCGGTAATTTCGATTTCTATTACACTTGCGGCAGTATTCTTACCGGTAATTTTCTTACAGGGTTTTGTTGGCCGTTTATTCAGGGAATTTGGTGTGGTAATCGGCGCTGCTGTATTGGTATCTGCCTTTGTATCCCTTACTCTAACCCCAATGTTGAATGCCTACCTGATGAAAAAGGGTGGACATAAACCATCAAGGTTTTACAATTGGACAGAGCCTTACTTTGTAAAGCTGAATGATGCCTACGAATCGAATTTGAATAAATTTTTAGATAAAAGGTGGCTTTCCATCCCGATTATTCTGGTATGTATGGGCTTAATTTTCTTATTCTGGAAGATTTTACCAAAGGAAACTGCTCCTTATGATGATAGAAGTGCAATCAATATCAACGTAACCACACCAGAAGGTGCATCTTTTACCTATACGGATAAGTTTATCATGAAACTGAATCAGTTGGTGATTGATTCTGTTCCGGAGAAAAATGTGAACATTACGATCACCTCACCGGGTTTTGGTGGTTCGGGTTCGGTAAATTCTGGTTTTGTAAGGATGGGTTTAATCGATCCGGAAGAACGTGAACGTTCGCAAAAAGACATTGCGGATATGCTTACCAGGGTGACTAAAAAATATACCGAAGGTAAAACCATCGTTAACCAGCAGCCTACCATTTCCGTTGGGCGCCGTGGTGGATTACCCATTAGTTACATCATTCAGGCACAAAATTTTGAAAAGCTACGCGAGAAAATCCCGTTGTTCATGGATGCTGTGGCTAAGGACCCTACTTTTACCGTTTCGGATGTGAACCTAAAATTTAACAAACCCGAAATTAACCTAACCATAGACCGGGATAAAGCGAAGAATTTAGGGGTTTCGATTTCTGCCATCGCCCAAACCTTAAATCTGGGTTTAAGTGGACAAAGGTTCTCGTACTTTTTTATGAACGGCAAGCAGTATCAGGTAATTGGTCAGTTTGATCGGGGCGACAGGAAAGACCCATTGGATTTAAGTTCGGTTTATGTGCGTAACGATAAAGGCGAACTGGTTCAGCTCGACAACGTCGTTACTGCTAAAGAAGAAAGTAGTCCGCCACAACTGTACAGAAACAACCGTTTTATTGCGGCAACCGTTTCGGCAGGTTTAGCACCAGGAAAAAGTATCGGCGAAGGTATAGATGCGATGGATGCCATATCTAAAAAAGTATTGGACGAGACCTTCTCTACGGATTTAAGTGGAGAATCGCGGGATTTTAAAGAAAGTTCATCAAATACTTTCTTTGCCTTCGGTTTAGCCCTCCTATTGGTTTATTTAATCCTTTCGGCACAGTTTGAAAGTTTTAAAGACCCGATTATCATTATTTTAACGGTACCAATGGCTGTTGCCGGTGCATTTTTATCGCTGTGGCTCTGCGGACAAAGCTGGAATATTTTTAGTCAGATCGGAACCATTATGTTAATTGGTCTGGTAACCAAGAATGGTATTTTGATTGTTGAATTTGCCAACCAGTTGAAAGAAAAGGGTACTCCGATACCAGAAGCCATCCGTGAAGCCGCTGTTTCGCGTTTACGCCCGATTTTAATGACCAGTTTGGCCATTGCCATTGGTGCTTTACCTATTGCCTTAGCTTTAGGTGCCGCTGCAAAAAGCAGGATGAGTATGGGAACCGTAATTGTAGGTGGAACATTGTTCTCGCTGGTATTAACCTTATTTGTAATCCCTGCCATTTACTCTTATTGGGCAAAACCATATAAACCAAACAAAGAATTGAAGGAAGCCCATCGTTTTGAACAAGAAGCTTTACACACTGAAGAATAAGATGAGCAAGAAATTAAAAATATTGATCCTGTTGTTAAGCCTGTCGATTTCGGGCTTTGCACAAGAAAAACTGAGCTTACAGGAGGCCATTACGGTTGCTTTACAAAATAATTACGATATCAAAATCAGCAAAAACCAGATCGATATTGCAAAGAACAACGCCAATATCGGTAATGCGGGGATGTTGCCCAATTTAACTGGAAGTTATACCAATGGTGGAAGTATTCAAAATACCCGCCAAACACCTGCAACAGGCCCTGACCGGGTAATTACAGGTGCAAAAAGTACCAATAACAGCTATGGTGCCGATTTAAACTGGACCATTTTTGATGGTTTCAGCATGTTTGCCAATTATGACCGTTTGAAAGAACTGCAGAAGCAAGGCGAATTAAACTCCCGCTTAACCATTTTAAACACCGTTGCCGATGTAATTAACGCATATTATGATGTGGTAAGGCAACAACAACTGGTTATTGCTGCTGATAGTGCTATGGACGTTTCGGTATTGCGCACCAGTATTGCCAAAACTAAATTACAGCTTGGTCGTGGTTCTAAACTTGATGTATTAACCGCACAGGTTGATTACAATACGGATACTTCAAATTACCTGCAAACCAAAAATGCTTTACAGGTAGCTAAAATTCGCTTAAACCAATTAATGGTTCGTGATATTGGAACAACATTCTCTGTAGAGCCTAATATAAATGTAGATAAAGGCATCTTATATAGTAAAATGGCCGAAATGGCCGGGCAGCAGAACCCAAATGTGCAAAATGCCTTTATTAATCAACGCATCGCTTCTTTAAACTTAAAATCAATACGTGGTGCAAGGTATCCGTCAGTTAGCCTAAACTCTGGTTACAGCAGGGCAAATAGTACCAGTCCGACTGGCTTTAATCAGAAATTTGCTGCTAATGGATTTACTTATGGCGTAACGGCGAGTATCAACTTATTTAATGGTTTTTTACAAAGGCAAAATGAGCGAAATGCCAGGATAGATATTAAAAACTCGAGCTTAACCTTAAGCAAAACCAAACTGGATGTAAACTCGCAATTGCTTACGGCTTATCAAAATTACAGCACTTACCTGGATCTGATTAAATTAGAGCAGCGAAACGTAGATATTGCAAAAGAAAACTTAGATATCACGCTGGCAAAATACCGTTTAGGTAGCATCGCACCTTTAGAGTTAAGAGAAGCACAGCGTAATGCTATTGATGCACAAAACCGTTTCATCGAAATGCAGTATCAGGCAAAAATTGCCGAAACGAACTTAAAAGCAATTAGTGGAAATATAGATTTATCGAAATAGTTTATTAGTTATTGGTTTACTGATTATTC
>Ga0265798_10012596_pt1 | contig 10192 bp, 9 predicted proteins | sample P3T30metagenome_FD_192430 | JGI IMG/M metagenome (GOLD analysis project Ga0265798, IMG submission 192430) | Plant litter microbial communities from East Loma Ridge, Irvine, California - P3 T30 | ecosystem: Environmental > Terrestrial > Plant litter > Unclassified | place: USA: California...
CGGCGTGGCGGCCTACCGCCCGAACTGGATCCGCACCCCGGTCATGATCCGCCGCCCGCCATAGGACAGGCGCATCAGCTTGGGTGTGCCGTCGGCGAACGGGACGTACTGGCCGGTCGACACCGTCTGTGCCTCGCGCGTCATGTTGCGGCCTTCGGCATAGATCTGGATGCCGCGCGTGATGTTGTACGAGATCTTGGCATCGATGAACGTCGTCGCGTCCGTGAACCGCGGCACGCCGGGGTTGTAGCCGGGCGCGACCAGCCGGACGTTGGTCCATTGCTCGCCCGGATAGTTGATGTCGGTGGTGTTGCCGCCGCACGGCGTGATGCAGTTGAAGGTCGAGCTGCGCTGCTGGCGCGCGATGCGGATATTGAGCTTGCCGTCGTCGTACCAGAGCGAGGTGTTGAGATAGTAGCGCGACTCGTTGGGCGGGGCCATCAGGTCGCCGGTCAGCGGATCCTGCTGCCCGCTGGTCACCGCCGAGGCGAGGATCGACAGGTTGCTGTCGACGCCGGTGTGCCTGAAGATCCAGGGCAGCTGCGTGAACGCCGTCTTGACCGAGAATTCCCAGATGTCGCGCTTGTAGCCCGGGCCGTTTTCATAGGTCGGGAAATTGAACTCGTAATCCGCGATCGACTGACCGGTGGCCGGATCGACCTGGTTGCTGCCTGCGAAGGGCTTGGCGATCCGGGTCGCGGCGATCGGGCTGCCGACCTTCACGTCGAGCTTGCCATAGGCGACCGAGAACAGCGTATCCTGGTTCGCATACCATTCGAGGCTGGCATTGTAGCTCCACGCCGTGAACGGCTTGAGCCCCGGATTGCCGACGCGGCCGGTGCAGCCGAAGATGTCGTCGCCCGACGTGTCGAGCAGCAGCCGTTCGTCGATCGTGCAGGTGCCGCCCGAGATCAGCCGGTCGAGCGCCGGCCGCGCCACCGTCTTGCCGCCATAGACGCGGAACACGAGCGTTTCGTTGAACCCCCACAGATTGAGGTTGAAGCTCGGCAGCCAGTCATTCGTCCTGGCCTTCAGCGTGATGTTCTGGCTGAAGCTCTGCGTGGTGATGCCGCCCGCATTGTTCGGATCGAGCGGGTTGAACAGCGCGTTGGGCCGGATCGAGGTGAGCGTCTGCAGCGCGGTGCCGTCGACCTTGGCGAACACGCCGCGGACGCCGGCGTTGCCGTTGAAGAGCAGGCCCCAGGGCAGTTCCTGCTCGAAATCCGCCATCGCGTAGATGTTCTTGATCTCCTCCTGCGCGCGCGTGGCGGGCTGCGCGTAGGTCTTGCCGTCGCTGCCCGTGCAGCTCTTCAGGCAGTCGAAGTTCATGAAGTCCGATGCGCCGAGCGTCGCGAACAGCTCGTCGGTGCGGATCCCCTGCCATGCGTCGGGCAGGTTGCCGCGATTGGGCAGGTCGCCGAAATATTTGGCGTTGCTCGGCTCCAGCGTGCGCGCGAACAGGTCCTGCAGCTCCTGCGGTGTCAGCGTGTCGACGCCCGACCGGACCGCGGACGGGTTGGTGCTGGGGACATAGCCGTAATTGCACGACAGGCCGCCGGCACCCGACGATCCCGCGGTTGGCTGGCAGGCGCGCAGTGTGCCGCGGACGTTCGCGGTCGGCACGGTTACCGCGGGCACATAGCCCGGCTGGCCGAACGTGCCCGACGCGGTGACCGCAGTGAAGCCGCCGCCGCCCCAGCGCTCGATCTTGTTGCGCCGGTACATACCGCCCACCTTTACCCGGCTGATGAACGGGATCAGCCCGTCGGTGCGGTAGCTGAGGTCGAGCTTGGCGATGCGTTCGGACGATTCGCCGAGCTGCGGCGAATAGGAGACGCCGAACGACGGCGTGGTGAGCGGCATCTGCCCCACCGTGTAGAGCGGCGTCGCCGGACCAGTGGGGCTTGCGGCGACCGCGGCCTGCCCGGTGCAGGTCGGCGCGGTGCCGCCGCCGATGCACGCCGGCGCGCGCACCTGGACGAAATTGGCGGGGTTGGTTTCGTCATAGCCGGTGGGCACGGTCACGTCCCACAGCCCGTTCGGCTGAAGCTTCAGCGTCGCGTCGCCATAGGTGTAGCTGCGCGCGGTGCGCATGTCGCCGCGGCTCGAGGTCGCCATGGTCAGCCCCGCCATCGCATCGATGTCGAGCCGCTCGCCGCGATATTCGGCACCGGTCTGTGCGTATTTGGTCTTGGTATCGATCGTGTTCTCGATCTGGTCGATGTTCACCGCGTTGTTGGTCAGCGTCATCTCGGTGACGTTGTGGTTGCCGTCGACCTTCACGCTGCCGGGAACGACGTTCAGGACGTTGCCGATCGTGGCGTTGTTGCCGACGTTGTTGAGGCCGTCGAACAGGTAATAGCCCGCGGGCGCGTTGGGCGAGACGGTGCGGACGCGCGGATAACCGGTTGCGGTGTCGACGAAGGTGCCGTTCACATTCTGGTTGAACAAGGTCACCGGCGTGCGGCTGCGGTTCTGGTCGTGGACCTTGCGGTTGGCGATCGTTCCCTTGGCGAACACGGTCAGATCGTTGTTCACCTTGAAATCGACGCGCGCGTCGAACGCGTAGCGCTGGTCGGTCTGCGTGTTCATGAAGTTGCGGATCAGCGACGGAGTCGCGTCGTTCCACTGGTTGAGGCAGCTCTGCTGTTCCAGGATCCGCTGCGATCGCTGCGCGGTGGTGCCGGTCGGGTTGTTGGGGAACAGCGTCAGGCACTGGGCCTTGCTCTGCGCGCCCGCCGACTTGGTGACCAGCGAGCGCGGGGTTTCGGTGCTGTTGGCGAACACCACGTCGGCGGCATCGGACCCGACCGTCGCCGGATTATAGGCGAACGTCTTTTCGGGCGACTGGTCGAAATCGAACAGCCGCGAATAGTTGCGGTTGTTGCTCGTCGTGTTCTCGAAGCCGTGGCCGTCATTCTGCAGCTTCGAATAGCTGCCGCTGGCGATCACGCCGACGCGGTCGTTCAGGAACCGGCCGCCGGTGACCAGATTGGCGTCGGGCGTCCATTCGCGGCCGAGCGAGTTCTGGCCCGCACCCGCGCGGACGGAGAGATAGGGCTTGGCGAAGTCGAGCCCGGTGCGCGTCTTGATCTGCACCGTGCCGCCGAGCGAGCCTTCGGTCATGTCCGCGGTCGATCCCTTGACCACGTCGACGCTCTTGACGAGCTCGGCGGGCAGTTCGCGAAGGTCCGCGCTACGCCCGCCGCCTGCCCCGAGCGCGAGGCCGGTGGTGCTCTGGACGCCGATGCCGTCGAGCTCGACGCGGGTCAGGTCCGGGCCGTTGCCGCGCACCGCGACCGAATCGCCCTCGCCGAACTCGTTGCGGCCGAGCGCGACGCCGGGAATGCGCGAAATCGCCTCGTTGACGTTGCGGTCGGGAAAGGATCCGATGTCGTCCGCGACGATCGAATCGGTCGCGGTCTTGGCGTTCTTCTTGCGGTTGTTGGCGGATTGCTGGCTGGCGCGCGATCCGGTGACGATGACATCGGTATTGGCCTGGCTGTCGTTGCCGATATCCGAACTCGGCCCGCTCTGGCTTCCCGGAACGGCCTGCCCCCAAGCGGTTCCGGTGGTGCCGATCGCGACGGCCAACATCGTCCAAGATACGGTCGCGGCCATACGCACGCGGACACTCTTGCGAATGCTCATTATCCTCTCCCTTTACCGCCGTGCGGCGCACGGCAGTTCCCTGTTATTGTCCGGTGCTGCTCGTCCGGCAGACCTGGACATCGCCCCCATTGCGAGGTGCGAGTGGCGTTACAGTATCAGCAGCGTTGCGGTCGGCAAGCAAAAATCTGATAATTCGCGTGCGCCGAATTGGATCATTATGAACGGGAGCCGAACGAACCCGCGCACCGCCTGCCGGGGGTCGGCGCGGACGGCGTTGCCGCGGTGTCGGATCGCGCCGCGGCGCGCCCGCTATTCGACGGTGTCGATGAGGTCGAGGACTTCCTGGATCAGCGTCCGCATCGCGGTGCGCGCGGCCTCGGGATCGCGGTTGCAGATCGAGTCGCACACCGCGCCATGCTCGACGATGTTGGCGTTGCGGCCGGCGATCCGGTTGGTGAAGCGGATCGAGGTCTTGAGCGCGGTGCTCACCATCTCGCGCAGCTGCGCGTAGAACGGGTTGCCCGACGCCTGCAGGATCGCGACATGGAACGCGATGTCCGCGTCGAGCGGATCGTCGATGCCGGTCTCCGCGCGCCGCATCCGCTCCAGCCCATGGCGGATCTGGTCGAGCTGGTGCGGTTCGGCATGACGCGCGGCGAGCGCCGCCGCCTCGGGTTCGATCGCGATCCGCAGCTCGGTGAACTGCCTGAGCAGATCGACCGAAAAGGTCCGCTCGAGCAGCCAGCGCAGCACGTCGGTATCGAACAGGTTCCACGAGGCGGGGGGCTGGACGACGGTGCCGACGCGGGCGCGGGCGCTGAGCAGCCCCTTGGCGGTCAGCATCTTCAGCGCTTCGCGCGTGACCGAGCGGCTGACGCCGTGATGTTCGGTCAGTTGCGCTTCGGTCGGGAAGGGCACGCCGTCATAGGCGCCCGTGACGATCGCGCGCCCGACGGTGTCGAGCAGCCCGTGCGTCAGGTTGCGGCCGGGCCGGGGCGGGGAAGGAAGCTGCAACGAAGTCATGCGCACGGACATCGCCTCTGGTCAGAAACCCGTTTCATACCGGCGCCGCCCCCGACCCGCCAGACCGCAGCCCGTCAGGCCGCGACCCGTCAGATCAGCACAGGGGCGCGGCGCCTCACGCCGCGATGTCGTAAGGCTTGATGCCGCCGCTCAGGTACAGGTTGCGCGCCTTGGCACGGCTGAGCTTGCCCGAGCTGGTGCGCGGCAGCGTGCGCGGCGGGATCAGTTCGATCACGCAGTTCATGCCCGTCACCGAGCGGACGCGCTCGCGGATCTCGTCGCGCAGGCGGATACGCTCGCCCTCGTCCGAACTGCGGCACTGGACCAGCACCGCGGGCGTCTCCTCGCCACCCGGCGTGGTGATCGCGAACGCGGCGATGTCGCCCGCCTTGAAGCCCGGCAGCTGCTCGACCGCCCATTCGATGTCCTGCGGCCAGTGGTTGCGGCCGTTGACGATGATCATGTCCTTGGCGCGGCCGACGATGTAGATATAGCCGTCGGACATATAGCCCATGTCGCCGGTGTCGAGCCATCCGTCGGACATGCACGCTTCGGTCGCGGCGTCGTCGCGGAAATAGCCGACCATCACCGACTTGCCCTTGCACCAGACCTTGCCGATCGCGCGCTCGGGCAGGGGGGTGCCGTCCTCCTCGCGGATCTCGACGGTCATGTCGCGCACCGGCTTGCCGCAGTTGACGATCGCGCGGTAGCGCTGCGGCCGGTCCTTGCCGTGCGCGCCGCCCGACAGCTGCGTCTCCTCGACGAGCTCGACGCGGATCCCCTCGCCCGGCGGCATCAGCGAGACCGCCAGCGTCGCCTCGGCGAGGCCGTAGCTCGGCAGGAACGCGCTCGCCTTGAACCCGGCATCGGCGAACGCGTCGACGAACGCCTGCATCACGTCGGGGCGGATCATGTCCGCGCCGTTGCCCGCGACGCGCCAGCGCGCCAGGTCGAACCGGTCGCTCGCCTTGGTCTGGCTCGAGATGCGGCGCGCGCAGATGTCGTAGCCGAAGGTCGGCGAATAGCTGAGCGTGGTGCCGTCGTTGCGGCTGATCAGGTCGAGCCAGGCGAGCGGCCGGCGCGCGAAATCCTCGGTCTTGAGATAGTCGGTCGAGACCTGGTTCGCGATCGGCGACAGGAAGCAGCCGACCAGCCCCATGTCATGGTACCAGGGCAGCCACGAGACGCAGCGATCGGTGTCGCACACCTCCATGCCGTGGCTGTGCGCGGCGAGGTTGTTGAGCAGCGCGGCATGCGTGATGACGACGCCGTGCGGGAAGCGCGTCGAGCCGCTGCTGTACTGGAGATAGGCGATGTCGTCGGGGTTCGCCGGTGGCAGATCGGCCTTGGGCGCGTCGATCTGCGCGAATTCCGACCAGTCGATACCTTCGACGTCCGCGAGCCGCGCGGATTCGCGCGCCATCTGCGCCAGTTCGGGCGGGAAGATCAGCATCTTCGGATCGCAGCTGGAAAGCTGGACGCGGAGCTGTTCGATATAGGAATCGCGACCGCCGAAGCTGGTCGGCAGCGGCAGCGGCACCGGCCAGGCGCCGGCATAGACGACGCCGAAGAAGAGCGCGGCGAACTCGGGACCGGTCTCGGCGACGAGCGCGATACGGTCCTCGGGTACGACGCCGGCGGCGATCAGCCGGTCGGCCATCGCCAGCGCGTCGGTGCGCAGCTCGGCATAGGGGTAGGGGCGCGCGAGCGTGCCGCGCGCATCGTGGAAGTTCAGCCCGCGCGCGCCGGTGGCGGCGTAGTCGAGCGCTTCGCCCAGCGTGCCGAAATCGGCGAAGCGGCGCGGCAGCGCGTCGGCGGTCGGCGTGGCGCGGATCGGATCCGCCTTGCTCACCGTAAGGTTGGTCATCGCAGTCCCTGTCTTCGTCATGGCGTCGCTGCTCGTCGCGCGCCGCCAGATATGGCCCTGACAGACCGTGGCGTTCAAATTCCACTGTCAGTGTGGCACAATGATGGCGTGTCCGATAACCGCCCCCCTCGCAACCCTTCCTCCCGCCGTTCTGCAGCGGCCCCGCGCGAACGCCGGGTCGTGCCGCCGCTCGACGCCGCCGCGCTCGACCGGCTCGCGCTGCGCTATGTCGAACGCTTCGCGACGTCGCGCGGCAAGCTGACCGAATATCTGACGCGGAAGATCCGCGAGCGCGGCTGGGAGGGCGAACCGGCGGATCCCGCGGCGCTGGCCGAGCGGATGGCGGGGCTCGGCTATGTCGACGACCGCGTCTTCGCCGAGGCGAAGGCGGCGGCGATGCAGCGTCGCGGGCTGGGCGGCCGACGCGTCGCGGGCGCGCTGCGCGAGGCGCGGATCGACGAGGTCGACACCGATGCGGTGGCGCCGGCGATCGCCGACCGCGCGGTGACCGCCGCGCTCGCCTTCGCGCGGCGCAAGCGGATCGGGCCCTATGCGCTCGACGAAGCCGACAAGGTGCAGCGCGAAAAGCAGATCGGCGCGATGATCCGCGCCGGGCACGGCTTCGCGCTCGCGCGGCGGATCGTCTCGTCGCCGCCCATGGAGGAGGTCGACGAGAAAGAATTTGAATGACTGTATCCCAAGTCGTTGCGGGTTCGTCGAACCATGCTAGCTAGGGGCAAGGGGTGGTGAGATGCGTAGCGAGACGCAAGCGGAAGACGACGAGCCGGTCGGAGCCATTGCCATGGGCTCCGCCGAAGGCAGCGATGTGCGCCCGGTTTCCGGCACTATCAAATGGTTCGACGTCACGCGCGGGTTCGGTTTCGCGGTCGCCGACGATTCGGCGGTCGGCGATATCCTCGTCCATTTCTCCGTGCTGCAACCCCATGGCCGCCGCAGCCTGCCCGAAGGCGCACGAGTCGAGACGCTGGTCGTCCAGCGCGGGCGCGGCTTCCAGGCGCGCGAGATCGTCTCGATCGACATGACCGGCGCGGTCGAGGAGGTGCCCCGTACCCCCAGCGCCACCGACCGTATCGACCCGGTCGCGCTGGTCGCCGAGGCGGGGCCGTTCGAACCCGTCGCGGTGAAATGGTTCAACCGGCTCAAGGGCTATGGTTTCCTCGTCCGCGACAGCGACGGCAGCGATATCTTCGTGCATATGGAAACGCTGCGCCGCGCAGGGATCGAGACGGTCGAACCCGACCAGCCGCTGCGCGCGCGGATCGTCGAGGGACGCAAAGGGCCGCTCGCGGTGGTGGTCGAAGAGGACTTCTGAATGATTGCAACGACCAAGGCGGCGCTCGCGGCGCTGCTGCTGTTGGGCGCGGGCGGTGTCGCGGTGGTGGCGACGCGCGTCGATTCGACCGAACAGGCCGCGGTGCAGACGATGCCGCTGACGATCACGAGCACCAACGGCGCGCACGCGTTCAAGGTCGAGATCGCGAAGACCGCGGCCGAACAGGCGCGCGGGCTGATGTACCGTACCGACCTGAAGCCCGATGGCGGGATGATCTTCTGGCCCTATCCGGCCGGTGGCGGGGCCCCGCGCGAGGCGAGCTTCTGGATGAAGAACACGCCGAGCCCGCTCGACATCCTCTATATCCGTCCCGACGGCACGATCGCGCGGATCGCGGAGAATACCGTGCCCTTCTCGGAAACGCCGATCCCGTCGGGGGAGCCGGTCGGCGCGGTGCTCGAGATCATGGGGGGCAGGGCGGCCGCGCTCGGCATTGCCGAGGGCGACCGGGTCAGCTGGGCCGGCGGGCCCCGGGGCTAGCTTTTGTCCGGCGGCGGCCCATCGGCTGTTGCCGCCCGCCACCCTTCGGGTTAAGCGCACGCCCATGGGCTTCCTCGCATCGACCTTCACCTGGTGGAACGGCGCCACCCTCGGCACCAAATTCGGGCTTCGCGGCAAGGCGAAGATGGGCGAGGATTCGCTCGGCAACCTCTATTACGAGGGCGGCAAGGACACCAACGGCAACCCGCGCCGCTGGGTGATCTATTCGGGCTCGAACGACGCGAGCCGCGTGCCCCCGCCCTGGTTCAGCTGGCTGCATCACCAGGTCGACGACGTTCCCGATCGCGCGCTGCCGCCGGTTCGCGCGTGGCAGAAGCCCGCGCTGCCCAACCAGACCGGTACCGCGCTCGCCTATCGCCCCGCCGGCGCGCTCGAAAAGGGCGGCCACCGCGCCGCCGCGACGGGTGACTACGAAGCGTGGACGCCAGAAGGATGACACGCTGGATCGCCGCGGCCGTGTTGGTCGCGGTGCTCGGCATCGGCGGCTGGTTCGGCTATCGCGCCTGGACCGGCGCCGGGACCACGACCGTCGCCGCACGGCAGGACCTGCCGATGGCGGAGGATCCCGCCGGGTCGTCGATCGAGACGATCGATACCGCCAGCGCGACGCTCGCGAACGGCGGGACCCCGATGGCGGAGCGCGTCGCGGTGATCGGGCTGCTCAACAAGCGCAACGGCGACACCCGCGACATCACCCTGAAGCCCGGCCAGGCCACCCGGATCGGCGACGTCGTGCTGCGTCTGCGCGCGTGCGAGCGCACCGCGCCGTGGGAGCCCGAGCAGCTGACCGGCGCGTTCGTCCAGGTCGTCGTGCGCGGCGTCGACAAGCGGTGGCGCCGGACCTTCTCGGGCTGGCTCTACAAGGAACGCCCCGCGCTCAACGTCGTCCAGCACCCGATCTACGACGTCTGGACCAAGAGCTGCGCGATGACCTTCCCCGAGACCGGGCCGGACACGACGCCGGCGGCCGACACCGCGCCCGCCAACCGGTCGAGCGCGCGGAAGTCGCCCGCCGCCGCCGCGGCACCCGAGCCGGAAGCGCCCACCACGCCCTCGAGCGCCGCGGACAGCAACGCAACGTAATCCGCGCGCGCGATCTCGATCGCGCCGAGCGATTCGAGGTGCGAGGTCTGGAACTGGCAGTCGAGCAGCGTGAACCCGCCCGCCTTCAATCGCGCGACCAGCGCGGCGAGCGCGACCTTCGACGCATCGGTCGCGCGGCTGACCATGCTCTCGCCGAAGAAGGCGCGGCCCAGCGCCAGCCCGTAAAGCCCGCCGACCAGCCGGTCGCCTTCCCAGCATTCGACCGAATGCGCGAACCCCATCGCGTGCAGCGTCACGAAGACGTGTTCGATCCCCGCGTTGATCCAGGTCTCGGGCCGCCCTTCGACGCTTTCCGCGCACAGCTGCACGACGCGCTCGAACGCGGTGTCGACGGTGACGCGGAAGCGATCGGAGACGATGCGCTTCCTGAGCGACCGCGACAGGCGGAAACCGTCCAGCGGCAGGATCGCGCGGCGGCGCGGCTCGACCCAATAGACGCTCGCCGCGTCGCGGTCGTCCGCCATCGGGAACACGCCGACCGAATAGGCGCCGAGCACCAGCTGCGGATCGAGCATCTCCATCAGGCGATCCGGTGCTCGATGGCGCGCCACAGGTCGGCGAACGCCTGCGCGGCGGGGGACCGCGGCGCGGACACGCCCACCGGTTCGCGCTTCGCCGCCATCCCCTCGATCGCGCTCGCCATCGGCACCACGGGCCAGCCGGGATTGGTCGCGAGCGCCTCGGCATGCAGCGCGCGGCGACGGTCGACCATCACATGCACCGGCATCAGC
>Ga0265798_10012599_pt1 | contig 10190 bp, 7 predicted proteins | sample P3T30metagenome_FD_192430 | JGI IMG/M metagenome (GOLD analysis project Ga0265798, IMG submission 192430) | Plant litter microbial communities from East Loma Ridge, Irvine, California - P3 T30 | ecosystem: Environmental > Terrestrial > Plant litter > Unclassified | place: USA: California...
GCTGCGGGAGGAGGGCAAGGCGACCGGGGGCGGGTTCACCCGTACGGATTGCCGGGCGGAGGCCCGCTATACTGCAATATGGGCCCTGTCACGGCAAAGATTTTTGCAATGCCGATGTCGGGGCTGGCGAGCTACGGTCTTCACAGGGATCGTGGTGGCGCGTTTTTCTGAAGCGGAGGCATCTCGCGAGCGCAGGCTCGCCCCGGGGCCTCTTCCGCCCCCGCCCACATCCTGAGGCACCGGAGCGAAGCGGAGGCCCCCGGAATCGTCGGGGATCGCGCGGCGGGCCCCTCGGGATGGGCGGCCCGGACCGGCGATTTGTCGGGACCGATCCTACGGCCCCCGGCTGAGATCCGCGAAGGCCGCGTCGAGCCGGGTGCGCGCCTCCTTGAGCGCGGTGCGCCGATCCGCCAGCCAGGTCCGGTCGGCATCGAGCCGCGTCCGGGCGGCCGCCAGCATGCGTCGAACCTCCGGGGCTTGCGGTCCGCCGATCCCCTTCGCGGCGTCGATCATGCCGCGGGCCGACAGGGCGGCCCGGAACCGGGCCTCGTCGAGGGGCAGGTCGGGCTTGAGGCCCGAGCCGGCCGCGGCCTCCGCGTAGATCCGCTTCACCTCGGTGAACGGCAGGTCGGCTGGGCGCAGGTCGTGGCTGCGGCCGTAGCTCACCAGTTCGGAGGCGAAATGGTGCCCGAGCCGGAACGGCACGTCGGCCTCGCGCTGGAGCGTGTCGGCAAGCTCCGTGGTGGTGGAATAATCGGCCGCGACCTCGTCGGCGGCCCGTTCCCGGTCGATCACCAGCCCATCGAGGACCCGGGTCCAGCGCCGGCAGGTCTCGGCCGCCTCGGAGACGGTCCGCCCCGGGGGCTCGGCTTGGTTGCGCTTGTAGTCCGGCATGCCGGAATCGACGTTGTGGGCCATGATGACGAAGGCCTGCGCGGCGCCGACCACGTCGCTCGCCTTCATGCGCAGGCTGTACAGCGCCACTGGGTTGCGCTTCTGCGGCATGATGCTGCTCGGCCCCGTCAGCGCACCCTCACGCAGCAGGATCCACGGCCGTGTTTGGTGGTACTGGGCGTAGAGGTCCTGCGCGAAGCTGCCGGCCGTGGTGGCGAGGTTGGCCGACAGGCCGGTCAGCTCCAGGCCGAGATCCATGGGCGCCAGCTGTCCGGCATCGTAGCTGTTCTCCACCGCCGCATCGAAGCCCAGCAGCCCGGCGAGGCGAACGCGATCGACCGGGAAACTCGACGTGCCGAGCGCCGCGGCCCCCAATGGCGAGAGGTTCACGCGCGCCCAGGTCTCGCGCAGGCGATCGCCGTCGCGGGCCAGCGCTCCCGCATAGCCGAGCAGGTAATGACCCAGCGTCGTCGGCTGGGCCTGCACGCCGTTGGTGTAGGCCGGGACGATCGTATCGGCTTCCCGCCCGGCGACATCCAGGAGGGCGGCGCGGGTCTTGTCCAGGGCTTCGGCGAGGTCGAGCAGCCGGTCGCGCTGGTCGAGCTTCAGCACGGTCGGGATGATGTCCTGACGGCTGCGGCCGGAATGCATTCGGGTGGCGTCCGGTCCGGCGATGGCGGTGATCAGCGGCTCGATCCGCAGGTAGTCGTCGGGCCGCTCGGCCCCCGGCCTGGCGGCATCCGCCGCGACCTGATCGAGCGCGCGGGCGATCCGCGCGCCGAGATCGTGCGGCACGATGCCGGCCTCTACGGTCATTATCAGGGAGGCGCGGTCTATGGCGTCGATGCGGGCGAAGCTGTCGTGCGGCTCGGCGCGGGCCGCCGCGGGGGCGAGGAGGGCGAAGAGGGTCGCGATCAGTCTGCGCCGCATGCACGTGCTCCCGGGGGGTCGCCGTCTCGCGCCGGCCGGGGCATTCTGTCCGATCCGGCGGGTCTTCACACATCACATTGCGGATCGTGTGTGGAGCCGGTGCGGATTGGACGTTCCTCCGCGCGCTGGCGATACGGTCCGGCGGAGCAGCCCTCTGCGATATGAATCACCCCGGCATTTCGGGAGTGTGGCATCGAAAAACTGAGTTGCGACAAGACCATGCGCCGTCGGCGGATCTGGATCCCGGGCTCGCCTACGGCGCCCCGGGATGACGGGGCGGGTCAACGAACGGCCGTGCCTCAGAACCCAGATCCTCGAAACCTATGCCGCCCCATCCCGGCACGCAGCCGTGCCGGCCGGCGCATGCGCGCGGAAGAACGCCGCCAGGTTTGCCAGCCCAGGCGCGCGGGGATCGCTCGCCCGCCAAGCCAACGCGATGGTGCGGCCGGGCCCGTCGACGTCGAAGGCGCGCGTGACGGTCAAGCCGGTCGGATCGGGGCCGGCGGGCACGGCGAGCGCCGGCAGCAGGGTGTACCCGGTCCCCGCCGCCACCATCGAGCGGAGGGTCTCCAGGCTGGTGGCGTGGCGCCCCATGGAGGAACCGGCGCCGCAGGCCGCGATCGCCTGGTCGCGCAGGCAGTTGCCCTCGTCGAGCAGCAGCAGGTCCGGCCCGGCGATCTCCGTGGCCGACAGGGCGCCGCCGCGGGCCAGCGCATGCTCGGCCGGGCAGGCCAGCCAGAACGGCTCGACGAAGAGCGGCGCCACCGCCAGCCCGACCGGAGGCAGGGGCAGGGAGACCAGGGCGGCGTCGATGCGCCCGTCGCGCAGGCCCTCGACGATCTCGGCGGTGCGGGATTCCGACAGCGACAGTGTCAGCAGCGGGTATTGCTGGCGCAGCGGCCGCAGCACGAGCGGGAAGAAGTAGGGTCCCAGCGTCTGGATCGCCGCCAGCACCAGCCGCCCGGTGAGCGGCGAGCCGCGCCCCTCGGTCGCCAGCGCCAGGAGCCTCTGGGCCTCGGCCAGGACGACGCGCGATTGCCGGACAATCCCCTGTCCGGCCTCCGTGAGGAGGACACGGCGGTTCGAGCGCTCGAACAGGGTCACGCCCAGGGAGGCCTCGAGCTTGCGGACCTGGACGCTCAAGGTCGGCTGGCTGACGTTGCAGCGCTCGGCCGCCCGGCCGAAATGGCCCTCGTCGGCGATGGCCACCACATATTCCAGATCGCGCAGCGACAGGCCCGACAGGTTCATAGGCGGCGTCTATCACGGCGTTTGCGACGATGCATTAGCCAACGCCCCATCGGAGGTCCATAACCTCGTCGGAACGGTTCCAGTCTGCTGCGGCGGCCCCATATGCCGATGACAGGCATCACGGAGAGATGAGACGCATGAGCGATCAACGCCCGATCCTGACTACACGCCAGGGCCATCCGGTCCGCGACAACCAGAGCACCCGGACGGTCGGCGAGCGCGGCCCGGCGACGCTCGAGAACTACCAGTTCATCGAGAAGATCACGCATTTCGACCGTGAGCGGATCCCGGAGCGCGTGGTCCATGCCCGCGGCGCCGGCGCCCACGGCTACTTCGAGGCCTACGGCAAGATCGGCAACGAGCCGGCCTCCAAGTACACCCGCGCCCGCGTGCTGAACGAGACCGGCGTGAAGACGCCGATGTTCGTGCGCTTCTCGACGGTGGCCGGCGCCAAGGAGAGCCCGGAGACCGAGCGCGACCCGCGCGGTTTCGCGGTGAAGTTCAAGACCGTCGACGGCAATTGGGACCTGGTCGGCAACAACCTGAAGGTGTTCTTCATCCGGGACGCGATCAAGTTCCCCGACATGATCCACGCCTTCAAGCCGGACCCGGTGACCAACCGCCAGGAAGCGTGGCGCTTCTTCGACTTCGTGGCCCAGCACCCCGAAGCGATCCACATGGTGACGCACCTCAAGTCGCCCTGGGGCATCCCGGCCAACTATCGCGAGATGGAGGGCTCCGGCGTCAACACCTACAAGCTGGTCAACGACCAGGGTGAGGCCGTGCTCTGCAAGTTCCATTGGGAGCCGAAGCAGGGCGTGCGCAACCTGACCTCCGCGCAGGCCGCGGAGATCCAGGGCAAGGACGTCGGCCACGCGACCCGCGACCTCTACGACAACATCAAGGCTGGCAACTTCCCGGAGTGGGAGTTCTGCGTGCAGATCATGCCGGACGGCCCGAACGACCACCTGTCGTTCGATCCGCTGGACGACACGAAGCTGTGGCCGGTGGACCAGTTCCCGCTGCTGCCGGTGGGCCGCATGGTGCTGGATCGGGTGCCGGACAACTTCTTCGCCGAGGTCGAGCAGTCGGCGTTCGGCACCGGCGTCCTGGTCGACGGCATCGACTTCTCGGACGACAAGATGCTGCAGGGCCGGACGCTGTCCTACTCGGACACGCAGCGCTACCGCGTCGGCGCCAACTACCTCCAGCTGCCGATCAACGCGCCGCAGCCGGGCGTGAAGGTCTACTCGAACCAGCGGGACGGCCAGATGACCTATGGGGTCGACGGGACCGGACCGAACAAGCACATCAACTACGAGCCCTCGACGCTCGCCGAGGGCCTGCGCGAGGCCCCGAAGCCGGCCAAGGACTATCACCAGCCGGTGGACGGCAAGCTCGGCCGCTATCAGACCTCGCGCACCGAGGACGACTACACCCAGGCCGGAGTCCGGTACCGCTCGTTCCAGGACTGGGAGCGTGAGGACCTGATCGCCAATCTCGTGGGCGACATGAAGCAGTGCCCGGAAGCCATCCAGCTGCGGATGGTCTGGCACTTCTGGCACGCCGACGAAGATTACGGCCGCCGCGTCGCCGAGGGTGCGGGCATCGATCTGGAGAAGGCCAAGGCCCTGCCGCCGCTGCCCGGCCGCGCCGCCCCGGGCAAGCGCCTGCAGTCCGAGACCTACACGGACGGCTCGCAGGCCCACCGGGTCGCCGCCGAGTAGTTTTGCAGGTCGCATCGAGCCGACCCTGAGCGAATGAAGGCCCCGCGGGCGAGAACCCGCGGGGCCTTTCTCTTGGCCTCGACCCAAAGCGCGATCCGCGCTCAAGGGCAGGCGCGCCGGACGTAGCCCTTGCCGATATAGGTCTGCGTGATCGGATCGTAGGTCGTGAAGCGGCGGGCACAGGCCGCGACGGCCGCGGAGAGGTCGGCCGGGTCGCCCGCCTCGACGACGGGCGGGACATCGGCGGGCGCCACGTCGACCGGAGCCGCGTAGGCCGGGGGCGCATAGATCGGAGGCGTGTCGACATAGCCGCCGTCGAAGAGCGGGTCGCCGTAGCCGCCCCACAGGCCGCCGAGCCCGAAGCCGAGGCCCAGGCCCAGCCCCAGGCCGCCGAGTCCGTAACCGTAAGCGCCCCCGTAGCCGCCGCGCCAGTGCCGGCGAAATCCGGGATGCCGGAAAGCCGAGCCGGGGCCGCGCCCGCCGAATCCGGGGCCCGGCCGCACCGGTCCGAGTGGTCGCCCCCAGGCTCCGGTCCGCGGCCCGATCGCGCCACCCCGGTAGCCGCCACCGAACCCGCGCGCCTCCGCAGCTGTCGCCAACACGGCGAGCGCCGTCATGGCGGCAGCCAGCCGAATCCCGGAGCGTTCGATAGCTGACATGCCGTCCACCCAGCGCGTGACGCCGGCCGAAAGGACGGGCGCCCGAGTCGCAATACTCTGCGTAATCGAGCGGCGACGGACCCGTCCGTCAAGGAGGTTCCGGCGGATGCGCTCAGGCGCTGCGCGCGGGATCCGAGCTCTTGAGCACGGTCACCGGTTGGAGTGGCGTGCGTGCGGCCTCCGGCGCGGCGGCGCTGACCTTGCGATCGCGGCCGGCGGCTTGGCCGACCAGGATCGCGGCGACCGCGATCGTGACGAACAGCCCCCCGGCGAGACCCCAACCGCCGGTCGCCTCGTGGGCGAGCCCGAAGGCGAGGGGCCCGAGGCAGGCGCCGGTATAGCCGATGCCCTGCGCCATGGCGGAGAGGCCGGCCGCGCTGGCGGCATCGGCGGAGCGCAGGACGATCAGGGTCAGCCCCAGGCCGAAGCAGCCGCCGATGCCGAAGCCGAGGACGCAGGCCGCCGGGATCCGCAGGGTCTCGGGTCCGAAGGCCAGCGCTAGGAACGCCGCCGCGGTGAGCCCCGGGATCGCGACGATCCAGGCGCGCTGGTCCCGCGCGCGGGCTGCCAGCATGGCGGTGATCAGCGCACCGGGCGCCTGAACCAAGGTCATCAGCGATGCGTAGAGGCCGGCATCCAGGGCTGAGAGGCCGCGCGCCTGGAGCAGCAGCGGCAGCCAGCCGAACAGCGTGTAGGCCAGGGAGGATTGCAGGCCCATGAAGCCCGTGACCCACCAGGCCAGCGGGTCGCGCAGAAGCCGCCCGGCAGAGGGCGCCCGGGTCGAGGCCGTGCGGCGGGCGAAGGGAATCCACAGGAAGGCCGCCACCAGGGCCGGCAGCGCCCAGACCGCGAGCGCCGAGGGCCAGCCGCCGCCTAGGGCGTGCTCCACGGGGACCGCCGCGCCCGCGCCGGCCGCAGCGCCGAGGCACAGGGTCATGGTGTAGAGGCCGGTCATCAGCCCGCCGCTGCCGGAGAAGTCGCGCTTGACCAGGGCCGGCAGCAGCACGTTGTCGAGGCCGATCCCGATGGCGGCGAGCGCCGTCCCGGCGAACAACGGCACGAGGCCGCCGAGGCCCCGAAGCGTCAGGCCCGCGGCCAGGATCGTGGCGCCTACCAGCACGGCGAGGTCGGGCCCGATCCGGCGGATCAGCGGCGCCGCCAGCGCGCAGGCGATGCCGAGGCACAGGACCGGCAGGGTGGTGAGGATTGCCGCGCCGCCGGCGCTGAGCCCGGTGCTCTCCCGGATCGTCGCCAGCAGCGGCCCGATCGTGCTGAGCGCCGGGCGCAGGTTGAACGCAACCAGCATCAGCGCGAGGCCGAGGAGGATCCGGCCCGGAGCCGTGCGCTCGGGGCTCATGCCCGCAGCCGGGCGGTGAGGGCGCCACTCAGGCAGGCGGCGAGCATCAACGCGAAGGCGGCGTCCCCGAACCGGCCATACAGGGTACCGCCCACGATGCGGGCGGGCAGATCGGCATCGAGCCAGGTTTCCGTGTCGAGTGTCGTCTGCGCGACGACGCGGCCGTGCGGGTCGATCACAGCGGAGATTCCGGTGTTGGCATCGCGCACCAGCGGCAGTCCTTCCTCCACGGCACGCAGCCGAGCCTGGGCCAGATGCTGGCGGGGCCCGGGCGTATCGCCGAACCAAGCATCGTTCGTGACGTTCAGGATCAGCCCGGGCGGACGCGGTACCGAGGCGGCCGTCGCCGGCAGGATCGCGTGCGGGAAGATCGCCTCGTAGCAGATCGTCGCCGCCACCGGGGGCAGGCCCGGCACCGTCAGGATCCGCTGGGCCGCGAGGGTGCCGGCGGAGAAGCCCCCGGGAATCGCCACGAACTGGCGCAGTCCCAACGCCCGGAGCGCCGCATCGAGGGGCGCCGGCAGGTACTCGCCGAACGGGACGAGATGGACCTTGTCGTAGCTGTCGGACATCTTGCCGTCCGGCCCGATCACCATCACGGCGTTGAAGTAGCGCAGGCGTTCGCCGGGTAGCGGTTCCTCCGCCCGGGCCGCCCCGGTGATCAGGTGCTGCCCGGGCTTGAGGCCGGCCGCGACCTTCGCCAGGGCGTCGGGATCGCGCTGGATCAGGAACGGGAAGGCCGATTCCGGCCAGACGATATGGGTCGGCTCGGGCTCGCCCCCCTCGGTCGGGCGCTGACTCAGCTCGATGTAGCGGTCGACGATGTCGGCACGGTTCTCGGGCCTGAACTTGGCGTCCTGCGGCAGGTTCGGCTGGACGAGGCGCAGGCGGACGCCCGTCACCACCGGGTCGGGCGGGCCGAGTTGCACGGCCCCGTAGAGCGCCATCCCGACGAGGACGATCGCGGCGGCCGCGCTCGGGCCGAACCGGCTGCGCGGGTGCGAGCCCGTGGCCAGGGTCGCGGGCGCGGCGCAGATCAGGACCGCCAGGATGGTCAGGCCATAGAGGCCGATCGCGGCGCCCCATTGCAGCGTCCAGACGTTCTGGGCGAGCGCCATCCCGAGGGTGTTCCAGGGGAAACCCGTGAACAGGTGGCCGCGCAGCCACTCGGCCGCGCCGACCCCGAACGCCAGGGCGGCGATCCGGGCCGGGCCGCGAGCCCAGAGCAGGCCGGCGGTGCCGAACCCGGCGCCGTAGAACAGGCCCAGAGCGAAGGGTAGGCCGATGACGCCGAGCGGCATCGCCCACAGGAACTCGTCGGCTTCCACCAGGAAGGCCTGGCCGAGCCACCACAGGCCGGCGGTGAGGTAGCCGAAGCCCCAGGCCCAGCCGATCAGGAAGCAGGGCCAGAGTCGCCGCAGCGCAGTCCGCTCCGCAGCCGCACCGTCGATGAGCCAGACCGCCACCGAGAGGGACACGGCCAGGGCTGGCAGGAACCCATAGGGCGGCATCGCCAGGGCGCCCACCGCACCGGCGAGCCAGGCCAGCCCGAGCCGCCGCCAACCGGTCAGCCGGGTGATCGCCAGCAGGAAGCCCGGGGACGGACGGCCCATGGGACCCCTCGGAGCGGCCGAGTCCCGGGCATGCCGCGCGGTCAGGACCGCCACGCAGCACCCGTCACGCGAAGATCCTCATGGATGCGGCGTCTCGGGAGCCGGCGTCGGGGTCGGTGGCGGCAGGGCGAGCGGCACCACGGTGCTGATCCGCGCCGGACCCTTGTGGAAGCGCAGGCGCTTCAGGCGCCGGGGGTCGGCGTCGAGCACCTCGAATTCGAGGTCGCCCGGACCGACGATCAGCTCGCCACGGGACGGGACCCGGCCGGCCAGGGTGACGATCATGCCGCCCAGGGTGTCGATCTCCTCGGCCATGTCTCCGACCGCTGCGACGAGGTCGACCCCGGTGGCCTCGGAGACCTCGGCCAGGGGCGTGCGGGCGTCGGCCACGAACACGTCGTCCTCGCCGTCGACCCGCTGGACCTGCTTGGCCTCGGCGACGTCGTGCTCGTCCTCGATATCGCCGACCACGACCTCGATCAGATCCTCGATGGAGATCAGCCCGTCGGTGCCGCCATACTCGTCGATGACGAGCGCCATGTGGGTGCGTGTCGCCTGCATCCGCACCAGCAGGTCGATGGCCGGCATGGAGGGCGGCACGAACAGAACGGGCCGCTGGATGCGGGCGGCAGCCAGCGTTGTGCTGAGATCGACCTTGCCGAGATCCAGCGCCCGGGGCAGCCGAACCGGCGGCCGTCGGGCCGGCCGCGGGACCACAACAGTCGGATCGGCCACGACCTCGCCCTCGGCGGCCAGGGGAGGCCGGGCCGCAGCCGCGGCGACGCTGCGCCGGGTCGGCTCGGCCTTGGCGGCGATGTGATCGACGAGGTCGCGGATGTGAACCATGCCGCGGGGGTCGTCCAGCGTCTCGCCGTAGACTGGCAGGCGGGAATGGCCGGCGTTGCGGAACAGCTTGAGCAGATCGCCGATGTTGGTGTCGTTCGAGACCGCGACGATGTCGGCCCGGGGGACCATCACGTCGTCGACCCGCACCTTGTGCAGGCCGAGCACGTTCTTGAGCATCACCCGCTCGAGGGGGGTGAGACCGCTCTCGCCGGCATCGGGCTCGGCGAGCGCCTCCTCAAGGCCCTCACGCAGCGAATCGCGCGGCTTGAGGTGGAGCGCCTGAAGCAGGCGGTCGTACCAAGGCTCCCGGGTCTGGGATTCGCCCTCGGTGGAACTGGGCGCGGCCAGGGCCGCGCCGCGACTTCGATCGTTGCTCATGTCTCTCGGATCTGGGGGCGGTGGGGAATCGGCCGCTCAGGCATAGGGATCTGGGATGCCCAACGTCGCGAGGGCCGCGACTTCGAGCGCCTCCATGGCCTCGGCCTCGGCCTCGCCGTTCTCGTGGTCCTGACCGAGACAATGCAGGGTGCCATGGACGAGGAGGTGCGCGAGGTGATTCTGGAGCGGCTTCGACTGCTCGGCACTCTCGCGCACAAGGGTCTCGTAGGCAAGGACCACGTCGCCGAGCGGCAGCGCTGTGCCCGCATGCCGGGGCTGCGGAGCCGCCGGGAAGGACAGCACGTTGGTGGGCTTGTCCTTTCCGCGCCAGGTGCGGTTGAGCTCCTGGACGGTGACGTCGTCGGTCAGCATGACGCTGACTTCCACGGGTCCGTCCGGCGGCGCGGGCGCAGCCGCCAGCCCCGCCTCGACGGCGCGGGTGACGAGCGATTCGAGCTCCGGGATCGCGGCTTCCCAGCGATCGTCCTCGATCGCGACGTCGATGTCGTGCGGCGTGCTCACGCCAGGGGCCGGC
>Ga0265798_10012600_pt1 | contig 10190 bp, 10 predicted proteins | sample P3T30metagenome_FD_192430 | JGI IMG/M metagenome (GOLD analysis project Ga0265798, IMG submission 192430) | Plant litter microbial communities from East Loma Ridge, Irvine, California - P3 T30 | ecosystem: Environmental > Terrestrial > Plant litter > Unclassified | place: USA: California...
AGACGTGCCATTGGAAGATTTGGAGCGCCTGTTCCAGACCAATTTCTGGGGCGCGGTGAATGGGTCGATGGTGGCACTGGACCTGATGAAAAAACAGGGCGGGGCCATCATCAACCTTGGCTCCGAGGTGTCGGACCGCGCAGCGCCGCTGCAGGGCATGTACTCGGCGTCGAAACACGCGGTGAAAGGCTTTACCGATTCATTGCGGATGGAAATTGAAAAGGATGGCACGCCCATTGCGGTCACGCTGATCCGTCCGGCCGGTATCGACACCATGTTCACCGACCACGCGCGCAATTACATGAAGAACGAACCCGAATTGCCGGCGCCGCTGTTTGCGCCTGAACTCGTGGCTGACGCGATCCTGTACGCAGCGCAGCACGTGAAACGCGATATTTTTGTCGGCGGCGCGTCGCGCATGGCGTCGCTCAGCGCCAACTACACTCCGCGCTTGCTGGACAAAGTGATGGACCTGGTGATGTTCCGCCAACAGCAGAAGTCGGGACGGCCCACCACGCCCAACCGGAAGGATTCCTTGTACAAGCCTAACGGCCATGAATTGCAGCAGCGGATGGGCGGACACGACAGCAAGGTGCACGAATCATCGCCATACACGTACCTGTCCACGCGCGGATCCAGGCCGCTGGCGCTGTCGGTTCTCCTTGGCGGTGCATTGCTGACTGCGTGGGCGTTAAAAGACAAGGCGGTCAAGCCAGCGTGATGATTTGACAACTGGCTGCGCATAGCGGCCAGTCCTACAAATTGCCGGCGTTGTTGCCGATAGGAATTAATGACCAGCGGACGTAAGCTGTAGTTTTCCGGGAGGCAATCATGTCGCGTCAACTCAAGCATCTGGCAATGCAAGTCATCGTTATCACCGGCGCGACCAGCCGGATCGGTCTCGCCACGGCGCGCATGGCGTCCCGGCAAGGCGCAACCCTGGTGCTGGCGGCAAGTAATGCCACCACACTCGAACGCCTGGCCACCGAAATCCGGCAGGCCGGCGGCGACGTCCTGGCCGTACCAGTCGACTCCGGCTCCCAGGAACAGGTCGCCGCGCTGGGCCAGGCGGCGCTGCAGCGTTTCGGCCGCATCGATACCTGGATCAACGCCGGCATGGCGTGGGGCGACATCGATGAAGTCAAGCCGACCCCGGTTGCCGTGCGCCTGTTCAAGTCGCATTATCTGGGCGCCACGTACGGCGCGAGCGTTGCCGCCGAACTGATGCGCCAAGAAGGCGGCGCCATCATCAACCTCGATTCGGAGGCCAGCGCCCGCCACGGCGTCAAAGGCTGGACCGATGTCCTGCGCGCCGATCTCGAAAGTGTCAGTGCGCCGATTTCCGTCACCCTGGTGCACGCAGCCAGCGCGGTCAGCGCGGTGAGCGGCGACACGCATCACGCGCCGCGCTGGGTGGCCGAAGCCATCCTGCATGCGGCGCAGTATCCGCAGCGCGATGTGGTTGCTGGCAGCGGCCCGCGGGTTGCTCCAGAGGCAGCAAGCGTCCAGGTTCCCGCCGCACCACGATTGCTCGCGCGGGTGCGCGAGTTCTTCACCGCGCGCCAGCCACAAAAAACGTTCACGGCGACGGTCTGATCCTCCTACTCCCCTCACCAGGCATGCACGCCTGGTGAGGCGGTCTGTCTTACCGGTTCAAATCCTTGTCAATCGAGCATGGCAAACCGTCCTACATTGGGCCGGCGTACGCGCCGACCAGTGTCGGCAGTCACCACGTTTATTCTTCCTACCAATAGTGGGAGGCGATATGCTGAATCAACACAAACCTTTAACGCAACAAGTCGTCGTCATTTGCGGTGCTACCAGCAGCGTCGGTGTCGCCACCGCACGGATGGCGGCAAAACAGGGCGCGAAACTGGTCCTCGCCGCCAACGACCAGGCGGCGCTCGACGCGTTGTCCAGCGACATCCGTCACCATGGCGGTGAACTGCTGGCGTTGCCGGCCGATCCGTCCGTCAAGGATGAGGTGTGGGCACTCGGGAGGGCCGCAGTCCAGCATTTTGGCGTGATCGACACGTGGGTGAATGTCGCGGCGGATGCGCATCCTGATGCAAAGATCGAACCCTGCGACGAGCGCCAGTTAGCGACGGATTTCCGGGCCACCGTGCATGGCACCACCGTGGCGCGTGAGCTGATGGCCTTGCATGGCGGCGCCATTGTGAATTTCGACTCCGACGCGAGCGCGATCCATGATGTGCAGCGTTTTACCGAGTCGCTGCGTTCTGAAATCGACAGCGATGGCGTGCCGATTTCGGTGACGCTGCTCCATGCGCTGGACGCCGGCGGCAAGAACACCGCGCAACTGGTGGCCGAGGCGATCCTGTACGCGGCGGTGCACGAACAACGCGACATCCACGTGGGCCGCGTTCCGCGCGTGACCGCGCGCCAGCCCAACCCCGCCGTGAATTTGCTGGCCCGCTGCGTCGACATGCTGATGCTGCGCCATCCCCAGAATACCTGGCGCTTCTGAACCGTCGCCGTCAGCCCGATACCAGCAGCCGGTAGCCGACACCAGTCTCGGTCATCAGGTAGCGCGGCTGCGCCGGATCGTCCTCCAGCTTGTGGCGCAGGTGGCCCATGTAAATGCGCAGGTAGTGGCCATCTTCCGCGTGCGCCGGCCCCCACACCGTGCGCAGCAGCTGCGGATTCGACAGCACCCTCCCGGCATTGGTAACCAGCGTCGACAGCAACCGGTATTCCGTTGGCGTCAGGTGCACGTTCTGCCCCGCTCGCGACACGCGCCGCTCTTTCAAATTCACCGTCACATCGCCAAACTGCACGATGCCCGTATCGTCCACCGTCGACTGTCGATGGCGCCGCAATGTGGCGCGCACGCGCGCCTGCAGCTCGCCGACGCCAAATGGCTTGGTCAGGTAATCATCGGCCCCGGCGTCGAGCGCGCGGATTTTTTCTTGTTCCTGCACCCGCGCCGACAGCACGATGACCGGCACGGCGGACCACTTGCGGATATCGGCAATGAAGTCGATCCCGTCGCCATCGGGCAGGCCCAGGTCCAGCACGATCAGGTCGGGCTGGCGCGTCCCGGCGTCGATCAGGCCGCGGGCCAGCGTGGCCGATTCGAACACCTGCCAGCCTTCTTCTTCCAGCGCGCTGCGGACAAAGCGGCGGATCTGCGGTTCATCTTCGACCAGCAGCGCGGTCGGGGTCAATTCATTCATCCAGGTTCTCCGGCGGGGGCGCCGGCGGCGTGCCCCGCGGTAGTGAAATAATAAAAGCGGCGCCGCCTTCGTCAAGCGTGCGGGCCATGATCGTGCCGCCATGCGCTTCGACGATGGCGCGGCAGATCGACAGGCCGAGGCCCACGCCCGGCAGCGCCGACTCGCGCTCGCCGCGCGTGAATTTTTCAAACAGGTCGTCGGCGCCCGCAGGCAAGCCGGGGCCATTATCCGATACCGAGAGCTCGACCGCCGGACCATGCACGCGTGCGCCCACCACGATGCGGGAGCCGGCCGGCGTGTACTTCGCGGCGTTTTCCAGCAGGTTGCACAACACGCGCTCGACCAGCACTGCATCGAACTGCAACAGCGGCAGGCCAGGCGCCAGCTGCGTCGCAATCACGTGCCCCTGGAGTACCGGCGCGCTGATGCGCAGCGCACTGCCCACCACCTCTTCGATGTCCTGCCACTGCAGGTTGAAGGTGACGTCGCCGCTCTGGATGCGCGCCATGTCGAGCAGGTTGACGACCAGCGTGTGCATGCGCTGCGCCTCGCTGTGCAGCGCCAGCGCCATCGCCTGCTGCGACGACGGCAAGGGCGGTTTCGATGCCGCCAGCGCTTCCGACTGGCCGACCAGGATCGTCAGCGGCGTGCGCAGGTCGTGCGACAGCGCGGCCAGCAGCGCATTGCGCAGGCGCTCCGATTCCATGCTCACCAGCGCCCCTTGCGCCACGGCGATGTAATGCACGCGTTCGAGCGCAATGGCCGCCAGCGCCGCGAACGTCTCGCGCTGCTGGCGCTCTTCCGCTGGCAGCGTCGCGGCTGAATCGTGGGGAGCGATGGCGAGGATCCCGCGCGTGCGCATCGGCGCCACCAGCGGCAGGTAGAGGACACGGCTGGCGGACAGCGTGTCCGTGCCCGCACCGGCGCTGGCCGCGTGGTCGAACGCCCATTGTGCGACGTGGACGTCGATCGCGGTATCAATCGGTGCATGCAGGCGGCCGTCGTCGTCGGGCAGCAGCAGCGTGGCGGTAGCGTGAAAGGCGCGCGCGATCGCGGCCTGGGTAAGGTCGAGTACTTGTGCTTGTTCGAGCGCGCCGGACAGGTCGCGCGCGAAGGCGTACAGCGCCAGCGCACGCTGCTCGCGCTGCGTCGCCAACTGTGCCTGGAAACGCAGGCCGGCGGTCAGGTGCCCGGTGATCAGTCCGACGACCAGCATCACGACAAACGTGATCGCGTACTGGAAATCGGAGATGGCCAGCGTGAAGCGCGGCGGCACGAAAAAGAAATCGAAGCAGGCAACGCTGACGCACGTGGCCAGCACCGACGGGCCGCGGCCGAAGCGCACCGCCACCAGCACCACCACCAGCAGGAACAGCATGGCGATATTGGCCAGGTCGAGAAAGGCTAGCAGGGGTGTGGCTGCCAGCGCTGTCGCCAGGCTGGCCAGCGCGGCACACGCATAAGGCCATGCGCGCGCGCGGGAACGTACTTTGACGAAATCATTGCTTGCAGACATTTTCATGCCGAGAGTGTGCACTGCTTCTGCGTCAGACGCCAAGCAGCACGACAGTTCAGCCGGATTTGATCCACATCAACGATTTATTTGACGTGGGTCAATAAGCTTCTCTTCGGTAACTAACAACACGAAGAAAGGTCACACCATGAACACGTCCACGCTGGGTTGCATCATCGCCGCCATCACGCTCGCCAGCAGCGCCACCGCCATGGCCCAGGAACTGCAGGATTCTCACTGGCTGGTCCGCGCCCGCGCCGTCCACATCGACACGGCAAATCAATCCGATCGTATCGGCGGCATGGGGGCCAGCGACCGCCTTCACGTCAGCGACAAGACCATCCCCGAGGTGGATATCACGTACTTTTTCACGCCGAACTGGGCTGCCGAATTGATCCTGACGTACCCGCAGAAACACTCCGTGACGCTTGACGGCGCCAGCATCGGCACGTTCAGGCACCTGCCGCCCACACTCACCGCGCAATATCACTTCCTGCCGGGCGCGGTATTCAATCCGTACGTGGGCGCGGGTGTGAATTACACGCTGCTGTCGAAAGTCGACCTGCTGGACGGCGCCGCCCGGCTCGAGCATGACAGCGTCGGCTTGGCGCTGCAGGCAGGCGTCGACTTCCGGATCGACAGCCGGTGGTCGATCAACGTCGATGTGAAGAAGCTGCAACTGCGCAGCGATGTCGCCATCGGTGGCGTGCAGGCCAGCCGCGTGAAGGTCGATCCGGTGTTATTGGGGATCGGCGTGGGGTATCGGTTTTAGGCGCGGTTTAAGCGCGGTTTAAAAAAATGGGCGCCGAAGCGCCCATTGCAATGAGTCGTTACGCCGTCAGTTCTAGCCTCCCCAGCCCTGGCGGATCGCTCCCTTGAATTTTTCCCAGGTCGATGCACCGGACTTGCCGTTGCGGGTATCCCAGTCGGTGCGAAGGTCGCCTTCGACATCGTCCCACTCACGGCCCTTGTACTGTCCGGCCATCTGGTTGCCATAGGAGTAAGCCGGCGCATAGTCTTCATACGCGCCACCGGCGTTGCCGTAGTTGGTTGTCCAGTGCGTGCGCCAGGCGGCGTCGCTGGCAGTACTGCCAGTCATCCCAGCATTGGCTGTATCGGCTGCATTGGCAGCAGTAGCGCCGCCCAGCTGCTCCACCTGGACATCGGTATGGCGCACGGTGTCGTGAATGTCTTGCTGGCGTTCGGTGACCTGCTTGCCAACCACCACCTCTTCCACGACGCGCGCGGTTTTCTCCACCACTGCTTCTTCGGCCGCTTCACGCAGCTCGATGGTCTGTTCCTGGAACGCTTCCATGTTCGCCGCACTCACCGGCTGATCGACCGGGCGCCGTTCGACGCTGACATGCTCCTCGCGCAAATTGACGCTCTCGTTGACCGGTGTTTCGACAATCCGCGAAAACACCCGTACCCCGCCCCGCTGCACTTCGCGCTTGCCGACCCTCAGCTGTTCCTGCACCACGGGAATGGCCGTCGACTCCGTATCGCGCTGCTGGGAGCCACTCAGGGAGCCACTGATGCCCGCGTCCTGCACGCTGCCGCCCTGCAAGCTGCCTGTCTGCGCAGTACCACCTTGCATACCTGGGTTGGACTGACTCAAACCCGCGCCAGTCTGGCTCTGGAGCGATGCGCCCGCTTGCGCGCCAGACAGATTGCTCATCGCGTCCGTGCGTGGCATGCCGGATTGCGGCATGTCGGAAGCGCCCGCCCAGCCTGCCGCTTTCTCGTCGATATCGACCGGACCAAAACGTTCCACGATGTCTGCCGCGCGTTCAACTTCTTCTTCACTCTGGGCCGCCACCGTCAGCACGAAGTGGCCGTGCTGGATCGCCGTTGAGTATTTTTGCTGCACCGTGGGCGTGTCTTCGCCAAAGATACCCTTGAAAAAATTGGTGATGTGGGCGCCAATCCCCTCACCGGCTGCCCCCGACGTGGTCGTGCTTTCCGTCATATCCGACACCCCGGCGTTATCGTCGCTCAGCCGAATCTCATTTTGGCTGAAACCCGCGCCCAGCATTTCCGTCATCGCGCTCTGCGCATCGTTGCGGTTGTCGAATACCGCGATAAGAGTATGTTGCATGATGTTTCCTCCGAGAGAACTTTTAAGTTGACAAAGGATTGGACTCGTCAAAACGTTCAATACTGACGTGTTCCTTTTTCAATACGACTGTTTGCGCCTGCGACGCTTCAATGCGGGTGCGGGTGATATGCAGCTCTTCCTTCAGCTTCATCCGTTTTTCAACGACCAGAACTTCCTCCAACACTGGAACGATCAACACATCGCCCTCATAACGCGCGGTCGGCAATGCCGCGCCACTCTCGAGCACCTGGTCAATTGCGACCCGGTGAACGTCGACCTGCTCATGCATTAATAACTCATCGACAGTAACTGGCTGCTCAGTTACTGTCTTATTCACCCGCACGCCGCGGCCGGTGTCAAAGGTGCGAATATCCACCGAAAGTTCCTCTTCGAAAACGGGAACTTTCAGAACAGTATCTTCCTGGGGTTTGGCTTGATCTGACATCGCTTCCAACATGGGATTGCAGAAGAAGATGAGGAGCCTACATGAATTGACATTGAGCGTTCGCACCTTTGCATTGGGAACAATTGCTCATGCAACTTTCGGGAAGTGGCTTATATGCCTGAGTAATCGATAGACGAATCAGCCAGCATGAAAAACGAACGCCCTGCCAATGCGGAGCAACTATCCGCCCCCAAGCGCGTTTCGACATGCATTTTATAGTGGCAACTCTTGGAATTTCAACATGGCAACCTGCGAGGCTCATCTGAACGGTCGGATTCGGCCAGAAGAGGGCTTGGCATTCACGGAGCGGAAATGAACACTGAACTGCCGACAACGATAGTGATCACTCCAGAGGGAGACGAGATCTCGTCGCTTAGTGTCCAAGAAGGGCGGCACCACGTTTTACGTGCCGAATGCGATACGCGCAACCGCGATATTTATCTAAATTTTTCAACGCGTCGTGCAATGTACGACTTTGCCGTGTCGCTTCTACATGAGTCAGTCTACGGAACGGGTGGAATACAAGAGTTTTATCCGCTTATCGACAATGGCAATGCGCTCGTCGTGAATGGCGTAAGGATGAGCAGTGATAGTTCTCGCCTTTTTGTTTCCTACGAAAGCGAATCCGCCAACGGCAATGTGACGTAGGTCCGCTTAGCGGCGGCACCGACCTGTCGCGGCCGCTTCTGGATTCTCAAGCTGGCCACCTGCTATGCTGGGCATGAAGGGCCGGGTTCGGTCACAAGCGGTGGTTTTTAGAAGATAAACCTAAGTGTCAGCATATGGACCAAGCGGATGGAAAAGAAAATACAGGAATCTTCACTCCAGCTCGGCGTGGCAGCTTTTGGCAGCTATGCACTCGTCATGGCGACATTCCCGGGGTGCGCTTCACTGGGCGTCGGGATTGCCGTGCTTATCGCATTTGCATCCGGATTTGCTCAAGCAGGTTCCGGCCGATTCCTGGGAGGCGTGGCGCTTGCAGTGGGGTGCTGGATGTGTCTTGGGTTAGTGCTAGGATCCGCATCCGACCGCACCTCGGCCATCGTGATCGTCCCGGTTGTTTTGCTGACGGCGCTCGGTCTTGGGGCAACAGGGTTTTCTGCAGGGCACCTGATCGGCAGGGCTGCCAAGGCAGCACGGACGCATCGCATGACGAAGTAAATGCGATGGGCACTCCTGACAGGTCTGGTTTGGGTCGGCTCTGGCGATTCGCAGCGATCACTGGATTTTTCAACCTGGTAACCTGCTAAGCTGACCGAACGGCCGGGTTCGGCCAGCATCGCACCTTCTCCTTTCCAACCCAAACCTTCGAATCAATGAAACCATTCAGTGTTGCAATCCCCTTCGGCCTTGTTGGTTCAGTGATTACGGTAGGCTTTTTCGCATACCTGTGGCGTGCCTTGCTTCCACATTTTTGGTGGTTCATTGGAATTGGCGGGCTTGCTTCCTACATTTGATGGTCATGTGCGTTACGTGGGGACTTTCCGATGTGGGTATCACAGGTAACCTATCTGGTGTACCAAAGCCAGCACTAGACCCGCTCGCTATCCGCTATCTCTCGTTTATGTTTATATGGCTGGCCGGAAGTGCGCTCATCCTGTTCCTGACACGGCTTATTTTATCGAAAATATAAATTGCGCCGTATGTCTGCTTCAGGCCGAACCAGGCTGTCGATGCGGACGCTGGATTCCCGTGCTTGACTATTGCACGCTGAACCGACAGGCCAGCTTCAGCCGGAACCGGATCGCCGCAATCGCTTTCTCGCGAAGGGTAGACACGTAATATGCCGACCAAATCCGAACTGTCTTTTTAATTGGATTAGCAGCTTCAACCAGGAACAGTTGCGCATTCAATTAACTAGTTGACATCACAAAGCATGCAGAGCACTCTTTGGGTTCCTCAACGATTCGGAGTTGGAATGAAACGCTTTTCTTCGGGTTTTGCTTTCGCTGCATTGCTGGCGTGCCCCATGGTGCATGGCCAGCAGCCAGATACCGCGGGAAGCGCGTTGAATGCTGCTAACCAATGGCTCGTACTTGCCGATGCAAACGATGGTGCCGCTACCTGGCAGCAAGCCGCACCGTCATTTCAGGCTGCGATCTCGAAGGCGAATTGGTCGACGGCGCTCAAGCAGGTACGGGAGCCATTTGGCATGGTCAGGTCGCGCAAGATTGCGTCATCCGAGGTCAAACATTCACTTCCCGGTGCGCCGGAAGGAGAATACGTTTTGATCCAGTACGATACGCAGTTCGAGCATCAGGCGCACGCCGTGGAGACGGTCGTGCCAATGCGCGACCAGGACGGCAATTGGAAAGTATCCGGTTATTTTGTGAAATGACGTGTGTCGCAAGCGTAAATACTTCGGTCACTGCTCACTGTCATGATTCCCTTCATCTTGCGCGTGTCGATGTTGCTTGCGCTCGCCGCTAACCTGGCGTCGTGCGTGCCAAAGCCGCACGTGGCCGACCTGCGGCCGGCTGTCAGCGGCATCCTTCTCGAGGATGGGGAGCCGGTCTCCGGCGTCGAGCTCTTCCTGGGCAAATTTGCAGGCACCAATGAACCTTGCACTGACGTTGGCGAGATCGTGACGGTTTCGCCTGAAGGCAAATTTTCATGGGCGCCAATTCAGGCGTACAGGCTCACGGATTCGCTGATCAATGCGGTTGCAACGCGCGGCACGCTCACGGTCCTGTGCATCCGGCATCCAAAGATAGGCGTCCTGATCGGCGTAACTCTGTTCGTGCAGGAAAACAACCCCGTTTCGTTGCGCCTTCTTTGCGACGTGGCCCACCCGCGCAGCAACGGCACCGGCACCGGGCCACATACTGCCTCGGCCATGCTCGGGCAGGCGCAATACTGCGTCGCGGCCGTCGACCAACCGCACGGCTAACGCATCGGTCGCACCCACACCGCCAATTCAGCTGCAACCCTCCTTTT
>Ga0265798_10012603_pt1 | contig 10187 bp, 9 predicted proteins | sample P3T30metagenome_FD_192430 | JGI IMG/M metagenome (GOLD analysis project Ga0265798, IMG submission 192430) | Plant litter microbial communities from East Loma Ridge, Irvine, California - P3 T30 | ecosystem: Environmental > Terrestrial > Plant litter > Unclassified | place: USA: California...
AGGGGATTGTCCAGTGCGCACTGTAGCGTGTGCGCACTTGGTGCGTGCGAGAAAATGTTCTAGGATGGCAACTATGTCATCTTCTTCGTTGCTCGCTCGCGCCGGTATCGCGCTGTTGTCATGCGCCTGCGCCGCGCAGGCATACGCACGTCCGCTCGATCCGCCGGCGGGGCAAGTGCCCTTGGCCGACTACTCCCTTGAACAGCTGTCCGACATCGTGGTGACGTCGGTTTCGCGCCAGGATGAAGCGCTGGGGCGCGCCCCGGCCTCGGTCTATGTGATCCAGGGCGCCGAGATCGCGCGCTCCGGCGCCACCACCTTGCCCGAAGCGCTGCGCCTGGCGCCGAACCTGCAGGTAGCGCGCATTGGCGCCGGCGCGTATGCGATCAGCGCACGCGGTTTTGTCTCCCCGCTGGCCAACAAGCTGCTGGTGATGGTCGATGGCCGCAGCGTGTATTCGCCGCTGTTTTCCGGCGTGTTCTGGGAAATGCAGGACGTGGCGCTGGAAGACGTCGAGCGCATCGAAGTGATCAGCGGCCCGGGCGGCACCGCCTGGGGCACGAACGCCGTCAACGGCGTCATCAACGTCATCACCCGCAGCGCCGCCGACACCCATGGCGGCCTGGCGACGGCGCACGCCGGCGCCGGAGAGAAGGGCGCGAGCGTGCGCTATGGCGGCCAGCTCGAAGGCGGCCCGCACTGGCGCGCCTATGCGCGCGGCATGGACGTCGATGGATTTGCGCTCGACGCGGGCGGGCCGGAGGCCGGCGGCATGCGGCGCCAGCAGGCCGGTTTCCGCCTCGACTGGGAGGCCGAGGCCACCGACGTCACCTTCAGCGGCGACGTCCATGACGGCCGCCTGCGCGCTGGCGGGGTCCAGACGCGTACCGAGACCTCGGGCGCCAACCTGCTGGGACGGGTCGAGCACCGGCTGGACGAGAACCAGACTGTGCGCCTGCAGGCCTGGATCGACCACGCGCGGCGCGACGAGCAGGGCGTCGGCGCCCAGCGCCTGGACACGGTCGACGTCGAAGCCCAGCACCTGCTGCGCCTGGATCGCCACAACCTGAGCTGGGGCGGCGGCTATCGCTACAGCCGCGACCGGATCGACAACGGTCCCTTGCTGCGCTTTACACCGGCGCGCCGCAGCCTGCGCTGGTCGCACCTGTTCGTCCAGGACGAGGTGAGCCTGGCGCAAGACGTGCGCGCCAGCGCCGGCGTGCGGATCGAACACAATGTGTACACCGGCAGCGAGGTGTTGCCGAGCGTGCGCCTGGCCTGGGACGTCAATGCGCGCTCGATGCTGTGGGCGGCGCTGTCGCGAACCGTGCGTGCGCCGGCCCGCATCGACCGCGATTTCTACGTCATCGACCCGCGCGACCCGGACGCCTTCCTGGTCGGGGGCGGCGCCGACGTGGTGTCGGAGACGGCGCGCGTGGCCGAGCTGGGCTATCGCGCCCAGCCGCTGCCTTCGCTATCGTGGTCGGCCACCGCTTTCTATACCGATTTCGAGCGCCTGCGCACGCTGGAAGCGGGGCCAACCGGCGCCGTTCCATCAGCCGCCTATGTGCTGGCGAGCCTGGGCAAGGGCGCGCTGCGCGGCGTCGAGCTGTGGGCCAGCTGGCAGGCCGCGCGCGGCTGGCGCCTGCGTGCGGGGGCGGTGCTGCAGGACGTGGACGTCGGGCGCGAGCCCAACAGCCGTGACGCCACCGGCCTGAGCTTTCTTGCTGGTAACGACCCGCGCGTGACCTGGACAGTGCGTAGCGCGCACGACCTGAGCGCGCGCCTGCGCGCCGATCTGGCGCTCCGTTACGTCGCGGATATGCCACAGGCGGCCCTGCCAAGCTATCATGAGCTCGACGCGCGGTTGGCGTGGCAGGTACGCCCCGATCTCGAGATCGCCCTTGTCGGGCGTAACCTGCTGCACCGCCGCCACGCCGAATATGGCGCGGCGGGCAGCCGCCAGCTGATCGAACGCACGGTGTTCGCCAGCGTGGCGCTGCGTTTTTGACCTATGGATTCCATGACGATCACTCAACCTGACCGCCCGCAGCGCCGCCTGGCATGCCGGGCCCTGGCGCTGCCGCTGCTGCTGGCCGGCGTCGGCGCGCCGCTGCTGCCGGTGGCCGCCGAGGCCGCGGCGCCGGCGCTCGAGCGGCGCGTGAAGGCCGCTTTCCTGTATAAGTTCCTCGGTTACGCCGATTTTCCGCCGCAGGCCTTCGCCGACGCCGCCACGCCGCTCACGCTGGGCGTGGTCGGCGCCGACGACATGGCGGCCGAGCTGACCCGGATCGCCACCGGCCGCATGGTGGCGGGGCGCACGATCGTCGTGCGCGCGCTGCGCGAGCAGGACCTGGCGCAGCCGGTGCACCTGCTGTTCGTGGCCGGCCAGGACGAGGCGCGCACGGCGCGCCTGCTGCGCGCCTCGCCGGCCTGGCTGACCGTGACCGAATGCGAAGGCTGCCTGCAGCATGGCAGCGTGATCAATTTTACGATCGTCGATGAGCGCGTACGTTTCGACGTTTCGCTCGATGCGGCGGATAAGAAGAATGTGAAGCTCAGTTCGCGCCTGCTGACGGTTGCGAACCGCGTGCAGAAAGGAGCCTCATGATGCCAATGCACGATACCGGTTCGGTCCGGAGCAAACTGATTTTGATGGCGGTGGCGACCACCGTGGTGGCCCTGCTGACCGCGGGCGTGGCGATGCTGCTGCTCGACCTGCGCACCTTCCAGCGTTACTGGATCGACGACCTCACCACCCAGGCCGACATCGTCGCCAGCGTGACCGCGCCCGCAGTCTCGTTCAACGATACGGCCGACGTCACCCAGAGCCTGACCCTGCTGCGCGTACGGCCGCAGATCGTGGCCGCCGCCGTCTACACCGCCAACGGCACCCGCTTCGCCACCTATGTGCGGCCCGACGTGCGCGCCGAGTTGCCCGATCGGCCCGAGCCGGCCGGCTACCGCATCGAGCGCGGCGAAGTGGTGCTGTACCGCGATATCGTCGAGAACGGCGAGCGGGTTGGCACGGTCTACCTGCGCTCGCGCTATGGGGTGCTGGACCGGGCCCTGAGCTATGGCGCCATCCTGGGCGGCGTGCTGCTGGGCGCCCTGGTGATCGCGGCCCTGGTGGCGTCGCGCCTGCAGGCCTCGATCACGCGGCCACTGGAGGCGGTGACCAATGTCGCGCGCCAGGTCATGCTGCGCCGCGATTTTTCATTACGGGTGCCGGGCAAGGAGAAAGGCGAGATCGGCGTACTGGTCGAAGCCTTCAACGACATGCTGGCCGAGATCGGCCGCCGTTCGGACGCGCTGCAGGCAGCCAACCGCAAGCTCGAGACCGAGATGGACGTGCGCCAGCGCGCCGAAGGCGCCCTGATCGTGGCCGACCGCCGCAAGGACGAGTTCCTGGCCACGCTGGCGCACGAGCTGAGGAATCCGCTGGCGCCAATCCGCACCGGCCTTGATATCTTGCGGATCCGCAGCGGCGACGCTCAGGCCACCCAGCGCGCCACCGACATCATGGAGCGCCAGCTGCGCCAGATGGTGCGCCTGGTCGACGACCTGCTGGACGTCTCGCGCATCAATACCGGCAAGTTCACCATCAAGATGGGCCGCGTCGAGCTGAAGGCCGTCGTCAACGACGCGCTGGAAGTGGTGCGCTCGTACATCGAGCTGCATGGGCACGAGCTGGTGCTGGAACTGCCGGACCGGCCGGTATTCCTGCACGGCGACGCGACGCGCCTGGCGCAAATCCTGTCGAACCTGCTCAACAACGCCGCCAAATATACCAACCGTGGCGGCAAGGTGATGCTCAAAGGCGCGGTCGAGGACAAGACCCTGGTGTTGGAGGTGGCCGACACCGGCATCGGCCTGCAGCCTGACATGCTCGACTCGGTGTTCGAGATGTTCGTGCAAGTCGACTCGACGCTGGAGCGCAGCAATGCCGGCCTGGGCGTGGGCCTGTCGCTGGCGCGCAAGCTGGTCGAACTGCACGGCGGCACCATCAGCGCCCACAGCGAAGGCCTGGGCCTGGGCAGCCGCTTCCTGGTGCGACTGCCGATCGTGGTCGAGCCCGAGCCGCCGACCAAGCCGACGCCGGCCGCTTTCATCAGCACCGAGAGCTACCGCATCCTGCTGGCGGACGATAACGTCGACTTCGTCAACAGCATCGGCGCACTGCTCACCGCAATGGGCCACAGCGTGGTGATTACCCACAACGGCCCGGATGCGCTGGCCGCGGCGGCGCGCTTCTCCCCGGACTACGCCTTCCTCGACATCGGCCTGCCGCATATGTCGGGCTACGACCTGGCGCGCGGCATCCGCAAGCTGCCGTCCGGCGCCCTGACGGTGCTGATCGCAGTGACCGGCTGGGGCCAGGAAAAAGACCGCCAGCTGGCCTTCGAGGCTGGCTTCGACCATCACATGGTCAAGCCGGTGCGCTTCGAGCAGATCGAGGAAATCCTGGGCACGCGCAGCGTCGTCAAGAAGCTGCGGACGTAAAAAAACGGAAGCGCGTTGGGCGCTTCCGTTCTTGCGGGCAGGACAGTGGATCAGTCCTGCTTCGTGCGGCGGCGGTGGGCCAGGAAGCCCAGCACGCCCAGGCCGCCCAGCATCATCCCGTAGGTGCCTGGTTCAGGTACCGGGGCCAGCGCTACCGCACCGCCGAAGCTGGCGCCGTCGGCCGACAGCAATTCACCGCTCACCTGCAGGTAGTAGTCGCCTGCGCCCAGATTGTCGCTGGCGACGCTCCACAGGTCGACCGCACCAGCTTGCAGCTCCTCGCCCGCACTGATCAGGACGTCATCCGCGCCGTACAGGGCCAGGCCGGTGATGTCCAGGCCGACGTCGCCGCTGCGGCTGCTCGACGCGACCACGGCGTCCAGGTTGTGGCCGATCGTGCTCGCGATCGTGAAGGTGAACTGATCGGCGAAGGTATTGCCTTCGTTGTCGGCGCCGAAGGTGTCGCCGAAGTAGGCGGTCAGGTCGATCAGGTCCAGGGCTTGGGGCGAGTCACCGATGACGTCCTGCGCCATCACGGCGGAAGAACCGAACGACGACGCGCCAGCCAGCACCATTGCAGCAATGAGAGATCGTTTCATGTCTTTCCTCGCTAAAGGTCAGCCGCGACATCAGCCACAATAGCCGCAAGCCGCAGCTGTGTTTCAAAAAAGGGAAACTTCATGCTAACAAAAGAGCAAAGAAAAGCATCCCCTAGCGCTATATGGCTTATGGAACAAGAAATGTGTTCTCCAGGCTAACTACTTTCTGGTGCGATAGCTATCGGATAGGGTGTCATAGGAGAGGCACGCTATATGACGTTGTAGAGCAGAAAGTCAGGGCGGCTTGCTCGACTTACGTAAGCCGACTCCTACAAAAACTGCAGGATTAGTCCGGCGCAGAGGCTGTTGACACCGATCATACGGGGCTGAACAGCGCGCAATGGATGAGCGCCAATAGCTCGTGTGAACTGATGCGTGAACGAATGAGCACACGAGAATGAGATATAGCCGGAAAAGAAAAATGGCCCAGAATTTCTTCTGAGCCATTCTCTTTAAAACTTTGGTGCGGCTGGCAGGAATCGAACCCACGACCCCTTGGTTCGTAGCCAAGTACTCTATCCAGCTGAGCTACAGCCGCCCGAGACACGCATTATAGCAGCATGTGACTGGTTAGCAAAGCACAGGCAATCAATGCCTCGCAGAAATCTTGCTTGATCAACTTATGATGCCGCCATACACTCGGCTTTGCCAGCACCATTCATCGGGGCACTTTGCCTGACGAACCGCATCAGTCACAGGAGCTTCACATGAATATCGTCTTTATCAAAGGTAGCGGGAAGTTCGACCTGATGCAGGTCATTCGTCCGGGGCGTCCGCCCGAGGTGATTGAATGTCCGAAGCAGGGCATCATTCCGCACGATATGGTGCATTACGCTGTCGAGCACACACTCGATCTGCGAGGTTTCCTCACCAGGGTGGGGGAAGGCGAGGCTGCGGGTTTCCAGATGGCGGATGATGCATTGAGCGATTCGGTCGAGCGTCTCGTGGAAGTCGTTCAGGGTGATCAATGGTCTGGCGGTCAATCGCCAGCACAGGATCTGCTTGCGATGTATCGGGTGACGTGCGATGCGAGGGGGTGCTCCATGCTCGCCATCGATGAGGCGGCGATCGCTGCGGTGCGCGCCGCCATCGTCGACCTGACTGGAAAATGGAATGCCGTGCCTGTCGGTGGCACTCTGGCGGTTGGTGCCTAGATTGAAGCAGGAGGCCGGAAAGAAAAATGGCTCAGAATCTCTTCTGAGCCATTTTCTTTAAAACTTTGGTGCGGCTGGCAGGAATCGAACCCACGACCCCTTGGTTCGTAGCCAAGTACTCTATCCAGCTGAGCTACAGCCGCCCGGGGCACGCATTATAGCGGGATGTGACAACTTGGCAAAGTGCTTCATGCTGTCACCTGGCAACGACGATACATGCTCGCTCGTTGAGTGATCGGTTGCGTACTGAATCCGATCGAGATGTGCCGTATGACCTTTTGCGCGGGGTCGTACCCGACGCTCACGGTCGATGAAGTTGCCAGTTTCACCATGTAGGTCGCAATGGCCGACCTCGCCGAAAATTTGCGCAGTGCTGGTCGATGGCTGCCTTGACTAGGCTTCAGGCCTGAGTTTGTAGTCTCAGAAAATCACTCACACTTTCTTCCTGGAGGTTTTCTCCGAGAGTGATGGTACGACTGAGAGCAATCGAGCTCACCACTAGGGCATCGCCAAGTGCTCTGTCCACCAGAGCTTAAGGCCCCGAGCCAAGCTTCAAAGCGGTCGATCGTCAACCGTCGACGGTAGACATTGTTATATCATTGCTTAAAAACACACCGTTCCGATCGCTACGTTGTACTCCTCCTGGCTGCGGCGATATCATTCTTTTGTACATTTTTGTTCGTCTAAAAATTTACTGTAGGTAAAGATGGCGAGCTGATAGTGTTTGGCAGCAGACCTTTTCATGTGCTTGCAGGCAATTTCAAAGTCAGTCTTGTCGAATGTCTTTGGTCGTGCGCCATATAGGTAGCCTACACGGTAGTCTGCGTCGGCTGCATCCAGGTAATCGTAGCGGTCAGCTTGCTGGGCAGCTAGCCGATACCAATAGGCGGCGGTATCTAGATTCCTTTTGATGCCAGGTCGCGGCTTTGAATCGTAGGCCTCACCCAGCGCTAGCTGCGCCCAGCGATCACCGGCATGCGCGGATGTTTGAACACGTTCAAAATTGTCAAACCGACGTTCCTGCTGTCTCAGAATAAGGAACGATGCTGTATCGGACATCCTTTTTAATAGCTCCAGTCGATTCGGATCGCCATGCGCCTCGGTGCCGGCTTTTGCAATCATTGCCTCAAAATGTCCAGAAATTTCTGTGGCTCGGGTTAATGGGGCGGGGTGAGTGCTGCTCGACGCAACCTTATCTGTCCTGCCGTAATTCTCGTTATAAAGAAGTAGGACGAGAATCCCACTCAGAGGACTGAACCCAGATTTCTCCGTTATGTTTAACGCCCATTTATCTGCGGCTGATTCTCTCTGGCGAGAATCCAATGGTGTCGAGGTGGGTTGGGATGTATGTCCGAGGACGTGATGCGCCAGCTCGTGCGCGATAATAAATCCAAGAAGATTAACATAAATGCGTTTAGCGAGTTCTTGGTCGGCCTCCGTAAGCGCGCTTATCTCCTTGAAGGTTGTGGTGCCACGGTACAGCGTGAGGAAGTCCCCGGCCGGGAGGAAACGGTCGGCATCAAATATGTCTGCATACGCCAAATACCGAGTGTAACCATCCAGATAATCGTCATCCTTCACGATTCGGGCATTTAACATCATTGCTTGAGCCAATTCCAGCAGGCGAATATGCGTTCCAGTGTTAATAATCATCCGCAAATGACCGGCATTGTCCTTGTATGCGAGCACGTGCGTCAATGGCGAGCTGTTGAGCACTTCAACGCGGACACGCTCTATATTGATGCGTGCTTCTTCGTCGGCACCCTTCGCCAAGACCGAGATTATCAACTCAACGTCACGTTTGACTTGCTGTGCATAGTCATCCTGCGCAGCCGCCGGAGGCGCGCAGGCTAGGAGGGATAGCAGGCAAAGCAATGCCGCCTTATTCATCTGGCGCCACCCCAAGTAAGTCGACAACAGTTTCAATACGCGCCTCACGGTTGGTTGCAAGAATAATTAGGCGCGGCTGATACTCGTCAAAGATAACCTTGAAATAGCTATAGTCTTTAAGGGTTGCGAGTCTCCGGAAAGCGTTGGTCACCTCAACCTGATCGAATGCGTTCGTGTTGAGTGAAGCATAAGTCGCAAATCGTTCAATTGTGCTTATTTCAGCCGCGACGTTAAAAGCACCGGAGAAGGCGGAAAGTCCAAACGTTTCCACTGCCCATCGATAGATATGCCCGTACATCGTGCATAGGGGGCGACTACTATTTTGTTCGACAATATCGAGGTAGAGTTGGGCGTCGCATCGTACGCGGCGGTTGCGTCGGGCTTGCTCATCTGCGCAAGTCTCTTGACCATGCAAATCGCCACCGATTAAACATCGCCCATAACATGTATCGTGAGCGTTACACGCTTGCGTGAAACTACATCTGCTGAAAAACGTTTCGTCAGGGACCAGCGCGCCTGAACCCTCTGTTCCGCATCCATTTGTGGAGGATATCGTAGGCTGCGCTTGAGCTTGCAAGGAGGCCGCAAGTAGCAGAAGAACCAATGCACGTAATATAATCACGATTACACTCCCCGCAGTTGATGCACATCTATAACACGCAGTTTTTAAAATATCAATAAATTTCGGTCAAGCTACCCGTATTAGCTACGAATGAAGATCGCTCTTCTGTCCTAAGGCAGATGCAACCGTTTTATCTTGGAGCATTAGCTGTTATCCTCGCCACTTTCGAGCATGGTCAACTCACCACGTGGCGTACACTGTTCGCTTAACTGTCGAGAGAATATCGTTACTCTATTTTGGCGGTTTTAGTTTGGTAGGTTGGCATGCGTCGCGATCTGGCTATGCCCGTCAACGCGCGCAGTGCTATGTGCTTTTCCGCGCGGCGGCATGACAGCCATTGATGATTGCTTCGATCGAGGGAGTCTTGCGGGATGAGATGCGAGGACTTCGGCGACCGTTGTACGCCCAGTGTCCTGAAAAGAAAAATGGCCCAGAATTTCTTCTGAGCCATTCTCTTTGAAACTTTGGTGCGGCTGGCAGGAATCGAACCCACGACCCCTTGGTTCGTAGCCAAGTACTCTATCCAGCTGAGCTACAGCCGCCCGAGGCACGCATTATAGCGATGCTTGTTCGTCTTGGCAAAGGGTTATGGGAAATTCTTTAGCTGCGGCTTTACCGCCAGCGCTCGCGTCAGCGCAGCAATCACCGCCCGGTCGTTGGGATTGCACAGCATTGTCGGCAAATCCACCTGCGGGACCAGGTGCGCGGCCTGGCTTTCCCATCCCATCAGCGCAGGATTGCCGCCGACCCGGCGCGCCAGGTAGTAGCGGGTATAGGTCAGTGTGCGGGCGCTGTCGACCAGGTGCGCCAGGATCTCGACCCGCAAGCCGGATTCCTCGAACGCTTCGCGGATCGCCGTGGCTTGCAGGTTGACGCCCGGATCGACCCGGCCCTTGGGAAAGGTCGCGTCATAGCCGCCGAAGCGGTTCGACGGCGACACCGCCCATACGCGGCCATCGTCTTCCACGATCACGACACCGGCGGCCGGCGACCTCGACGGCGGCAAGTCGAAGGGTGGTTCGGCGATATCGGCCTGGCCGTCGACCTCGCTCCATGCCGCGTTCGTGGCGGGCGCGTCGATCCAGGGCGCAAACGGTACGCCGTTCAGGATGGGAGGCAGGGCGCCGAGCGGAATGACGGTCGCGACCTGTGCCGGATCGAGCCAGGCGTCCAGAGGGGTGGGCAGCGTGGGCGACGAAATCAGCACTGCGTTGCCGCGCTCATCGGTTTGGGGATGGTAGACGGCGGCGTCTTTATTCATGAGGGAGGGTGGCGGATTTGCATCGCAGGCCGGCAAGGGAAGGCCCAAAGCAATAAGGGCACTTCTTGCGAAGTGCCCTTATCTGAAGAAGGTTGGTGCGGCTGGCAGGAATCGAACCCACGACCCCTTGGTTCGTAGCCAAGTACTCTATCCAGCTG
>Ga0265798_10012604_pt1 | contig 10185 bp, 5 predicted proteins | sample P3T30metagenome_FD_192430 | JGI IMG/M metagenome (GOLD analysis project Ga0265798, IMG submission 192430) | Plant litter microbial communities from East Loma Ridge, Irvine, California - P3 T30 | ecosystem: Environmental > Terrestrial > Plant litter > Unclassified | place: USA: California...
AGCGCATGGAGGATCACCTCCGCTTCGCCGCATGCTTCTGGCACACCTTCTGCTGGCCCGGCTCCGACGTGTTCGGCGGCGGCACGTTCGATCGCCCGTGGCACCGCGGCGCCAACGACAGCGCCGCAGCCGCGATGAAGCGCGAGGTCGCGTTCGAGTTCTTCAAGACGCTCGACGTGCCCTATTACTGCTTCCACGACGTCGACGTGATGGCCGATGCCGCCAACATCACCGAGCACCGGAAATTCTTCGCTGAAGCGGTCGACCATCTCGAACAGCTCCAGGCCGCATCGGGCCGCAAGCTGCTCTGGGGCACCGCCAACCTGTTCAGCCACCCGCGCTTCGCGGCCGGCGGCGCGACCAACCCCGATCCTGAAGTGTTCGCGTTCGGCGCGATGCAGGTCCGCGATGCGCTCGAGGCGACGCATCGCCTCGGTGGCCAGAACTACGTGCTGTGGGGCGGTCGCGAGGGCTACGAGACGCTGCTCAACACCGACATGAAGCGCGAGCTCGACAATTTCGGCCGCTTCCTGAGCCTGGTGGTCGAGCACAAGCACAAGATCGGCTTCACCGGCACGATCCTGATCGAGCCCAAGCCGTTCGAGCCGACCAAGCACCAGTACGACTTCGACACCGCGACGGTGTACGGCTTCCTCAAGCGCTATGGCCTGGAGAACGAGGTCAAGGTCAACATCGAGGCGAACCACGCGACGCTCGCCAGCCACACCTTCGAGCATGAGATCGCGACCGCCGCTGCGCTCGGCATCTTCGGCTCGATCGACGCCAATCGCGGGGATCCGCAGAATGGCTGGGATACCGATCAATTCCCGAACTCGGTCGAGGAACTGACGCTCGCCAATCTCGAGATCATCCGCGCGGGCGGCTTCACCACCGGCGGCTTCAACTTCGACGCCAAGGTGCGGCGCCAGAGCATGGACCCGGCCGACCTGTTCTACGGTCATGTCGGCGCGATCGACGTCGTCGCGAAGGGTCTGCTCAATGCGGCCAAGCTGATCGAAGACGGCCGGATCGATGCGATCAAGACCAAGCGCTATGCCGGCTGGGACGGCGAGTTCGGTGGCGCGATCGGTGGGCTAGACCTCGCCGGCATAGCCGACCTCGCGATCGAGCGCGGCATCGATCCCAAGCCGGTCTCGGGCCAGCAGGAGCGGATCGAGAACCTCATCAACCGCGTCCTCTGATCGACGACCGCCCGATCCTGCGCTCCGGCGTGGGATCGGGCACGTCCCGACAGCGCTATGATGCGCCTCGGCTTCCCGCGCTCGCGGCATTCTGACCGACCGGGAGAGACGCGATGCCGACCCTGACACGCGCGGTATCGACGATGGCGCTGATGGCGACGGGGTTCGCGTCCCAGCCATCCCCCGCGCTCGCGCAGCTTCCGCTACAACCGACCTTTCCCGTGATCGCGCTGCCCGCAGCGCCTGCGCGCCATCACATCGTTATCCCCAATCGCCCCGCCCCCGTGCCGGTCGTGCTCAACCTGTCGCCGAACGGGTCGGACGCTGGCGACGGATCGTCCGCGCATCCGTTCGCGACGCCTGCGCGCGCGCAAGCCGCGGTGCGCCGGCTCAACCCGGATCACGACGTCACTGTGCGGATCGCGCCGGGCACCTACCGGCTGACCGCACCGCTCCGCTTCACCGCCGACGATGGCGGCCTGAACGGCTTCACCGTCCGCTGGGAAGGCGAGGCCGGCACGCGTCCGATCCTGTCCGGCGGCATACCGATCGACGGGTGGCGGCTCGCCGATCGCGCGAAGGGCATCTGGTCCGCCGCAGTGCCGAAGGGCGCCGATCCGCGGCAACTGACGGTGAACGAGCGGCTCGCCAGCCGCGCCCGCATCGAGATTCCGCGCTCCGCCGTCACCTTCCAGACTTGGGGCCTCGACATCAAGGATCTGGCGTGGCGCGAACTCGCCTCGCTCCCCGACCAGCGCCGTATCGAGATCGAGGGCATGAGCTGGTTCACGCACCGCCACGCCGTCGTCGACCGGATCGAAGGCGGGTCGGCCCAAGGAAGCCGGATCGTCATGCAACAGCCGGGCTGGCGCAATAACCTGATCGGCTACGACACGATCGCTCGGCCGGTCTCGGCCGAGGTCGCGCGCCTGTTTCTGGTCAATGCGCTCGCCTTCCTGCGCGAGCCCGGCCAATGGTATGTCGATCCAAAGGCGGGGCTGCTCTATTACAAGCCGTTGCCGGGGGAGGACATTCGCCGCGCCGAAGTCGTGATGCCGATCCTCGAACGGCTCGTCTCGATCGGCGGCAGCTATGATCGGCCGGTCCGCGACCTGCAGTTTCGCCACCTCGCGTTTCGCCACACCAGCTGGCTGCAGCCCTCAAGCCCGCAAGGCTATGCGAGCCAGCAGAGCGGTGCCTATCTGGCGGGCGACGTGACCGGTTATCCCGCCGATCCGATCCGCGATTGCAGCTGGGGATGCCCCGCGTTCGAGGCGATGCGCAACCGTTGGAACCAGCAGCCCGCCGCAGTGCAAGTGGCCGCCGCGACCCGTATCGTGTTCGACGACGACCAGTTCTCGCAACTTGGGCAGGTCGCGCTCGGCATCGGCAACAATCCCGACGCGAATGACGGCGGCGTCGGGCTCGGCGCGGCGGCGATCGAGGTGACGCGCAACAGCTTTAGCGACCTCGCCGGCGGTGCGATCATGGTCGGCGGCATTCGTCCCGACGCGCACCATCCCTCGCGCCCCGAAATGGGCCTGCGCGACATCCTGATCCGCGACAACCGGATCGCCGGCGTATCGCGCGACTACAAGGAGCAGTCGGCGATCCTCGTCACCTATGCGTCGGGGACGGTGATCGCGAACAACGACGTCTCGGACGCGCCGTATGACGGGATCGACATCGGCTGGGGATGGGGCACGAACGACCCCGGCGGCAGCGCGGAATATTGGCGGCAACAGCGCGGCTATTACGACCAGCCGGGCAATCTGGTCTACGATACGCCGACGACGCTGCACGACACGGTCGTCGTCGGCAACCGCGTGACCCGGGTGAAGCAGTGGTTTCCCGATGGCGGCGCGATCTATCATCTGTCCGCCGATCCGGGCGCGCTGATCGCCGACAACTACATTGCCGATGTCGCGGGTGCGGGCGGGATCGCGATCTATCTCGACGAGGGATCGCGCTACGTCACGGTCCGCAACAACGTGATCGACCGCGTCGGCGGCGTCTGGCTGAACCTCAACTCGCAGGATTTCATCGCGCCGAAACGCACCGCGCTGGACAATCTGGCGGTCGGCAACTGGTATAATTCCGGCCGGCTCCAAGGATCGTGGACCGACTATCTGAACAACCGGGCGGTCGACAATATCAAGGTCGAGGGCGATGCATGGCCAGCCGCCGCACGCAGCGTGATCGACCACAGCGGCGTCCGGCCCGAGGACAAGAAGCCCTGACGATCGCGGCCGCCCACGCGCGTGGCACTATGCCGCGGTACATCGATTTCGGCCCCAATCCGCGCCTTCTGGGCCCCAGGACAGAAAATCTCTTATCGTCTCGCGATTGTCACGCGGCTATCACCCCGGTGATGGGAGCTTACCAATGACGAACTTCAATCCCGATCAGACGAGCCCGTCGTCGGATACGCCAATCGCGTCCGACGCGGCGATACCGTCGGAAAGCGCGACGCCGCCACGCCCGCCCCGCGGTACGGGACGGCGGCTGCACGGCGCGATCGCACACAAGCTGGGCACCGCGATCCTGTCGGGCGAGTATCTGCCGGGCGATACATTGTCGGGCGAAGTCGCGTTTTCGGAGGCGCTGGACGTGTCGCGCAGTGCCTACCGCGAGGCGGTCCAGGTGCTGATGGCAAAGGGATTGGTCGAAAGTCGACCCAAAACCGGTACCCGCGTGTTACCGCGCAGTCGCTGGAACCTGCTCGATCCCGACGTGCTCGCCTGGGCCTTTGCCGGCGAACCCGACATCGACTTCGTCCGCGGCCTGTTCGAGTTGCGCGCGATCGTCGAGCCTGCCGCTGCCGCGCTGGCCGCCGAGCGACGCGATCGTGCCGACCTCGCCGTGATGAAGGAGTCGCTCGCCGCGATGCGCCGCCACACGCTGGCCACCGAAGCCGGCCGTGCCGCGGACCGCGAATTCCACAACGCCGTGTTGCAGGCGACCCGCAACGACGCGCTCGTCGTGCTCAGCGCGAGCATCGGCGCGGCGGTCAGCTGGACGACGCAGTTCAAGCAGCGCACCCGCTCGCTGCCGCGCAACCCGATCCCCGATCACGTCCGCGTGTACGAGGCGATCGCCGCGAGTGACCCAGCGGCCGCCAACGCGGCGATGCGCAAGCTGGTGGACCTGGCGCTCGACGATACGCAACTGGCAATGACGCGGTAGGCTTGGTTCTCAGGCTTGGGTTCTAGGCTGGAGTCAGACGGCGCCCCGGCCATGCACGATACCCGTTTCCAGTCCGCGCAGTTCCGCCAGCCCGCGCAGCCGGCCGATCAACGAATAGCCGGGGTTGGTCCGCTTGTTGAGATCGTCCACCATCTGGTGCCCGTGATCGGGGCGCATCGGCAGCGACCGCCCGGTGCGTGCCTGCAACGCGACCAGCTCGGTCATGATCGCGGGCATGTTCGCATCGCCCTCCAGATGCGCCGCCTCGTGAAACGCGCCACCGGGTTCACGCTGCACCGATCGAAGATGCACGAAGCCGATGCGCTCGCCGAGCCGACGGACCATCCCCGGCAGGTCGTTGTCCGCGCGCACGCCGAACGATCCGCTGCAAAAGCACAGCCCGTTGGCGACCGACGGCACCGCCGCGAACAGCGCGCTGACGTCCGCCTCGGTGCTGACCACGCGCGGCAGGCCGAAGATCGGGAATGGCGGATCGTCGGGGTGCACCACCAGCCGGATGCCCTCGGCCTCGGCGACCGGACACACCGCCTCCAGGAACGCGACATGGTTCGCACGCAGCCGAGCTGCGTCGATGTCGGCATAGGTCTCGATCTGCTCGAGCAACTGCGGCGAACTGAAACTCTCCTCGCTTCCGGGCAGCCCGGCGATGATCGTCCGCTCGAGCGTCGTGCGCGCGGCCTCGTCCATCGCCGCGAACCGCTCGGCGGCGATGGCGACGACATCGGTTGCGTAATCCCGCTCGGCGCCCGGGCGGCGCAGGATGTGGATGTCGTAGGCGGCCAGCGCGTGCAGTTCGAACCGCAACGCGCGCGCGCCGTCCGGCAATGCCCAACTCAGGTCGGTCCGCGTCCAGTCGAGCAACGGCATGAAATTATAGGTCACGACCTCGATGCCCTGCCCCGCCAGATTCCGTAGGCTGGCGACATAGGCCTCGATCAGCCGATCCCAGTCGCCCGAACGTCGCTTCAGATCCTCGACGACGGGCAGGCTCTCGACCACTTTCCAGTCGAGCCCGGCGTCCTCGATCATCACGCGACGCGCGGCGATGGCGTCGACGGTCCACACGTCGCCATTGGCGACCTCATGCAGTGCCGTGACGACCCCGGTCGCGCCGGCCTGCCGGATGGCGTTTAGCGGCACCGGGTCGTTCGGGCCAAACCAGCGCATGGTCTGGGTCATCTTCATCGGCCGCTCATCCCCGTTTTCCCATGGCGGTGCAGCCACATGCTCACACTGTCGATAGCAACGATTGAATTGGTCTGACAACCTATAAGCGCCTGGTCGCCGGGTGGATCAGATCGTCGGGGCGCCGCCGTAACGCTGACGAGTCGTCGCGAGCGCCAGTCGAGCCTGTTCCATCGCCATCTCCTCGGTCTGGAACAGGAGGTGGTCCATCACCGACGTCAGGTGCGCGCGCATCGCGCCCCGCGCTGCCGCCGCATCGCGCGCGCGCAAAGCATCAACGATTGCAGCATGTTCGGCGACGACCGGCCGCACCTTGGCGTTGCGCGCCTTGGCATGGAGAAGCGCGCATTCGGGCGACGTCGAGCGCAAATGCCACAGATCCTCGATCGTCCGGACAACGCCCGAATTCCGCGTCGCCTTGGCGATCGCCATGTGGAAATCGCGATCGGCGATCTCGGTGACTTCGGTCAGCAAATTCTCGGTTGTCATCGCCTCGACCAGGCCGTCGAGCAGGTCGATCTCGGCATCGGTGATCTGCACCGCCGCCAGCGCTGCCGCCTCACCCTCGAACATGATCCGCGCTTCGGTCAGTTCGAACGCGGTGATGGCGAAACCCGGCTCTTCGCCCTGCCCCGGCAGCCGGCAGACATACGCCCCGGAGCCGACACGGACTTCGATAAATCCCTGCACTTCCAGCGCGATGAGGGCTTCACGCACCGCCGGGCGACTGGCGCCGTAGTCGATCGCCAGCTCGCGCTCGGCGGGCAGTCGATCACCTACCGCATAGGTGCCCGCGACCAGTTCCTCGAACAGTCGCCGCGCCAGCCGCTGATACAAGCGGTCGTTCGCGGGAGCGTCGTATTTTCCGACCGCGAACAGCGCGTTCTGGGGGGCGGGCTTTGCCACTGGACTTACCAATCTAATGTCTGCGTATTGATGCTACTACGTCGCCCTTCGCAAGGAAACTGGCATCGTCGAATACCCTGAGGGATAGGCGCGCGGCGCGTTCCGTCAGGCGACGGGAACCGCACCTAGATAGGACATCGGTACCGGGGTGGTCGCAAGTACCAGCTTCTGGAGCACCATATTGTCGTCCAGCCGCCAGATCTTGATCGTGTGACGGCCGCTTGCGACGTCACCAAGGCCTGTCGACAATCGTACGCCATTGTCACGCACCGCATCCGCCCAACGCGCCTTGGCGGCATTGTCCGTATCGCCTCCGGTAGGTTCGAGCATGGCGCGCAGGACCTGAACCGCACCGCCGTCGATCGACACGCCGATGCGCGATCCGTCCTGACCGAACGTGTCGAGCGTCGGCACGAGGTATAGCGTCACGGTCGCCGGTCCCGCCTTCGCCACGGTGACGTCGTATTCCAGACAGACGCCGTCACTCGCCAGCGTTGCCGGTCGACCTTGCGGCATCGCGATCATCGCACCTGCCGTACGACCCAGATGCGGGATCGTCGTCCAGCGCAGCCCCTTGCCGTCGCGTGCGCGACTGAACGCGGGTGCTTCGAGGGCAACGATACCGGCCTGCGTCGCGGGCGTCGGAACGAAGACCGGCTGCTGCCGACGCTTTGCCTCGGGCGTATCGGCACCGACCCGGACGATGCTCGGCATGGTCTGTTTGGTGGGATCGTTCCAGATGACATAGCTCATATGGACCTGCGCCATCATGCCGTCCCACTTGCCGCCGTTGATCGCGTGATACCGCTGCGTCAGTTCGCCGTCGCGCCGGAAAGCGGTTTCTACCTGATCGGCAAAATAATTGGCGCGGGCGTCGTTTTTCGACGCCAGCAGCCGGTTCCACGCGGTGCCGTAATACATCCGGTACAGGTTCGCGACCGCCGCCACGGGAAACTCGATCAGCTGGTAATAGGCATCACGCTGATCCGGCCGCAGCGTGGCGCGAACCGTAAGCATCCGTGCCTCCAGCGCGTCCCACTGCGCAACCATCGCGCCGAACTCGCCACCATCGAGGCCCTCGGGCGTGCCTCCGCCTAGCGGGAAGCTGTCCTGATCGATCAACTCCGGTTTTCGGCGTGCGACATACTGGCTGTACTGCGTGACGATCTCGCCGATCGCGCGCGCCTGTTCGGGGCCGAACGTCGCCGTCGCCCATGCGCGCGGATAGTCGGCAACCGCGGCTGGGGTCATCGCATCCGGGTTCCAGGCCTGCGCCAGGAAGAACCCCAGCGGATATTCCATCGGCTTGATATCGCCGACGTTGACGATCCAGATCTGCGCCGCACCACGCCGGTACGCCAGGTCCATCTGCTGCCAGGTCTTCTCGATCTGGTTGGTGTTGATCCACTTGTAGTTGCGCGGACCGCCGACGTAATCGAAGTGATAATAGATGCCGTACCCACCTTTTCGCGGTGGTGCGGCGGGATCGGGCAGGCGACGGATCTGGCCCCAATTATCGTCCGAGAACAGCAACGTGACGTCGTCCGGCACCTTCATGCCGTGATCGTAATAGTCCTGTACTTCCTTGTAGAGCGCCCAGACCTGCGGCGTGTCGGTCGCCGGTTTGCCGGTCACGTCGGCGATGATCTGACGCTGGTCGGCGACGACGCGTTCGAGCAGCCCGGTCGCGGTGCCCTCGGCCATCGCCTCGTCGCCATCACCGCGCATGCCGACGGTCACGACGGAGTCGTAATGCTGGCCGCCGCCCTTCGCCATCATCCGCTCGATCCCGCCGCGCCAGAATTTCCGCAGGTTGGCACCGTTCTTGTCGTAATCCCATGCGCCACCGGTCACGCCCTTGTCCTCGTGGCGATGCCATTCGGCCTGCGCGCGCAGCATCGGCTCGTGGTGCGAATTGCCCATCACGACGCCCATCGCGTCGGCCAGCACCATGCTCGCGGGGTCGTCGTCCGCGAACGCCTTGCCCCACATGGCGGGCCACAGATAATTGCCCTTCATCCGCAACAGCAGTTCGAAGACGTGCGCGTACATCGCCGAATTGACGCCACCGAACGCCTTCTTCGCCCAGCCGCTGAGGCAAGGATCCTCGTCGTTGATGAAGAACCCGCGATAGCGGACCTTGGGCTGGTCGCGCCTCGAGCCGGCAGGGATCAGCACGTCGCGCTGGCGACGGACGGGCACGTCCGCGAACCAGTGCCACGGCGAGACGCCGATCCGCTCGGACACGTCGTAGGTGCCGAACACCGCGCCCCGCCGGTCCGACCCGACGATCACCAGCGCACGCGACACGCCCGGCATCGGATCGTCGACGACGATCTGCCGAAACGCTTCCCATTCGCCGTGCAGGTCGGCGGCGGCGATCTTGCCGGCCGCCACGAGACGATCGATTAAAGCGCTGTGGCCGAGCACGCCAATGATAACCACCGGCCCCTGCGCAACGCCGCTCGCGCCATCGGTCAGTCGCGCAGCGGTGCCGCTGACCCTCTCCAAATCGGCGGCGAAATTGGTGGCGACATGCCGAACCGCGCTGTCGGCGTCGGCGTCGACCAGGACCGCTGCTGGAATGCCCTTTTCGATCAAGGCAAACGCGGTCCGCGGATCGGGCGCCCCATGCGCCTCGGCACCGAACAAGGGCAGCGTCGCGAGCGCAGCGCCGCAGGCGGCACCACCCATCAGCGTACGGCGTGATACGGCCTGTGACATCGTCGTCTCTCCTGTCGTGAGCAGGCGGACAGCCCCATGTGAAACCCGCTGGCTTCGCTTGGCGGACCTCGCATCGGCTATCCGTAGCGCAACCGCGCGCCCGTCGGGTCTTCGCGCGAAACTTCGCCGACCTGCGCCATTATCGTTGAACCGACCTTACCGATCGTCGATCGGCTTGTGCGATCGTAGACCCGGTCGCGACCACGTCTTGAGGTAAATACCGACGGTGCGGTCGCATCACGACCGCACCGTCCGGTCTACTAGAAGGTGCCGCGCAGGCCGACCAGGAACTGCCGGCCCGGCTTGTACTGCGTGAAGGTCGCATTCTCGAACTGGAAGTACGACCGCAACGTCGCATTCGTGAAGTTCGCGACGTTGACCGTCAACTGCGGCGCCCCGGCAAGACCGAAGATCTTGTCCAGGTCGAACGACGACGAGAAGTCGTAGGTCGTATAGTCCGTACCGAACAATGCCGCTGCCGGAATGCCGTTCTGCGCCGCGCCGCTGTTCTGCGAGCCCTCGCGCGAGGTGGTCGACACGCGCAGCATCACGCCGTGCTTTTCGTAATAGCCCGTGATGTTGTAAGTAAACGGCGCCACGCCGAACGCGGTTGCCGCACCCTTGCTGGTCTGATCGACGACCGTCGCATTGGCGTTGAAGCCGAACCCGGTGATGCCGATAGTCTTGGTCAGGAAGTCGAGTGGCTGGACCCACTGGAATTCGAGCCCGTTGATGGTCAGCTTGTCCGCCACGTTGACCTGCGACGTGACCTGGACCTGCGCGGTGCCGGGGCCACCACGCGAGTTGATCGCGATCTGCTGCGTCGGGTTCAGTGTGTCGTAGGTGATCCCGTATTGCGACAGGTTCGAGAACGGAACCGTGCTGATCGCGGTGTTCGTGAAGCCCTTGATCGACTTGCGGAACGCATTGAAGCTGACCACGCCTTCGCGGCCGGTATAAT
>Ga0265798_10012605_pt1 | contig 10185 bp, 12 predicted proteins | sample P3T30metagenome_FD_192430 | JGI IMG/M metagenome (GOLD analysis project Ga0265798, IMG submission 192430) | Plant litter microbial communities from East Loma Ridge, Irvine, California - P3 T30 | ecosystem: Environmental > Terrestrial > Plant litter > Unclassified | place: USA: California...
CTCAGCGGATCAGACTACAACAAAAGCGGCGCGAGGCTCATTACGGAAAAGAAGAGTGTATAATTGTATTAGACTCTCGTGTACAATACTATATCACCAGATCCAGACGATCGATAGAACCTTGCGTAGAATGTGTAATCGTAGGGTAACATGGTTAAATCGTATAGTGCAAGTCAAGTATATTTCCCTCACAATTTTGTTTACCTTGGAAGGACTTTGCTTTACTGAAGCCTCCTTGCTTCGTGTGGTGACCAAACTCTGTTGACCATTGCCAGTCGCAGCATGGCTATGGTTTGACAGGGCTAACTTGGACAAAACTGTTCCTCCAACATGCCAAAAACCCCATCTTCGGTCCTTCCAAATGCCTCAATATGATTTCTTCGAAACATGTTATGCGTTGTTCTTTTTCTATCGCATGGCAGCGGGCAAAATGCTGTCACTTTCATAGGCACGTTTTGCGCAGAGGGCCCGATTGGAACGGGACGAGGAAGCTAAGCACATGTCGTCTTCGGCCCCCATATGCTGTGCCTCTCATGTTTATTTACTCCTTGAGCGTCGTGACTAATGCAAATGTTTCAAAACAGCCTGTATCACCCCTTTCACTGCAGATGCCCACACTGCAGCTTGTTTCTGGTGTATTCTTCTAGACCACTTTTCTTCGCCAGTGGGCTTTCATGTAGCTATTCCGAGGGGCAATGGAAGTGTGCAGGTTCCATTAAATCTCCTTTTCATTCTACCGCAGAGCCCTGTAAACCAAGCCTTATTCGGCAGTTCACCGGCATCACCCCCGTCCGTCATGTCTCAGAATATACACCCAGGGATTGACATCTTCATGCGATCGACCCCGCAGTAATTAAAGGCTACACAAAACTTGAGAGTCTGCCTTATTCCAACGGCCAGTACTTCGACGAGTCGCTCCTTAGCAACGACTACTGCTACCCTCATTCTAATCAACCTAATTCTTCTTAATATGTCTTCCAGCATACCTTTCGAGTACCCTAGTACTAGCGGCTCTTCTTCTCCTAACTCTAGGCGATCTTCTCTTAGTTACAACTATAACACGTCCACGTCTACGTCCACGTCCCCCTCGGTACTAAGACCTAAAAGATCGAGTCTAAAGCCTAGCCTCAAGTCTTCTAAATCAGTACCCACAACTCCCAATAGAAGGTCATCGCCGCATACTGTGCACTTTGCGGAGTCAGACCTGCTGCCAAAGTCACATACATGGCCGAAAGCTCGGCCGAAAGCTCTGCAGCTACCGGAACCCTTGATCAATAGAATACCGAATTCTCCCATGAAAGCTCAACACAAGGACGGTCCTTCTTTCGCCAGTCCGACAGTGAGCTTGACAAAGCAAGCCGAAAACTATACTTCTTACGCAGTGCAGCGCCCAGTTTCGCTTCCCACTCCTCCAACTGGAACTTTTCAGCCATTGAGGAAATGTATGAGCAGACAAACGATTGGTCCAGCATCTCCCCAAGAACCCGATCCAAGATGGGCGGGTATCCCACTGCCGGCTCACTACACGCCACCAACCCAGTCTCTGAAATCACGGGCATCCTTCCAGTCCACCATATCCGCAATTTCTCAGCTCTCCATACAGTCAGCACCAGCAATTCTAGAGACACCAGCGGCTCCACAGGGCCAATACAATCCCCTTGAGCACTATATACCGTGTCTATACGCCTCTTGCAAATCGCACTACACACCTGCGCATCTAGGTCCAAACTACTACCTCCCCCAGGGCCCATACGCCCTATCTCGACTCCACGGATACTGCCCCCGTCACGTTTCGCAAGAGCTGAAAGAAGCAACCATGCAGTGCAAGCGAGAGTACGAGTTCCTACGCCAAAACGCCGGACGAAAAACCCTCAATGCCGTAGCCACCGAGTTCGAAGACGTAAAAGTCGATTTCCGAGACTCGCGCAAGATCAAAGACGCAAGGCTTGTGCGTATTCAGAAGAGGCGAGTTCTCGGCGCACCCGTCCTCCTTGCCGAGAAGAGCAACGACGCAAGGGAAGAAGCGTGGGATTGGCGCTATACCCCCCGTCCTTGCACAACATCTTCTTGTAACGAGTACTACACGCCTTACTCCAACCATCTCTACGCTTTCTACCGGACTCCCCTTGCACAGACTTCCTTCTTTCCCCAACAGATCTTTTGTCCTACGTGTGCGCAGGCGGAGGTGGAGGGCTTCGAGCAAAAGGTCAAGGAGAAGTGGGGGAGTAGGTGTGGATGGAATGAACAAGAGTGGCAAGAGTGGTATGGTAATGCAATGAATGATAGGAATATGGAGTTGGAGTTTTGGTTGAAAGCGCAGGAGAGGGTGGTCAAGGGAAAAGGGCCGGCGAGGTGGGTGAGCAGGTTGGAAGATGATTATGGTGTTGCTGTTAATGCGGTGGATGAAAATAGGTCGAAGAAGGGTATCTTCTCAAGGATGTTTGCTAGTATGATGGCTTGATGGCTTGATGGCTAATCAGGTGTTTAATTTTTAATGTTCGTTTTCTTCCACATTACGGCAAACATGAAGGTTTTAGGGGGGGTGTTTATATATAGCGGATTGTTAGATGATATTGCATACGTTTTCTTCTTCAGAATTGTACAAGTGCGAGCGATCTGAATGCTTTTAGTTTAGGTGCATGCAGGATAAATCCAGCCGTGTTTTCTTTTGTCCGGAACAACTAATGAAGATACTCCAAAGACTCATTGTGATGGAAGATGTTCTAGTAGATCAACCAATTGATGGTATTAAGAACCAAGGTTCGCTAGGTGGAAATACCGAAGTTCCGCATGGAAAACGAGGACGAGATTTCTACTTTTCATCCAATTGTGCCAAGTCCTTTGATTCAAGAGCATCTCTCGTAAGTCTCACACTCGCACTTTCTGAAATCTGGACAAAACAATGCATCTTTCCCAAATAGAAATGGCCACAGATATTCAATGACTAGCCCTGCGCTATCGTCGTCCATGATAGTTTTATTGAGCCATGTCCACACTTTGAGGTATTCGTCCACGCTCCTCTTCTGCACTTGCGCTTTACTAACAGCCAACTCAGCGCTAGGCAGTGTTGCAAGATCCTCACGCATCTTGTCTTCTCCAAAAAGCTGCTTCCAGACGTTCCCCATAGGTTCCTCCATGGTGCGGAGTTCGTATGGTGGCGAATGAAAAGGGCGAATCAACTTCTCACACATCTCCACCGAGGGGCACTTGAGAGGTGCAAAGCCGGACGATTGGATAAAAGGTACACGCAGCTTTGGTATTTCACTTCGTATGCGTGCCCCGCTTGTAGATGGCTGATTCTCTGGAGGCAAAAACACCATGGTTTCTGGTAGCTTGTTGTAGTTCTCAATGATCCATCGCAAGTACGCATCGGCTACACGCCCTCTATCCACCCTTGCTGCATTCTCGTGCAATCTTGCAAAATCATTGTCGATGGTGATGATTGATTTCTTCCAGATTTGAGGCAGTCGATCCAACCATGAGAGATCCTCGTTTTCAAGCCGAGATTTGATGATCAGGCGATCTGCCGGCGCCTCATCATTTGCTGGGGTCTTGGGTTTTGGCGGATTCCAAAGTGCATTTTTGGGCTTGGCATATGGGTAGTGGCCCTTGACACCAGGTACTGGGCTTCTGTTTTCCTTGGGGGGATTTGCGGTTGATCGGAAGATGGCGATGATGGCAAGGAAGATGGTTGCTGTCATGGCGAAGGAGACAACGTTTCTCAGCATCGCGGAAGCCGGTTCGATATGTACAGGTATGTAGTGATGATCGACGCGCAACGTCGTAGAAAAGTACCTTGGCCTTTCCACTTAAATGTCACGCATGTTGTTTCTGATGGATGTCAAGCGCGTAGCCTCTAGTTCGTAGCTCAGGGGTCTTACCCGTTTCGCTAAGATACATAGTTAGCGCAGTTCGCCTGAAGGTACCTACTTTCCGACTTTGATGACATAACTTGACTTTCACATCCGTCCCCTAGACCCGAGGGGTTAACACGGAGAAATCAAATTACCTGACCGGTTGTTACAAAGCATTTGGAGCCACAGGGCCTACGGAACGTCCATCTTCTACAATTCTACCTTGAGAGTATCAAAAACAATGCACATCTGGCTGACGGAAAAGGTGCATGCTGTATCTTTTCATGAAAGTAGTTGGCGTTGTGCTAACGCACGCACCTGGCTTATGCAAAACCCAAAGAATACGAAATCCTTCGTACTGGCAAGTGGGACTCCCACCGGAAGCTGTACAAGTTTTGACAATGATACGCATCATGTGACCGGACGCATCTCACTCCCTTGTTGACAAGGGCTTCCACCTGCCAAGCCTACGTCACGCATCGTGAGATGCAGCAATCCGCATCCTGTCGTATTGGAATTTACCTAATTTGCAAATAACCGACGTTTGCGAAACTAGACAAGGCTTTCATCTCCTGAAAGCCAACATCTTTACCGCTGCTCGTGCTCAATTTGAGCGTGCCGACGTACAGTTGACGCAGCAACACGACGACGTCATTGTGAAAACAACGTGACGGAGTAGCAAACTTATGCAGGTACAACTTCTTAGTCACGACCCGCTTCAGCCTTTTCCCCAGATTCTTCTGTAGTTCCATATCATCTGACAGGAAATCGACACTGAGAAGAGTCACAACCATCGCAATGACGCGCAACATCTGCATCTCGGGCGGCGATGGCCACACTGGGTTTCTCATCGCCGAGCTTATTCTCACGAATCATGACTTCAAGAGCAAAGTGGACTCCGTCAGCGTGCTGTGTCTTCACCCCAATGGGGCCAGGGCCAAGGAGCTGACGCAGCTTGGTAAGTAAACGCCAAACGATGAGGCTCAGCCCAACAATGTGTACTTGACAATGTGCCGCTAACAACTTTCTGCAGGTGCCAAAGTGATTCCGCACAAACCTGGCCGCGAGCGTGACATGGTCAAGACGCTCAAGGATTCTGGCTGTGACACTGTCTGCCTGATCCCTCCCGCGCACAAGGACAAATTCGACATTACCGTCGAGCTTATCAGTGCCACTAAGAAGGCAGATATTCCCAACGTTCTCTTCATCTCAACCGCTGGATGCGATGTCGCGGAGCGCGATAAACAGCCCCACCTGCGCCAGTTCATCGATCTCGAGTGCCTAGTCATGGCTGCAAAAGGTGATGGTAGTACTTCGACTGGCCACTCGCCATGTATCATCCGTGCCGGTTTCTATGCTGAGGTAGGTTCCAGTGCCACTTGCTGCCTATTATAGGCGTTAGGTTGACAGTCTCGCAGAACTTGCTGCTCTATGCCCCACAGGCTCAGAATGACGGCATTCTTCCCCTTCCGGTTGGTCAGTCGCATCTCATGGCCCCAGTCGCTCTTGGAGACATCTCGCAGCTCGCAGCTTACATTCTTACCGGCCAAGGCCAGAATGGCTTCGACGATCGTCATCGTGGCCAGCTCATGGTTTGCACTGGTCCCAAACTTTGCACTGGCTCCCAGATCGCAGAAGCTGCGTCCAAGGTGCTCGGCAGCTCAATGGAGTTCGAGGACATCAGCGAGGCTGAAGCCAAGAAGGTACTGAAAGCGCAGAGTGAATCAGATACCAGCGAGCTACAGTACCTTATAGAGTACTACAGTTTGGTTCGTGAGGGCAAGACCAACTACATTTCCACCACTGCCTTCGTCAACGTCACAGGTGCTCATCCCCAAGAGCCTGAGGATTTCTTCAAGACGTACCAGGAGAGCTTCGTGCGCAAGGGTGGTGGCGAGGACAGGCACGCGAGCAAGAAAAGGAAGGCCTAGCTGAAGGCGAGTTCGAACGGGCGCGGGCGTGTGCAGGCACCAGTTTGGGTAGTGATGTGCTTCAGGCGTCGTCGTTTTACTCGCACACCAAGTTCGAGGAACAAGCAAAGCTGAAACAAATTGTAGTAGTCATACAACTGAATGCTCCAGTCTCACATTTTTGCTTCTTGTGATCGCCGGCTTTGCATTGTTGTTGAGCAACCTCGCCAAGTCAAGCTCATGGCTTCAGATGCTCTGTCCGACCAATCGGTCGTTTACCGCCGCGCTCCGCCACGATTTAGCACCGCCACTTTCTCAGGCTTCTATTATTACCATTGGCTGAGCGGGTGACGCGAGCCTCCACGCGTCGGAAACGCCTTACGCCCCCTCAGATGAAGTTGGTCGGTCTGCGGCCATTCCTGGGAAATCGTGGTGGTCAATCCGACTCATCGAATGAACAAGGTCGACGTAAGGGATTAGCGCGCTGGAGAGTCTCCTGGCGTCTGTTCAGATGACCCATGTAATTGAGGCTCGGGCGCTCCTCATGGTTGTGGTGAGTGAGGCGTATGATTGCGCTATGACTAGGTACCCAAGTATAAACAGCTCGCCGTTTCCATAAGTCCAATGTTTCCAACGGTCTTGCAACGAGCCTAACAACGTCTTCATTCGAGCTTACGACACCACGAAAGCTTATTGTCTCCAGTAGCCGCTATATTCTTCTACACTAGGAACGAGCTTCGTATTCTAACAATGGTGAACGTCCAAGTCGATGCCGAAGATGCCAACGTTTCCCAAGGTCGGATATTTTGGTTGCCAGAAGAACATGAACTGCCTAGAGGAGCAGTCACAAGAGCCCGTGGGCAGGGTATTGTAGAAGAAGGTATCTACGGACGTCCAGTAGTCGTGGTTTCAAGACCAGCGGAGGACAGCCATATCGTTCACTTCCAACTCGTAAGTTGAACCTGTAAGAGACTTTTCAAGGCATAGTCTGACGATTTCCAGATATCTTCGTTGCAGGGCAAGACACTTGGCCAGTTATACAATAAGATGTCGAGTGCCTACGATGTCAGCCGACGTACTTGGTTTCTGCCTATAGCGCCTTCGCCCGACCATCCGGACGCAACCTCAAAAAGGGCGAGCAAGCGTTTCCCAACCCTTGGACTCTCTCACGGTGCTCAACTCCGGTGGAACTCGTATGTGAACATTCGACATGTCTACAAAATCGACTGGTCGCTGTTAAAGGTGTACACGAACTCTGAAAGCCCAAATACGCAAAGCTTTTGCTTCAACAAAGAATCCAGAAGGTTCCTGGCTGGCAGGAGTAAGGCCTTGACCGGATACGAGCCTGGCCCGCAGCACGAGGTGTATACTTCACACGATACAAAGCGTACCGAGCCTGAGTCTAATTCGCAACACTCTGAATGCATATTGCAAAGGTCGATATCCGAGCCGATAATTGTTTCAACGCACATCGTACAAGAGGTTCATACTAGGAGCCTTTCGGTTCCGGACACAGCTTCGACAACATCGTGTGTGTATTCAAGAACGCCAAGCCCGTCCCAGTCGGATTTCCTGGACGACTGCACAAGTGATTCAGATAGTGAAGTGCAGTTTTCGGGGCACAACTCAGCTCCAAGGGCATGGCAGCCAATCGATCGTCTATTCAAGCGCGTCTCGGTCGGGTTTGGAGGAGATACGAGGCCGAGGCCTGTCGTCGTACGACGTCCAGTGGATCAGTTCTGGATGGATGCCAAGGGCGTGATGGCGGTAGCGATAGCTTCTATATAGGAAAGTACGAATAACGACTAATGATGGATATTAGATAACTTATTCAACTGACGACGCGTGAGTTTCAATCCATTTTAAAGCAGCAATCACGCTCCCACGTGCCATGTTAGGTCTTTTGGTAGACTCCAGCTCTTTTGTATAGGCTTGGAGCAGTTGATAAGAAGCCAAGTGCTCGCCATGGGGTACATCTTGGGCCAAAACGGTGCGTATGAACACCCATAGCGACTCATGTCCAGACCTAAGATTTATTGCATATTTTACCACCTCCTGTACCAGTTCTTGCTTCAGCGACGGAGATTCTATCATAGACAGCAGATACATGAGGAATGACCATCCAGATATATCGCTCGGGTGTCTGCAGCACCAATCCCTGACGCGAAGAGCATATTCTCCATGTATATTGGGGGTTTCGATCTTCTGATAGAGTCTACGCGCATATTGCCAAGCATGGTAGTTCTTGGGATGTTGCTCTCCAGACTTGCATACAGCGTCTAGCTCCCTATGCCAAAAGGCTGACGCCTGATCATTCGATGCATTTTGCAGCTCGATAGCCACGAGAGAGTCCAAAACCTTGGAACGATGGTACCATAGGGTTGGAGACTTGGATTGGCGATGAAGTGGAGATGTGAGAATGCTGTTCAGAAAACAAAGCTCTTGCTGTAGTGCCTTGTGGTGCGGACTCCCAGTTTGGTAACCATGGTCAGCTTCCAATTGACGGAGTACCCGTTTGCGGAAGTTTGCTGGTGTGATGTGTTCTGGATCGAAGAGGAGCATTATCTTTGTCGCTTGCAAAGTTCCAGCTACAAGTGATGGATCAGCACTTTGATTGTTCTCGAAGAATTGTTGTCGAGCTTCCAGGTAAGCCAAAACGAGTATCTTCTTCGGTAAACCGAGACTCAATCCATCTTGCATCAAGATACCATCTGGTGGTTGTATGGCAGGAGGTAAGATCTCGATCTCGATAGTCTCATTCTCATGCTCCTGGAGGTACTTGATCAAACAACCGTATGCTAGTTTTTGTAGATGCGTTTTCTGGCCATGATCAGATGCCATGGTGAAGGTATAGGGATTGTTAAGTCCATGGGCGTGATGGATGGTAGTGGGGGAAAGTAATGTGGTAGGCCTAGGGGAAATGAACGGAGCATCCTGCCACCTTGCGCACGACCCACCAGCGCTTGCAGCTGCCAAATTCACCATATGACATAACAACTCCGCCCACTTCAACACAACACCATGCGATGAAAGCACCTGACATTGCAACTCTCCCCCACGGTCCGCAACCATGCCTTCCCTCCTCCTGGTAGTCTTCATCCTGCAGTTACTGCTCCACATCATCAACACGGTGGGCGCAAACACGGTCAATGAGCTGGTAAGCCCCGCATCTTATTACGAAGACGTTGGAAGCATCTGCTGACTTGCGCCAGCTATGGGTTCTCTACAATAAGCTACCAACTCCGACATCTGGATCTGCGCAGAGATGCCAAGTCCTGAAGCAGGACATTGTCCGCTTGAAGCGCGAGCTTGGGAACACGTCGCCGCAGGATAACTTCTCCAAATGGGCGAAGCTAGACAGGCAGCACAACAAGGCTATGGCTGAATACCAGAAGCTGGGTATGCATTCCTTGCCCCGACAAACTCGCACAGGTTATGCTATACGTGTCCGCTAACGCACTTGCCTCTAGATGGCTCCCTCCGCTCTCACCAGACCACGTTCACATCTGCCGTCTCGACCCTTCGCTGGCTTGGCACCCAAGGCCTCCGCTTTGTCCTGCAATTCTGGTTCTCCAAGTCACCCATGTTTTGGATGCCTGCGGGCTGGGTGCCTTATTACGTTGAGTGGATATTGAGTTTCCCACGCGCACCCTTGGGCAGCGTGAGCATCAACGTATGGGGCATTGCATGCGCGAGTATCATCGCTTTGGCAGCCGAGGCGACAGCAGCAGTATGGGTACTTGTCACGCACAAGCCGACCCCCGTGGCTGCGGAGAAGCAGCGTGAGAAGCAGGAGGCTATGGCTTTCAGTGCCAATCAGAAGCCTACGGACAAGAAGGAGCTGTAACGGCAGCGTGCATATATTGTTATTCTCCAAAAATACCACTTGAAATCAGTATTGAACATTGAGCTGCATTTGTACTGCACAAAGCATAGGGGCGCTGAATCAAGCATGTCTCCCAACAAAAGACGCAAAGTCGTCGTGGCTTTCGCTCAGACACTGCAACACGAGTGGGATGATCTTGGCAGATCGTTTGGCTTCTTCTAGGCTACAAATTGAACTCGTGATCGTGGAAGAATGCGAATCACCGAGTCTTCGAAAGAGCCATGCTGAGATATTTACAAGAACTTCGGCCGAGGCGCAGACACAGGCGATGCGGTACTGAGCAGTCGGCCATGAAACTGCACGTCCGCACCGCATGCATGTGCGTGCTCGTATCGAGGAGATTGATGATGGTGTTTTTTCGTTGTTGGATGTTCATGCGAGAAGATTAGAAAGAAGAAAAAGCAAGAAACGGGCGCTAACGGCCCACGGCCCGATGATGTTCCGAAGAGCGCTTCCCGCTTGTGGATTGCTCCACCAAGACCGCTCTTGCAACACCAAATTGCGCCTTTTGCATGGAACAGCTTGCCAAGTCGAT
>Ga0265798_10012606_pt1 | contig 10184 bp, 11 predicted proteins | sample P3T30metagenome_FD_192430 | JGI IMG/M metagenome (GOLD analysis project Ga0265798, IMG submission 192430) | Plant litter microbial communities from East Loma Ridge, Irvine, California - P3 T30 | ecosystem: Environmental > Terrestrial > Plant litter > Unclassified | place: USA: California...
GCGGCGCCGCCTCCGGGCACGACCACCTGCGCCGCGACGACGCCGTGACCGACCTGGGCGACCAGGTCGGCGCGTACGCCGACATCACCGACCCCGACGCGACGGCGAGCGACTTCAGCGCGACCGCTGCCCCGGTCGTCGAGGAGCACCTCGGGCACGACCACACCGGCACCGGCACCGGCACCGGCACCGGCTCGGGCGCCGACGCCGGTTCCGGCACCGGCGCGGCCGACACCGCGAAGGCCAAGGCCGGCGCCGCGAGGGACGAGGCGGCCGGCGTCGCGGACGACGCGAAGTCCGCGGCCTCCGACGTCGCCGGCAGTGCCAAGGAGCAGGCCTCGAAGGTCGCTTCCGAGGCCACCGGCCAGGCCAAGCAGCTCTTCGGCCAGGCGACCGGCGAGCTCAAGGAGCAGGCCGGCGCCCAGCAGGAGAAGGCCGCGGCCGGCCTCCGCCAGGTCGGCGAGCAGCTCGGCACGATGGCCGACTCGGCCGACAGCGGTGTCGCGGGCGAGCTCGTCCGCAACCTGTCCGGTCGCGCCCACGGCGTCGCCGGCTGGCTCGAGGGTCGCGACCCGGGCAGCCTGCTCGACGACGTGAAGTCGTACGCGGCCCGCAAACCCGGCACCTTCATCGCCATCGCCGCGATCTCGGGCCTGCTCGCCGGACGCGTCGTGAAGTCGCTGACGGCAGAGGCCGGGGACGAGCACGCCGCCACGACCGGAGACGCCGGGGGTGCGGCGAGCCGGCCCGCGCCTCCTGCGTCCGATCCCGTGCCGAGCCGTCTCGTCGGTGACGTCGGTCCCGTGGCCGGCGAGTACGACGTCGTCACCGAGGGCGACGTCCCCGGCGTCGGCACGCCCGACTCCAGCGTGCCCACGACGTGGCCCGACACCTCGGGGACGCGCGCGTGAGCGACCCGTTCCGCGAGCCCGTGTCGACGCCGCCCGCACCGGAGGAGAAGGCCGCGACGACGTCGCTCGGCGACCTGCTCACCGGCGTGACCGGCGACATCTCGACGCTGTTCCGCCAGGAGGTCGAGCTGGCCAAGGCCGAGCTGACCGAGTCGGCCAAGAAGGCCGGCAAGGGTGCGGGCATGTTCGGCGGGGCCGGGCTCACCGCCCTCTTCGCCCTGCTGTTCGTCTCGCTGGCCGCCATGTGGGGCCTCGGCGAGCTGATCGGCCTCGGCTGGTCGTCGTTGATCGTCGCGGTCGTCTACGCGATCGTCGCCCTCGTGCTGTTCCTGCGCGGGCGGAAGGAACTGAAGAGCATCAAGGGGGCGCCGAAGACGGTCGACTCCCTCAAGAAGATCCCCGAGACCGTCACGCCTGGAGGCACCGCATGAGCACCACCGACCAGAACGGCAGCAGCCGCACGCCCGACGAGATCCGCGCCGAGATCGAGCGCACGCGCGCCGGACTCGGCAACGACGTCGACGCGCTCGCCGACAAGGTGAACCCGTCGAGCATCGCGCATCGTCAGACCGAGAAGGTGAAGAGCCGCTTCTCGGGCGTCAAGGAGTCGGTCATGGGTGCGGCGCACGATGCGGCCTCGTCGACCTCGGGTGCCGGTCACGACGCCGCGGGCAGCGTCTCGGACGCCTCGTCGGCGGCCGTGCGCAAGGCGAAGGGCAACCCGCTCGCCGTCGGCCTCATCGCCTTCGGAGCCGGCTGGCTCGTGTCGTCCCTGATCCCCGCCTCGGACAAGGAGAAGGAGCTCGTCTCCGACGCCAAGGACGCAGCGGGACCGGCGATCGACTCGGTCAAGGGTGCGGCGCAGGACGTGGCGTCGAACCTGAAGGAGCCCGCCCAGGAGGCGTTCGCCTCGGTCAAGGGCACGGCGCAGGACGCCGCCTCGACCGTGAAGGACGACGCCTCGAGCGCCGCGGGCGATGTGAAGGACAGCGCCCAGCAGTCGAAGGAGAACGTGCAGGGGGCCTGACCTCACCCCGCACGCGTCGGCCCGGACGCAGGAAGGCCCGCCCCGACGAGAGTCGGGGCGGGCCTTCGCACGTGACGGGTCGGAGGAGTTCCCTCCCGACGGGGCGATCGTGCGACTCGAACCCCCGCCGACCGGGACCGGCGTGGCCTGGATCGGCTCGAGCAGGTCAGGATGGTCGGATGCCCTCGTCACCCCGCGCCCGTCTCGTGCGTCGATCGGCCGGTACGGCCACGCAGACCGCCACACCCCCCAGCCCGATGCAGCGCCCCGGCGCCTTCCGGTTCGGCCTCATCGCGACCCTCGGCGGAGGGCTCGGCGTCGGCATCATCGTCGCCCTCATGGCCCTGTCGACGATCCTCGTCTACATCGGCCTCGCGTTCTTCCTCGCGCTCGCCTTCGAACCGGTCGTCCGACGCCTCGCGCGCGCCGGCGCCCCGCGCTGGGTCGGCGTCATCGTCGCCGTCGTGCTGGTCGTCGGGATCGTCGTGGGCATCGTCGCCGCCGTGGTGCCCGCGCTGATCGAGCAGATCGGACACGTCGTGCAGACGGCACCCGCCGCCCTGCAGGAGCTCTCGCGCCAGCCCTGGGTGCAGCAGGCCGTCGAGACCGTCGGGTTCGACGTCGACGTCGACGACGCGGTCGGCGCCGTCACCTCGTACCTGCTCGACCCCGACCAGTTGCTCGCCCTCGGCGGAGGCCTGCTCGCCGTCGGCCAGGGGATCACCAACGCCATCACCGCGGTGATCGTGGTCGCGATCCTCACCCTCTACTTCGCGATCACCCTCCCGCAGATGCTGCGCTCGCTCAGCCGCGCCGTGCCCCGCAGCCACCGCGAGAACGTCATGAGCATCTCGGACGAGATCTTCCTGTCGGTCGGCCGCTACGTCGCCGGGCAGGTGGCGCTCGCCGCCGTCAACGCCGTGTTCGTCTTCGTCGTGCTGACGATCGCCGGTGGACCGGTGCCCGTGCTCTTCGCGACCCTCGCCTTCCTGGGGGCCCTGATCCCCGTGGTCGGCACGGTCGTGGCCTACGCGATCATCATCGCCGCCACGATCACCGTCTCGCCGGTCACCGCGATCGTCGTCGGCATCGTGCTGCTCGTCTACGCACAGGTCGAGGCCTACGTGCTGACCCCACGGGTGATGTCCAAGGCCGTGGCGGTGCCCGGCGCCCTCGTCATCGTGGCCGCCTTCGGGGGAGGGGCGCTCGGCGGCGTCCTGGGAGCCCTCGTGGCGATCCCGATCGCGACGGCCGGGGTGGTCGTCTTCGAGCGGGTCGTCGTGCCGCGGCAGCAACGCGTCTAGCCGACGGGACGACACGGGAGAAGGGGGACCCTGCCGGGTGGGAGCCCGGCGGGTTCAGGTCGCCAGCCCCCGGGGCCACGGCAGCTGCCGTCGGACGACCGGACGATCTGACGGCAGATGCGGCAGGGTCGGCGGGGTCTGGGCCTCCGAGAAGCGGAGCCAATCGGGAACGCGAGGTGAAGTGGGTCGACGGGACCCGCGCCTCCCCGGTGTCAGACGACGGGACCGGCCGGCCCACCCGGCGTCGGAGGCGCGGCGGGGTCGTCGCCGGCGAGCAGCAGATCGAGGCGCAGCTCACGCTCGCGGGTGTAGGCGGAGAGTGCCCGGATCACCCAGAGCAGGGTCCTGATCAGGAGCACGCCCAGTGTGACGGCCAGGGCGAACACGACCACGAAGAAGACGGGGTAGAGGACACCGACGAGGGAGAAGCCGTTGGAGAACATCCCTCGACGCTAGGTCACGACCGGGGCCGAAGGGCTCCACCTCGCGATGGAGCCCCGGGACTCACTCCTCGGCGTCTGCCGGGCTCTCGTCGGCCTGTGCGGTCTCGTCCATGCGGTCGCGGAGGTGGTCGGCCATCGAGGCCGCGCCCTCGTCGCCGTGGTCGGCCTCGACCTGTTCGATCAGGCCGCTCAGCTTCTCGTGGTCGGTCGCCTCGGTGGCCCCGTCCATGACGGGTTCGGTCTGCTTCTCGTCGCTCATGCACCGGACGCTACGCCCACGGGGTCCGCGACGGCTGGACCCGCGCCTCCGCTCGTGACGGGCGGCGCGGGGCCGGTCCGCGGGAGGTGCGACGGACGGCGCGACGGGCTCACCGAGGGGTACCATGCGCGACCCGCGGCGGGTGGGGTACGCAGGGCCGCGCATCGCCTGGCAGCCCTGCGCGTGTCGCCCCGCACGCGCCTGGGATGGACCTCTGCCCCACCGGAACGAGGACCACATGAGCACGACGACGCGCCCCGCACGCACCCGCACGAGCACCGACCGCACGAGCACCGCCCGCACCGACGACATCACCCGTGCGGCCGCCGACCTGTTCGGCTGGACCGACCTGCACCCCGCCCAGCTCGAGGCCCTGGAGGCGGTGGTCGCCGGCCGGGACACCCTCGCGGTCATGCCCACCGGCTTCGGCAAGTCCGCGATCTACCAGGTGGCCGGTGCCGTGCTCGACGGGCCGACGGTCGTCGTCTCGCCCCTCATCGCGTTGCAGGCGGACCAGGTCGCGGGACTCGTCGGACGCCCCGACGCCCCGCCCGCCGTCGCGATCAACTCGGGCCACACCGACGCCGAGAACGACGAGGGCTGGGGGCGCCTCGCCGCCGGAGAGGTCACGTACGTCTTCCTCGCCCCCGAGCAGCTCGCCCGGGACGAGACCGTCGACCGCCTGCGCGACGCCGGGGTCGCCCTCGTCGTCGTCGACGAGGCGCACTGCGTGTCGTCGTGGGGGCACGACTTCCGGCCCGACTACCTGCACCTCGGCGAGGTCGTCGAGCGCCTGGGCGGCCCTACCGTGCTGGCGCTGACGGCGACCGGGTCGGGCCCGGTGCGCGACGAGATCGTCGAGCGCCTGCGCCTCGACGACCCGCTCGTCCTGAGCCACGGCTTCGACCGGCCGAACCTCTCCCTCGAGGTCGTGCGGCACGAGGACGACGACGAGAAGGCCCGTGCCGTGGTCGAGCAGGTGGCCGCCTCGACGACCCCCGGCATCGTCTACGTCGCCACCCGCAAGGCGACCGAGGACTACGCCGCCGCGATCGCCGAGCGCTGCCCCGACCGCACCGTCGTCGGCTACCACGGCGGCCAGCGGTCGGCCGAGCGGGGTGAGCTGCACGAGCGGTTCCACGCGGGCGAGGTCGACGTGGTCGTGGCGACGAGCGCGTTCGGCATGGGCATCGACAAGCCCGACGTCCGGTTCGTCGTGCACGCCGACGTGCCCGACTCGCTCGACTCGTACTACCAGGAGATCGGTCGGGCCGGGCGGGACGGCGACCCCGCCAGCGCGACCCTGCACTACCGGCCCGAGGACCTCTCCCTGCGGTCGTTCTTCGCGTCGGGCCTGCCCGGGCGAGCAGACCTGCGGGGCGTCTTCACCGCGCTCTCGGCCGCGGGCCGGCCGGTCCGGCGATCGGAGGTGTCGGACCAGCTGGCGCTCGGCGCCCGGACGGTCTCGCGCCTCATCGACCTGCTGCTCGAGGGAGGCGCGCTGTCCGAGTCGTCGAAGGGGTTCGAGCCGGTCGACGGCTTCGACGCCCGCAGCGCGGCCGAGGCGGCGCGCGGGGTCGCCGAGACGCGTGACCGGGTCGAGCGCTCGCGCATCGAGATGATGCGCACCTTCGCCGAGGCTCCCGGCTGCCGACGGCACTTCCTGCTCGGCTACTTCGGCGAGGAGTCGCCCGAACGCTGCGGCAACTGCGACGGCTGCCGGGCCGCCGAGAAGGCCGGGGAACCCCGGGAGGCGCGCGAAGGCGGGCAGGACGGCGTCACCGACACCGCGCCTCCTGCGTTCGCGCCCGACGCCCGCGTCGTGCACGCGACCTGGGGCGAGGGCACCGTGATGAGCACGGACGCCGACCGCATGACGGTGTTCTTCGAGAGCGAGGGCTACAAGGTGCTGGCCGTCGCCGACGTGCTCGCGCGCGAACTGCTCACACCGGCCTGACCGGCTCGACGGGCTCGCCCGCGGCGGCGAGCACGGTCGCGATCGTGCGGGGGTGGGCCAGCACCCGGAAGTGCCCGCCCGCGTGGAGGCGGACGTTCACGGCGCCGGGCAGTTCGCTGCCCTCGGGGATGTGCGGATCGAACTCGCCGAAGACCGAGGTGATGCGGCCGTTGACCGATTCGTCGCGGGCGAGCAGCATCGTCGTCGCGTCCCGGGGCGAGAAGGCCCGGAGGGCGGGCAGCACCAACCAGGTGGCGTAGCGCGACCCCGAGAACGGCGAGCAGACGGCCACCATCGACCGCACGCGGTGGGTCTCGTCGAGCAGCGCCATGACGTACTTGCCGATCAGGCCGCCCTTGCTGTGGGCGACGATCACGACGTCGGTGAGTCCGTGGGTGAGCAGGTACGCGGCGACGTCGCGCGCGGTGGCCTCGACCGGACGGCTGTTCCACCGCAGGTCGTCCAGCACGTGCACGGGATGGCCCTCGGCGTGCAGGCGTTCGATCATCGGTCGCAGGAACGACCAGGTCTCCCACACGCCGGGGATCACCAGCACGGGCCGACCGGTGCCGCCGAGGTAGCGATCGGGGTCTCGCGGACTCGTGACGGCGCGCACCTGCCAGACGGCGGCGTAGGCGTAGTCCTGCACCCACCACACGGCGTGACGGACGAGCCGGCCGGGGGCGAGGTGGAGTCTCACCACTCGACCCTAGGCGTCGCCGTGCGGGACGTCCCGGGTCAGACGCTGTCGGGGTCGAGGACGAGCGTCGTGCCCTCGAACAGGTGCTGCGCGTCGTCGATGACCTGCAGGCCCTGGTTCATGTAGAGGAGCGCCGAGACCGAGATGCCGAAGCGCTGGGCGACGACGTCGATGAGGTCGTCGGGTGCGACGGTGTACCGCTTGGGGGCCCCGGACGCCGTGGTCGCCTCGAGCGCCCCCGAGGCGAAGGCCACCGCACCCGAGTCGACCGGGACGATGTTCGTCTGCCGCGGCGGTACCGACCACGCGACCGGGGCGACGGCGAGCACCTTGCCGGCCGAGATCTCGACGGGGACGTCCGAGGAGGTGCTGGTCGAGTGGACGACGAGCGTCGAGAGGTACGAGGGCTGGCTGATCGAGCCGAAGCTGCCCGAGGCCGCCGTCGGGGTCGTGACGGACGCCCCGAGCTCGACGCCCCCGTCTCCGCCGTACGTGACGCCGTCGCCGACGGACGGGGCGACCTGGTAGAACGCGACGCCCACCGGCACGGGCAGGCTCGAGGTGGCGTCCGTGAGCTCGGTCGCGTAGGTGTCGTCACCCCCGGCCACCACGCGGTAGTGCAGGTGGATGCTGCCCTTGGGGGAGGCGAGGTCGCCCTCGGCGACCACCGTGCCGGCCGCGACCGGGGTGATGAAGGGCGCCGGCACGGCGGCGTCCTGCGGCGGCGGGGTGGCCGCCCGCGGCGAGGGTGTCGCGGGGGCGGTCGGCGTCGGCGACGGGGTCGCGCTGGGGGTGGGCGTCGAGGTGCGGGCGACCGTGGTCGGGCGCGCGGACTCGGTCGGGGCACCGGCCGCGAGCGGGGCCGAGCCGCTCGTGAAGAGGACCGCGCTCACGACGACGGAGACGAGGGCCGCGGCGGCGACGACGCCACCGACGATCGCGAGGCGGCGACGGCCGGACCGGGGTGCGGGTTCGTCGTCGGCCTCGTCGGCCTCGGTCGCGCTCGCCGGGTCGGCCGATGCCGCGGTCGCGGCACCGGCCGTGCCTGCGGCGCCGCGGTGCGACCACGCGACGAGCCGGGGCTCGGTGCCGTCGGGCGCGACCTCCGCCGCGGGGGCGTCGCCGGTGTCGGACGCGCGGGGCGCGAAGAGTTCGTGACCGGGCGTGACGTCGTCGTCGCCGCCCGCCCCTGGTGCGTGTCGTGCCATGGTGCCCCCTCGGCGTTGATCCTAGGGGACGGCGTGGGCCGGGTCGAGACCGATCGGTCCGGTCGAGGTCCGGGTACGAACCTGGAACAGCCTGTGAACCCCGGCGGCCCGCGGACACCCGGCCTACCGTCACAGACGTACCGGGTCAGTCCGGTCGACCCACAACCAGGAGGTACGTCATGTCCGTTGGCGACAAGGCAAAAGATTTCGTCCAGAAGGCCGCCGGCAAGGCCGAAGAGGCCGTCGGCAAGCGCACGGACGACGAAGAGCTCACGAAGCAGGGCCACAAGGACCAGCACATGAGCGAAGAGCGTCTCGAGACCGAGAAGGCCAAGGACGACCTCGGCCAGAGCTGATCGTCCCGCCGACCTCGGTCGGCACCCCGGAGGGCCCGGCATCCGCGGATGTCGGGCCCTTCGTCGTCCGGTCGGAGGCCGCGGAACGAGCGACCAACGGTGCAGACTGTGCAAAAACCTAGCCGGGCGTGATTCGGTGGAGGCGTGAAGCGTCCGTTCCGTTCCCTCGTCCCCGCCGCGGTCGTCGTGGCGTCCTTCGCCGTCGTGCTCTCGGGCTGTTCGGCCTCGGACGGCCCCGAGACGACGGCGGCCCCCACCGTCACCGTCACGGCCTCACCGACGTCCGGCTCGTCGGCGACCGACTCGCCGACCAGCGCCTCCTCTGCCACGGCGACGCCGGGTCCCGACGGGGCGTCCGGCGGCGGTGGCGACCTGGGCGACGGTGCCCCGGGCGACGCCTCCTCGCGGTGCACGGTGGGCGAGCTCACCGCCGAGATCGCCGACGGAGGCGGGGGTGCGGCCGGCAGCTACGGCGTCGCCATCATCCTGACCAACGGCGGTCAGCGCTCGTGCACCCTCCAGGGCTGGCCCGGCGTCTCGTTCGTCGGCGACGGGAACGGAACCCAGATCGGCGCCTCGGCCGCGCTCGACCGCTCGTCGCCGCACGAGGCCCACACGCTCGCCCCCGGTGCCGAGGTGCAGACGATCGTGCAGATCGCCCAGACGGGGAACTACGACGCAGCGGAGTGCCGGCCGCAGGCGACCGACGGGTTCCGCATCTACCCGCCCGGCTCGCTCGAGTCGATCTTCGTGCCCGCCTCGGGGTCCAGCTTCGAGGCGTGTGCGAACGCCCGGGTGCAGCAGATGACGGTCAGCGCGCTCGCCACCTTCTGACGGCGCGCGGGTCCGGCCGGCGTCCCGGTTCGACGGGCGAGGTCATCCTCGAGGGGCACGGGCTGCGACCCGCGGAGGACGCGTGACGACGCCGGTCGTTCGTACGCTGGCACCTCCCCGAAGGAGAGCTGCCATGACCGGGACCCGACTCGACCTCCCCACCACGCCGGCCGCCCGACGGCAGGGGTCCCGCGCCGTGACGATCGTCCTCGGCGCCGGTCGGGTCGCCGTGGTGGCTGCCGGAGCACTGGTGCTCGGCGGCCTGACGAGCCCGGCGCAAGGCTTCCTGCCCGAGTGGCTCGGAGGGTTCGCGAACTCGTCCGGTGGCTGGTCGGTCCTCGTCTTCGCGCTCGTCCTGGCCGTGCGCGCCCGCCCGGCCCTGTCGGCCGTCCTGGGTGCCGTGGCGTTCGTGCTGCTGGTCGAGGGCTACCGGATCGTGTCGGGGTGGCGCGGCTTCCCCTACGACGAGCCGTTCCAGAACGTCTTCACGATCCTCGGGCTCCTCGTGGGGCCGGTCATCGGTGTCAGCGCCGCACTCCTCCGTGCGTCGTCGCCGACCTGGCGGACCCTGGCGGCCGTGCCGCTCTCGACGGTGCTCGTGGGGGAGGGGCTCTACGGGCTCGTCGTCCTCGACCAGGGACCGGGCGCCGTCTACTGGGTGCTCCAGATGGTCCTCGGCGCGGCGTTCCTCGCCTGGGGCACGATGCGCACCCGGTCGTCCGCCCGGACATGGGTGCCCGTCGTCACGGCGGGGTCGGTGGTCGCCCTGTCGATCGTGTTCGTCGTCGCGTACACGGCCCTCCCTGGCCTGCTGATGTGACCGGCCGGGTCGTTCCTCCGCCGGGACTCGACCCGCCCCTCCGGGCCGGCCGACGACGCCGACGCCCGGGTTCCGTGACGCTGTCGATGTCGATGTCGATGTCGATGCCGGTGCCGGTGCCGGTGCCGGTGCCGGTGCCGGTGTCGGCAAGTCCTGGCGGGTGACGCGGTGGGGTGCCGTGATCGGCGTGGGAGGGGTGCGGCGGTGACGGGAGTCAGGACTTGCCGACGGGGGGTCGCTGTCCGTGCCGACGTCCGTGCCGGTGCCGGTGCCGTGCCGGTGCCGTCGCGGCGTCGCGGCGTCGAGGTGCTGCGGTGTCGGCAATTCCTGGCGGGTGCGGCGGCGGGGTGCCGTGATCGGCGTGG
>Ga0265798_10012607_pt1 | contig 10184 bp, 8 predicted proteins | sample P3T30metagenome_FD_192430 | JGI IMG/M metagenome (GOLD analysis project Ga0265798, IMG submission 192430) | Plant litter microbial communities from East Loma Ridge, Irvine, California - P3 T30 | ecosystem: Environmental > Terrestrial > Plant litter > Unclassified | place: USA: California...
TGTGTGCGGGGGGCCGCCCCCTCACTGCCGTAGGCAATCTTACGTCTGCCCCTATTCTGGGTGCTCACTACCTCCACCACAATTTGCATTCCTTCCTGTCCCACTACTCCGCGCAGCTGGTTGGTGGGCCTGGCTATCGTCGCGGTCAGCCTGGCCACCGACTTCTGCGCGGTAAACGCTTATAAATCAGTCAAAAGCTATAGCATAAAACATCATATTTTGAGTGTTTTAGGCGGTAAAAAATAGTCTTTAACTGAATTTTCGCGGGTATACCAAATTGTACTTCCTTGTCTTTCCGGTTTTCGGCCTCACCCCTCACTGCTCCCTGGCCGGGAATCGCCCACCCTTCTAAATACCTAGCCCGCGCAGCGGTCGCCCTAGGCGAAAATGTGCGGCGTAGCCGACATAAGCCACCACGGCAAGCGCCCGGCTAGGGCGCGAAGCCTAAGCGCGGAGCAATCGTCCGCACCGTTGCTCGGTGGTCGTGCTCCGCGCCTGGCTCCTTTCTCTACTACTCCCAGCGGTTACGCTGCCTATTAACCTGGGCCGTGTCCTTACCTAGCGGCCTCAAATGGGCCTCAACCTGGCGTAATACAATACTCCAAACATGAAGCCTACAATGGGCCTCAAATGGGCCTGCCTCACGAGGTCATGGCCAAGGTCTGCCGGCAAGAATTTGGCGGCTCCATCAGGGCGCGCACCCTGGGCGCGGCCTCCTTTTACTCGGGGTAATGCTGCACGAGCAGTTGCCCCGTTTTCTCCCCTATTTCTACCCTTCTATTACCCCTTAACTGACTTTTTTTTGCTAAAAAGCAGTTTTTTTTCGTTTTTCTTCCCTTTTGTTCTCTACTAACTTTCAATCAGTTAGTTAGGTCTGTTTTTCCGTTTTTTGCCTTTCCTTAATTCGTTCGCAACGTGTATCAGAATGGAACACGATGGTGTAGGATTTAGGGTGCTGCCAGCCTGCTACAATATTGTTTATAATAGTGTTGGTGCTAACTTGGCCGCATGAGGCCGGATGCTTACCCGCACACTTTCATTTTTATGACTCCCTCGGGGGAAGTGCTGCGGTCTGGTAGTGCACCTTCAATTGCCGATGCGGTGCGCGCCGTGGTCGAGTTGACTGGCTTTCCTTTCTCTTACCAAGTCGTCCACCGGGCGCTGCGTGCGTCGGCTGTCTGGCTCGGCTCTTACCGGCCTGAACCTGGTGCTCGGCCGGTGGTGCTCATCATCGAGCGGTCGCCGGAATCTTTCACCCAGCCTCCCCCACCCTAATTTCTCAACCACTGCCAAAAAAAACGGCCCGCCTGGTGCTTGCAACACCATACGGGCCTATCGATTTACAGCCGCGAGACCTAATTCGAATGCCTCAAATATCGGAACTGCGACCGAAAGGTTTATTATATTCAATAAAAAGCAACCTAGTTTTTGTCTTGGGTGCTTCCGCGTGCGCAGCTAATCAACTCCTACGCCTCCCTACTGCGCGCCTGCGCTTTACTGCCCAACGTACCCGCCTAGCGTTGCTGGACGGGCTTTTTTGTGTCAATACGGCCCGTTTTCGGTCGGTCGCGGCGGTTCGGCTAATTGGCTTGTCTCTCGTTCGATTCTGGCAGAAAAGCCGCGCAGCGGCCCCTAAAAAAATATCGTGTCATGAGTAGCGCCGCACCCCTCACTGGGCGGCCCGCTACCTGGCGCGCCCCAAAAGACCACACTGCCGCACCCCTGCGGCTGCCGGCTACTGTGAAGTGTAATAGCATGGTAGTTGCGCCGGCCGGCCTGGCAAAGCGTGGTGCTGAGCGCACCGACGCGCAACGGGCTGCCGCCTCGCGCAATCTCCTGCACCAACCGGCCCCCACGGCTGCCGCTGGCGAAGATGCCGAGCAGCTGCCGGTGGACGCTACCTCCCGGCCTGGTCGTAATGGCTACATGAGCAAGGCGACTCGGGCGAAGGTTAAAACGTTGGTAGATACCATGATATTCATGGAAAAGCTACCCGAAGCCGGGCGGCAAACAATGAATGACCGCTGCGGTTACCGCCAACAAGCCTGCTACCTCACCTTCGTTACCCTTACCCTGCCGGCTGCCCAGCTGCGCGATGCTGTCGGTGACTACGACGACGAGCACGCCAAACGGCACCTACTGCGCCCGATGATTGAGCGGCTAAAGTATAAGTTTGGCGTTCAGTCGTTTATCTGGGTTGCTGAACCACAAGAGGCAGGCAATATTCACTTTCACCTGCTCATTGATAAGTATATTGATAACCGCAAAGATTCTGAGAATGAGGCTAAAAGTCAGCAGCTTACCAAAGCCTGGAATGAAATACTAGCGGGTCACGGCTATATCGCCGCCTATGCTGCCACCCAGCGCGCCCGGCACGCGCAGGGCTTTGCTTATGACTTCACCCAAACCAAACTTGTCGAAGCTTTTGACGAGGCCAGCGGGCGCTACGTCACGTCGGCCGAACACGTGAGCTTCACCGACCAAGTTGAAGCCTACGCCTATGGTGAGGCTACCAACTGGGAAAACCCAAATACCGTTGATATTCACCGTCTTAAAAGTCAAAATAGCGTCAAAGGGTATATCTGTAAGTACATGACCAAGAATGACGGCACCGATACCACCCGCCGAAAAATTGGCGGCAACCTGTGGGGCGCGGCCGATGTGCTTAGGGATGTAAAAGCTTACAAAGAAGAGTTTGGGGACGAGCTGCGCGAAGGGTTGATGCGCCTCTCGGCCACTCGGCCCGGCGCTGTGCGCGTTAGCCTGGTAACTCCTTGTGGTACAATGTCAATTCAGGAGTACGAGGACAATGAACTAGCCGGTCAAGTGCCGGTACTGGCTACCATCTACACCTACTCGCAAGCTCAGTTCTGGAAATTCGCCCCGCCTGGCTTCCGTCGTCGGTTTACCGCCTACTACCGCGAAGCTTTCCGGCGCATTTATACCCCTGCATTGCCTAGTGTCATAAGTCAATGTGTGGGAGAAGCTGAAAATTATTCTACTGAATATCAGCTAGTAAATTGAATTACTCGTATTTCTCTTATGTAACGTGCAACGTTTCATGTTACATTTGTGTATGAGTTTCCGTCAGGGAGTATCTACCACCACTGCTTTATGACTATGACTATGCGACTGTTAACAACTAATACCCCACGTATATTTTATGATTATCTCATTTGCTCACAAAGGATTAAAGTTATTTTATAACGAAGACGACCCCTCAAAGCTTCCCGCCTCGCAGTTGCCCAAAATCAGGCGTATACTTACTCGTCTGGATGCTGCAACCCATCCGGAAATTATGCGAGAGCCTGGTTATAAGTTTCATGAACTAACCGGCAATCGCAAGGGTACTTATTCAGTAACAGTTACTGGTAACTACCGAATTACCTTTTCCTTCATCGGTGAAAATGCTGTTGATGTCAATTATGAGGATTATCATTGACAGTAACTAACTATTTTAAAGACAATTGTTTATATGACGATGCTCAATCCTGCCCATCCTGGTGAACTGATACGTGAAACTATCGAAGGTTTGCGGGAAGAAACTGGTCAGCGATATACGATTGAAGAGGTAGCAGACGCCTTGGATACTACTCGTAAGACATTGTCTGCTATTTTAAATATGCGTCAGAGTGTAACTCCTGAAATGGCGCTTAAGCTGGCTGCTGCTTTTCAGAATACCACTCCTGACTTTTGGCTCACTGTACAAGACCGATACGATTTAGCGCAAGCTAGGCGTAAGTATTCGACTGAAAAAGTACGGGTTATGTGGGAACACGCATAATTAAACCAACGATATTAGAAAGGCTTCACTAATCGTGAAGCCTTTTTTTTGCTCTACATCTGTTTAGTCTTAATCGTTTATTCCAGCTCCCAGTACTTACCCACGGGGGCCTGCTGGTGGACTCGGCCCCGCCGTTTACCCTACCTGGTGAATGGTTATTTTTTAGATTGGCGAAATTGTACTACCCATTTCTTCAGCTGCGCGCTCGAGCGAAGCCAGGCGCGCAGCTCAGCGTCTCGACGCTAGCGCGCAAAAAATTGAAAAGTGCTCGTACTCGCTGCAAATGCACTTTTCGCAAATACAGCTAGTTTCGGTCGATGATTGCGTAAAACTTCGTTTTTGCATTTATCCTTGATTACTGGTCAATCTTATGTTGACTATACCAGCTGTAACCGGAGGTGAATTAGTACTAACTAAACGGGAATTAGTACTAACCTGAGAGGAATCGAGCTGTAACCTCTGAGGCATTATCCTTGCCCATTCGGCTGGGTTTTGTGCATACTTATGCATAAACCTGGGCGGGCCGGCCTGGCTGCTGCGGTCGGGGTCGGCCGGTGGCGGTGCTCGGCACGTCCACCACTGGCTGCCGGCTGCGGCCTGCTCACTAGCCGGCCGGCTAATGGCTGGCCGGCTTCGTGTTCGTTAGTAACGAACAATCTGCCTCTATTGCTTGGAAATGGCCTTTTTAAGCGTCTGACAATCGTGTATTTGTCTGGCTGGCTGCCCCTTGCCCTAAATACTGGCTTCTCGTCGCCTTCCTGGGGCTGGCTTTAGCAAGAAAACCGGCCGGCCGGCTTTTGGGGATATGACCTCCGCGCTAAACCTGACCGGGAATTACCTGCACCCCCTATTTACCGGGGGCTCGGTAAGCTGCGCCAAGCGCTATAGAGCGGAGAAATAATTAGCTCACGGCCTAACGCTGGGGGTTTTTTCTCTATTCCACTACCTAGAAAGCCGCGAATGGTGCCCCGCCGATTCGTGCACCTTCGACCGGCAAAAAAGTGGCCGGAGCTTTTAAACAAAACCAAAATCCTGGCTATAACTCATATGAAAGACCTCCTTACTCCCGAATTTGTAGCCGCCTTCTTTGGCCTGCTGCACAACCCTTCGACCTATGCCTGGGCTATTGTCATTGTCGCCGCCCTGTGGGCGCTCGGCCATCTCTGCAATGCCCTTGCGGCGCTGGTCAAGGAGTTGAAGTAGCCAGCCTGGCTACTCACCCAGTGCTGCCCCTATCCGTGCTCCGGATGGGGGCAACCTGGGCTGGCTTCTTACCCTGCCTGCTCTCAGGTCGGCCGGCCGTGCAGCTGCTCACCGGGTGCTTGCCACGAGGCCGGCCCCTCCCGGTGGCGGCTGCCCTGGGCGTGCACGTGCAGCTGCCCACCGGCACCTACTCACGAGTGCCTGCCCCTGGGCCTGTCCTTGCCACGAGTGGCGGTCGCTGGCTCTACCTGCCTGCTCACTACCTGCCCGCTTCCTGGCCGGCCGGCTGCTCACCCGGTGCTGCGGCCTGCCGGCCCGCGTGCTCTGCCACCTGGCGCGCACGAGCTGCGGCCCTGGCCGGCTGCTCGTCGTCGGCCGGGCCTGGCTGGCTAGCGGCTGGCACTGCTCACTGGTGCAAAAAGAACTATCAAAAAATGATGGTTTTTTCTCCTCCAAAACAGAAAACCAATGTTTTGTCCCCTCGTTTTTCCCCTTCGACCTTTGTAGGGCGGTTGAAGGTAGTCGCGTGCTGGTATGCTTATAACATACCACAACGTCGGAAAATCTTTCCGAAACTAGCTCCCTGCCTACCCCTCGAATCTGCCCCATTCCCACCCCCCTACGCCTCCCTGGCCGGCCCTTCTCGGCTGCTGCCTACTCACCCTCCATTCACGCCTTCCGCGCTCCTGGCGATCGCTTATATGCTCAAATATCCGCTTCACGCACCTCCCTGTTTTTGCCCTACCTGCCAAGCTAAACAGCAGGACTTGGACAGTAAACCGTACCACCTCGACCTGCCTGTTTTCCTGCCTGGCGGTTTTGCTCCTCGCAATCTTGCTCACCGTTTTTGCCACGAGTGCCTAGCCATTACCACCCATGCCGGCACTACTGCGCTTCGCTCCAGCTGCACGCAATGCGGGGCTAATTACTCCAGTAAAGCCCCTGCCTCCCCACATGGTGCTGTACTCTGGGCCTCGGCGCAAGCAGAAATAAAGCAGATGAAAAAACAAGCTGGCCCCCCTAAGCATGGTACTATCCGCGTCGGTTTTGGTGATCCTACTGCTGATGGGCTATATCCTCCGGTTTTTCTTTCTGTAGGTCTGCATGATTGACACTGTAGAATTTCGGGTACGTGACCTCAAAAAACACCTTCGTGTAGCACAATGGCTTGACCGTCAAATGACTCGCACCGGCAAGACCGTTTGCATTGTCGAAGGTGAAGAACAATGGACTGTAGAACAGAAAGTTAACTTCCGAACCAAGCTCAAATACCACGACACGGGCAACGAGCACACGGTTGCCCACTTCAACGAGCTGCGGTCTGACCACTACAACATAGCGTATAAAATTGACTATAACCGCGACTTTATTGCGTTTAACGTGTCGATTCCCAAGTATATATACGCTACTAACATCTTGCTCTACAATCGGCCTCCCTCTGATAAGAACTTCAACTACGCGGCTCATTCTACCATCGAAAAGAACCTGCGCGAAGCCTACAAGCGGTTGTTTAGGTTCTTCAATCGGTTCTTTCCTACTCAGTTTGGCGAAATAGAAATTGATTGGAAAGATGTGGAAATCAACCGCATAGATATTTGCTACAACCAGATGTTTGATAGCAAAGAGTCGGCTTTTGATTACCTGAACCACCTGCGCAAGCTTAAAAAGAAGTACGCTCGCAACTCGACCAACTATAGCCGGGATTGGAAAACATCAATTGTCTATAAAACAGAACGTTATAGCTTTAAGGTTTATCACAAAGGCACTGAGTTTGCGAAAAACGACGCTAAAAAGCTGCGCGAACTCAACGAGGCCGGCAAAGGCCGCTTTGACATCGACTACTACCAGCGGTTTGCCGATAAAATCCTGCGGTATGAAATGACGTTTCGTAATTCTCAGATTTCGTATCTGTTTATGAATCATCTATTTCGCTCCGAGTGCTATATCTGGCAAGCGGGGGTCAAGCTCTGGAAAACGGCTAAAGCCAAGAAAGCTGACAAGGCAAACTACATGGCCTACCGGGCGGGCTTGGAAAAGCACGAAAGGCACGCGATTGACTATGTTAACTCCATGATTAACAAGAACAAGAAATTCTATCTTGCTCCTAATTCCGCCTCTGAACACTTTGACCAAGAGACGAATGAAGGCAAATTTCTTGCTCATCCTCTTAAGAAAGAACGCTTTAACCAAGCTTCGCTATTTTCGCCCGAACTCTTTGACCTGCTAACCAAGCAGTTCTGCACGCTGCTCGAAGAATTTAAGCTGGAAATGCATCAGAACTCGCACGATGTGCTGAGCCGGCTAAAATTCCACAATGAGGCTATCGACAAAAAGCGCGAACAACTTGAACGTATGGGCATTGGCCCTGGTGATAAGCTTTATAGGGGTGTCGGGCGCAAGATTTCCGAGTCTAAAATCAAAATGCTGCTTCGCCTGCTCGAAACCGAAACCTTCGAGGAAATACAGGAAAGCAACTACTTTGAGGCTAAGACTTGGTATAATCATCGTAAAGACCTGGCTATCTTGGGAGTTACGCAAAACGCACAACTCAGCCTGGTTAATCGTGCCGATATGGATTTGCGGCAATACAATTCGGAGCTGACTTTCAACGCTTATAAATTCTTTCACTTAGACCGCTAGCCCTGACGGTTTTCGCCTCGATGCTTACCGAGTGCTCGCGCTGGCTCCTGGCGCGGGCACTTCGTTTTTACCCCTGCTCCTGGGCGGGGTGCTCCCTGCTCAGGCACTACCCACCAGCTGCTGCCTACCCATTCTCTACACACCTATGTAAAGTTTACATAGGTGTGTAGAGTCCTGCCTGCTCGACGGGCCGGCCTGGTGGGTGTCGCTACCGGCGTATTCCCCTGCTCTGGCTCCGTTCCTGGTGCTGGGCCTGCTGGGTGGTTCGCTCAATGGCTGCGGCCAACTGCGGCCGTAGGGCTTCCCCGCCTGGCTTCACCTCGTCTACTAGGAAGGTGGCCGTGGTCAGGGGGTCGGTAAAAGTACTTTTACCCTCGGTGGCCTGGTTAAACTCAAAACCTTGGGCCTTAATCTTTTCAACGAAATCTTTGGTGTCCTTAACGGGGCCTTTCAATATTTCCCCTATGCTCTGCTCTAGGTCTTGCTGGCTTTGCTGGCGAATCGTGGCCCCATACCTGGCTAGTTCCTGCGCGGCGGGCACGTCCCGCTGGGCAACCTGCACGGCGGCTCTGTCATAGCGCAAAATAGCTTCCTCCAACCGGGTGTTAGTCTGCTTTAACTCGTTGAAAAGTTGCTGTTTGGTCTGCTCGGACGTGTGCAACTGCTTGCGTAGCACGTCCGCCTGCTCCTTGGCCGACGTGTTGACGAGCGCCACGTTTGCGACCTTTTCCAACCGGCTGTTGACCTCGGCTACCTGCCGGGCTACCTCGCCGTTTATCCTCGCTTCCTCCTGCTGTCGCCACTCGTCCCTGCCCACTAGGCGGGGCGGCTCGCTCAGTTCAATCGCGCCCGCCACGCTGGGCGTAGCCAGCTGGGCAACCTGGCCGGCGGTTTGGGCCTGCTGACCATAAAGCCGGCTCATGGGCTGGTGCTTGGCCTGGCTATGCTCTACCCCCCGGCTCATGCCGTATTTCCCCATCGACTCGGCGTAGGTTGTTTGCAGCTGGCGCAAGCTCTGCGGGTTAAACAGCTGGTCGGCCGACAATCGCCCGTCCCCGGTGATGGGAATAACTACGGCGTGAATATGCGGGGTTGTCTCGTCCTGGTGCAAGGTGAACGAAACCACGTTTTTTGCCCCAAACTGCGCCTTCAAAAAATTCAGATTATCAACTGCCCACTGGCTATTGCCATAGTCCGCTGCACGCCCGTCTGACTCTCGTACAAACCCCTCGGGGCTGCCGGTCATAATTACTTCCATCGCCCGCACCGAGTCCGACCGGATGCGCTTTACCCCTGCTTCCTGAATACGCTGCTCGGCCAACGTCCAGTAGTCCAGCTGGGCTGTGTTCACATACTCGCGGTTTGGGTAGGGCGCGGCCTGGTCGGCGTTCGGCACCTGGTGCAAGCGGTAATTATGCCCGGTGGCGGCGCTGGCCTGGGCCTTCGTCTTAATCTTGGCTACTCTCAGAATGGCGTAAGGCATGGCACTTAAAAGGACGTTGACCGTCTAAAAATAGGGCTTCTATCTAGCCCAAACGGGCGCACGGCTTGCAACGCAAGCCATAGTGCGTTATGGCTTTGTGAATCCCGGCTGCCCGTCTTGGTCTACGTTGTACCCCCTGCCTGGGCTGCTCTACCTGCCCTCTCCACCTCCAACTGCTCACTACTTGCCGGGTGGTTTTGTGCATACTTATGCATAAATCTGCCGGCTTTGCTTCCCGCTGCTCACTACCCACTACCAACTGCTCACCGACCACTGCTCAACTGGCCGGCCGGCTGCTGGCTGCTCGGGTGGGTTGTCCTGGTCTGGTGGACTTCGCCCCCAGTGCTCACCGAGTCCTGGTCGGCCGGCCTTCCTGCTCAGTTGCTGGCCGGCTTACCTCTCGCTGGGCTGCGGGTCTGGTTTGTGCATATTTATGCATAAACCCGCCTTGCTTCGGGCTTGGCTTCCATCCCCGAAAAGCGCTATTTGCCCGGTGCTGGCTTTGGACCTGGCCGGTCTTTACCAACTTGTGTAAAGAATGCCCGCCACTTGCCCCTGCTCACCCAGCCACCGGGCCGGCCGGCTGGTTTTGCATGGGTGCAAAATCTGGCCGGCTGGCTGCAATCCTACACAACTCTGTAGAATGGGCTGGCCTCGACTGTGCGCACAGCTGCTCGTGCTCGTCGCCCTGGCCGGCCTTAATTCTACAGAACTCTGTAGTATTTACCTCGACCGTGCGCGCTGGGCATACCGTCCTGGTCGGCCTCAATCCTACACAGCTCTGTAGTATTTGCCTTGGCTGTGCACGCTGGGCACGTCGTCCTGGCCTACCCTATGAAAAATTTGCATACCCCCCTGGCCGGGTTCGGCCTTTAGGCTCTGAAAGCCAAGCGGGGGGCTTGGGGGCGGCAGCCCCCTCACCCGACGAGCACCCGAGGGGGAGTGTGAGGGGGGCCGCCCCCTCACTGCCGTAGGCAATCTTACGTCTGCCCCTATTCTGGGTGCTCACTACCTCCACCACAATTTGCATTCCTTCCTGTCCCACTACTCCGCGCAGCTGGTTGGTGGGCCTGG
>Ga0265798_10012608_pt1 | contig 10184 bp, 9 predicted proteins | sample P3T30metagenome_FD_192430 | JGI IMG/M metagenome (GOLD analysis project Ga0265798, IMG submission 192430) | Plant litter microbial communities from East Loma Ridge, Irvine, California - P3 T30 | ecosystem: Environmental > Terrestrial > Plant litter > Unclassified | place: USA: California...
CGCAGACCATCGCCCTCGTGCTCGCGCACCTGCGCCCGCAGCAGGCGTCCGCCGTGCTCGCCGGGCTCGACGTCGCGGCCCGCACCGACGTCGCCCAGGCGATCGCCACGATGGGCACCGCCACGCCCGAGGCCGTCGGCATCGTCGCGACCACCCTCAAGATCCGGGCGGGCGCCGTCGTCGCGCCGCGGGAGCAGGTCGAGGTCGTCGGGGGCATCCAGCCCCTCGTCGAGATCATCAACCGCAGCGACAGCGCCACCGAGCGCGCCCTGCTCGACGGCCTCGACGAGCGCGACCCCGAGCTCGCCGAGGAAGTCCGCTCGCGCATGCTCACCTTCGAGGACATCGTCAAGCTCGAGTCGCGCGACATCCAGCAGGTGCTGCGCGGCATCGACGCCGCGGTGCTCGCCACGGCGATGAAGGGGGCGCTCGCCGCCGTCACCGAGGTGATCCGGGGCAACGTGTCGGAGCGCAACCGCGAGCTGCTCGACGACGAGCTGCAGTCGATGGGCCCGGTCCGCAAGTCGCAGGTCGAGGAGGCGCGGGCCGAGGTCGTGCGCGCCATCCGCGAGCTCGAGGCCCAGGGCGCCATCACGGTGCACCGCGCCGACGAGGACGCCCTCGTCGAGTAGGCCGCCGCGCCGCGCCGCGCCGCCGTGCCGTGCTGCGCTGTGCCGTGCCGTGAGGCGCCCGGCCGTTGGCCCCTCCTGTCTCGAATTTGAGAGCGATCCGGTGCCGAGTGGCCTTCTCTGCCCGGACTGAGCGCACCGCCGGGTCGGATCTGTCTCGCTTTGCTGCACGGACCGGAGTCGGGAGGCGAGCGGAACGGGGCGCCCACCCCATCCGGATCGCTCTCAAATTCGAGAGCGATCCGGCCGAGAGCGACGCAGTCTGCCCGGACTGAGCGCACAGCCGCGCGGATCTGTCTCACATTGAGCGGGGTGCAGCGGCTAGCCGGCCGCGATCTCGCGCAGCACCGCGAGGTGGTCCGCCCACGCGGCGCGTCCCTCGGGTGTGAGCTTCAGCGTCGTCCGCGGCCGCTTGCCGACGAACCCCTTCGACACCGCCACGTACCCGGCCGCCTCGAGCGTGCTGATCTGCTTGCTCAGCGCCGAGTCGGTGACCTGGACGGCGTCGCGCAGGTCCTTGAAGTCGAGCTGGTCGGCCGCCGCGAGCGCCGCCGCCATCGAGAACCGCACCGGCTGGTGCAGGGTCTCGGACAGCCGGAGGCGCGGGTGCGGACCGCCCGCCGCGCCCCCTCCCGAGGCGGCGGCCCCTCCCGCAGCGGCCCCGCCCTCGGCCGACCCGCCGTCCCGCGCTCCGTCCGCCGCCGCGCTCATCGCACGACCTGCCGCGCCTCGAGGGTCGCCGCGGCGACCGAGACGACCAGCAGCGCCGCCGCCGCCAGGCAGGTGGCCCCGACGGCCCGGCCCTCGGACGACCCGACCACGAGCATCGCGACCAGGTAGATGGCGAACATCGCGGCGATGTAGAGGCCCCAGCGGCGACCGCCGCCGAGCCGGTGCGACCGGAAGAACACGAGCTGGAACCCGACCACCACGGCGACCCAGGTCAGCAGCCCGACCATGGCGACGAAGTAGTTCGTGCCGGTGGTGAGCCCCATGGCGAGGGTGCCGAGCGAGAGCACGGCGCCGAGCGACAGCAGCACGGCGACGCCGGGCCAGCCTGCCCGCGAGGTGGTGTGCCGCCCGGTCGAGTCGGCGTCGTCGAGGAGGCGGCGGGCCTCCTCCGGGGTGGGGAGACGGCTCTGGTCGGTCATGGTCGGTCCTCTCGTCGATGTGCTCCCACTCTAGGAAGTACTTGCTCGGCAGGCAAGTACTTTCTCGATGAGTCGCAGGGGTCCCGCACCTGCCCCCGTTCGGGGCAACGCCTTACGCGCCCCCCGCGACCTGCCGAGAGTCGCCCCTGAGCACGGATCGCTCGACCCCAGGCCACGGATCGGCCGCACCGCCCCCCGTCTGAACGGCCCCGTCGATGCCCGATCCCGTGATCTCCGCCCCGGAGTCGTTCTCGCGCGTCGTCTACCCCTCGCTCACGGAGGTGCGGTCCGGCTCAGCGACCACCGCCCACGCCCTCGAGGTCGGCCACGCCGCCACCTCCGCCGCCGGCCTGCACGCGGGCACCCGCGGCGCGGGCCACCTGGCGCCCCACGCCGACCCCGACGCCGCCGTGCGCGCCGCCCGGGCCGAGGCCCGCGGCCACGCCGCCGGGTACGCCGCGGGCCTGCGCGCCGCCGAGGCCGACCTCGTCGCCCGTCGCGCCGCGATGGAGGCCGAGCACCTCGAGCAGGCGACGCGTCTCGAGCGGTCGCTCGCCGCCTCCTTCGCCGCCCTCGACGCGGCCGCCGACGCGCTGCGCCGCCAGGTCGTGCCGGTGCTCGCCGAGTCCGAGGAGGCGCTGGTCGCGTCCGCGCTGGAGCTCGCCTCCGCGATCGTCGGCTACGAGGTCGCCGCCTCCGAGCCGCCGGTAGCCCCCGAGGCAGAGACCGCGACCGACACCGACGCCGACGCCGACGCCGGGGTCGTCCCCGCCGCGCAGCACCCGGCCGGCCCGCGCGAGGGCCGCACCGCCCGGGCCGCCGTCGCCCGCGCCCTCGACGGCGTCGACCGTGCCCTCGTCGTGGGCGTCCGGCTGCACCCGGCCGACCTGGCCGCCCTCGGGGACGCGGCCGCCGCCTCCTCGGTGCCCCTGGTCGCCGACGCCCGGCTCGGCCGCGGCGACGCCGAGGCCGACCTGCCTGCGGGGCTCGTCGACGCCCGCCTGGCCACCGCCCTCGACCGGGCGCGCACCGCCCTGCTCGGAGCATCGTGACCCTCACCGCCCCCGTCCGCACCCGGCTCGACGCCGCCCGCGCCGCCGCGCGCCCGCAGCGCGTGGGCCGCGTCGTCAGCGCCGTCGGCCTCGGCATCACGGTGCAGGGGCTCGACGCCGCGGTCGGCGACGTGCTCGAGATCGGCGGGCCGGGCTCGACCACGAGCACGGCCACGCTCGGCGGTCCCTCCGTCGCCGCGTCGGACGCCGCCCCGTCGGCCGCCCTGGCCGAGGTCGTCGCGACGACCCCCGACGGTCTGCGCTGCATGCCGCTCGGCCGCCTCACCGGCGTGACGGCCGGCACGCCGGCGCGCTCGACCGGCCGCCCCCTCCTCGTCCCCACCGGCACCGGCCTGTTCGGCCGTGTGCTCGACGGCCTCGGCCGGCCGATCGACGGCCGCGGCCCCCTGCGCGCCCCGGACGGCGGCGCCGTCGACCTCGTCCCGCTGCACCACGAGACCCCGTCGGCGATGCAGCGCGCCCGCATCGACACCCCGCTGCAGCTCGGCGTCCGCGTGCTCGACACGCTCACCACGGTCGGTCGCGGGCAGCGCGTGGGCCTGTTCGCCGGCTCCGGCGTCGGCAAGTCGTCGCTGCTGTCGATGATCGCCCGCGGCACCGACGCGCAGGTCAGCGTCGTCGCGCTCGTGGGGGAGCGCGGCAGGGAGGTGCGCGAGTTCCTCGAGGACGACCTCGGACCCGAGGGCCTCGCCCGGTCCGTCGTCGTGGTCTCGACCAGCGACGAGCCGGCCCTCATGCGCCTCCGGGCGGCGTTCGTCGCGACCCGGATCGCCGAGTCGTTCCGCGACCAGGGCGCCGACGTCGTGCTGATGATGGACTCGCTCACCCGCGTCGCCATGGCGCAGCGCGAGATCGGCCTCTCCGTCGGCGAGCCGCCCGCCACCCGGGGCTACCCGCCGTCGACGTTCTCGGTGCTGGCCGAGCTGCTCGAGCGCGCCGGCACCGACCGCGTCGGCTCGGTCACCGGCCTCTACACGGTGCTGGTCGACGGCGACGACCACAACGAGCCGGTGGCCGACGCGGCCCGCAGCATCCTCGACGGCCACGTCGTGCTCGACCGCAAGCTGGCCGTGACGGGGCACTTCCCGTCGATCGACGCCCTCGGCTCCGTCTCGCGCGTCGCCTCGAAGGTGACCACGCCCGAGCAGCGCGCCGCCGCGACCGCCCTCCGCACGGTGATGGCCGCCCGCCGGGCCGCCCAGGACCTCCTCGACGTCGGCGCGTACCAGCGGGGCACGAACCCGCTCGTCGACGCCGCCGTCGACCACCAGGGCGCCATCGACGCGTTCCTGCGACAGGGCATGGACGAGCGTGCCGACGCCGCCTCCTCGTGGTCCGGCCTCGCCCGGCTCACCGCACGGCTCGGGGGTGCCTGATGGCCCGCGCCTTCTCGCTGATCGGCCTGCTGCGGCTGCGCCACGCGCAGCAGGACCAGGCCGCCGGACGCCTCGCCGAGGCCAACGAGCGCCTCCGCGACGCCGCCGACCGGCGCGTGGCCGCGAGGCGCACCCTCGACGACGGGCCCGCGCAGGTGACGGACGCGGCCATGCTCAGCGCGCTCGCCGCCTCCCGTGCCTCGAGCCGGGGCATGCTCGCCGAGCTCGACGCGGTCGCCGCCCGCCGCCGGGCCGACGCCGAGCAGGCACAGGCCGAGTTCGCCGCCGCCCGCCGCGCCGCGATCGGCCTCGAGAAGCTCGAGGCCGCGCACGCGGTCGAGGCCGCCGCCGAGGACCTGCGCACCGAGCAGGCCGCGCTCGACGAGATCGCCGGCCAGTCGTGGCGCACCCGGGCCGCCGAGGCCGCTGCGTCCGCCGCCGGCGCGTCCGCCGCGTCCGCCGCCGGCGTGACCGCGGCCCCGAGCGTCCCGCCTGCCCCCGCCGCCCCCGGCGCCTCGACCACCCTGACCGCCCCGACCGACCCGACGACCCCAGGAGGTGCCGCGTGAGCCCCGTGAGCGAGGTCCTGTCCCGCATCGACGACATCCGGTCGCAGATGGACCAGCTGCGCGGCGGACGCACGTCGTCCCTGCTCGGCACGGCCGCGGCCGCGGCGTCGTCCGCGACCTCGGCCGCCTCGGCCACGGCGTTCGCCGACGCGCTCGCCGGCACGACCGGGACCGGTGCCGCGTCGGCCGCCGGCACGGGCGGCCTCGCGAGCACCGCCTCCGTGGCGGCCGTCAAGGACGCCGTCGCGACCGGCAGCGGCGCCACCGGGGACGACGTCGTCGCCGGGGCGAAGAAGTACCTGGGCGTGCCCTACGTCTTCGGCGGCGAGAGCGCGAGCGGCATGGACTGCTCCGGTCTCGTGCAGACCGTCTTCGGCGAGCTCGGCGTCGAGATGCCGCGCGTCGTGCCCGACCAGGCGCGCATGGGCGCCGAGGTGCCGTCGCTCGCCGAGGCGAAGCCGGGCGACCTGCTCGTCGCGAAGGGCGAGGGGCACATCGTGATCTACCTCGGCGACGGCAAGGTGCTGCACGCGCCCCGTCCCGGCAAGGACGTCCAGATCGTCGACAACTGGTACAAGGACTCCGACCTGGCGACGATCCGCCGTGTCGTGCCGGCGACCGGGACGGCCGCCGCGAGCACCGCCTCCTCGATCCAGGGCGCCGCCGCGTCGACCTCGCTGGCGTCGCTGGCCGCGTCGCTCGGCGTGACCGGCACCGGCGCCGCCGGGTCCGCCGGGTCCGCCGGGTCGACCGATCTGATGACCGCCGCGCTGCAGCGCATGATGAGCGGAGGGGCCGCCTGATGAGCGTCCTGCGCACCCTGCCCTTCGTCGGACCCGGCCCCCAGGTCCGACCCGACGCGTCGACCGGCCCCGACCGGGCCGCCGACCGCGCCGCCGACCGGGCGGGATCCGCCGCAGGTCGCGCTGCCGCGGGTCGCTCGGCCTCCGGGAGCTCGGCCGCCGGGTTCGGCGAGGCCATGTCGTCCGTCGCCCCGGGAGGCTATGCCCCGCACCCCTCCGGCCACGGTCGCGACGTCGGTGCTGACACTCGTCACGACTCTGCTCGGCGCCCTGGTCCTGAGCGTGGGCGGGCCCACGCCGGGGCGGGCGGGGGTGTGGGTGCTGGTGCTGGTGCTGGCGTTGGCGTTGGCGCTGGCACGAACGTCGGCGCCGGCGCGAACGCGACGGCCGATGCGAGTGCGCCCGCGAGCGCGAACGAGGGGGAGGGAGAACGAGCTGCGGCTGTTCCGTCAGGAGACGAAGCGACCTCGGCCCCGATCCTCGTCCCCGCGACCTCGACTGCGACCGCGACCCCGCCCCCGCCCCTGACCGAGACCCTGCCCCTCGGGCCCACCCCCGATCCGTCTCGTGACGGATCGCCCCTCCTCCCGCCCGGAGCGTCCATCGATCCGTCTCGTGACGGATCAGCGCTTCTCGGGGCCGGGACCCCCTCCCTGTCCGCTGGCGTGCCCGCCGATCCGTCACGTGACGGAGCAGCGGCCGCGGCCGCCGGCGCGCCCATCGATCCGTTCCGTGACGGAGCAGGGTCCGCGTCCTCGGCCGCCGGCGTGCCCGTCGATCCGTCCCGTGACGGATCAGCGAGAGACGCGAGCCTCCCCTCCTCCGAGCTGGGCGGTGCCGTCCGCGGTGCGGCCCTGGCCGGTGTCGCGTCCACGACCTCCCCCGTCCGTCCCGAGGGGGACGCCGCATCCCTCGTGGCGAGCGCCACGCCCGGGACCATCACCGGTGCCCCGTCGGCCCCCGCGTCCACGCCCTTCCCGCCGGCCGGTCCGGTCGCGACGGCGACGGCGACCGTGGGCTCCGCGCAGGACCCCGCCGCGTCGACCGGCGTCCTCGTCACCGCCGGTCCCGCAGGGACGGGCACGGACACGGGCACCGGCACCGGCACCGGCACCGCACCAGGGGCCTCGACGACCACCCCCGGCGGCGCCCCGGCCACCCGCGCGGCCGTCGCGACCGCCGCGACCACCGCAGCTGCCGCCGCCGCCGCCGCGAGCACCACGTCGTCCCCGGCCAGCGGCCGCGCCCTCGGCGCCGACACCGGCACCGCGTCCCCCGCCGTGACGACGGCCAGCACCGGCGCCACGACCGCCACCACCACGGCCCCCGTCTCCCCGTCCGCCGTGCCCTTCGCCGTGCCCCCGGTCGCACCGACGGCGCCGGCGTCCGCGACCGTCCCCACCCCGGCGGCGGCACCTCCCTCGACCCCGGCACCGCTGACGCAGCAGCTCGCACGTCCCCTGTTCTCGCTCGCCGCGGCCGGGCCCGGCACCCACGTCGTCACCGTGACCGTGAGCCCCGAGGCCCTCGGGCCGGTCACCGTGCGGGCGCACGTCGCGGGACAGGGCATGCACGTCGAGATGTTCGCGCCCTCCGACGCCGCGCGGGAGGCGGTGCGGGCGATCCTGCCCGACCTGCGTCGCGACCTCGGGGGAGCGGGCCTGCAGGCCAGCGTCGACCTCTCGAGCCAGAACCGGCCGTCCGACCAGCGATCCGACCAGCAGGCCGCGGGGACGCCCGGCGACCCCCGCGACCAGCAGGGCCGGGCGCGACGCGTCGAGCTCGAGCCCGACCGGCTCCGGGCCGGGGCCCTCGCGGCCGCCGCCGGCGCCGGGGGGCTGCACCGCGCCTCCTCGTCCTCGACCGCCTCGATCGACGTGCTCGCCTAGCGCGCGCACCCGCGCCCGCCGACCAGCCGCAGCCGCGCCCCTAGCCCGCAGCCCCTCCACCCCGACCTCCAGCCCTCCACAGGAAGACACAGCCCATGCCCTCGATCGACCAGATCTCCGGAACCGTCGACCCGGCCGTCATGGCCGCGGCCCAGCAGTCCTCCGCGGGACGGACGACCAAGTCCTCCATGGACAGCGAGATGTTCATGAACCTGCTGGTCACGCAGCTCAAGAACCAGGACCCGTCGTCGCCGATGGACACGAACCAGATGATGTCGCAGACCACGCAGCTGTCGATGATGGAGCAGATCACCAACCAGACGACCACCGCGAACGAGGGCTTCTCGCTGCAGATGCGCACGTCGGCGTCCGCCCTGGTCGGCCGCGAGGTCAGCTACACCGGGCCCGACGGCAAGGCCGTCACCGGCACCGCCACGAGCGTCTCGTTCGCCGAGTCCGTGCCCAAGGTCACCGTCGGCGGGAAGGAGGTCGCGTTGGATCTCATCTCCGGCATCTCCGCGACGCCGACGGCCTAGCGACCAGGACCGCCGCCACCGGCCGCGGTGCTCCCGGCCCCGCCCCGGCACCGTCCCGCACCACGCAGCACCCCACCCCGCACCACGCAGCACCCCCACCCCCGCACTTCTCAGCACCGCCCGGACGCAGGACGCGACCGGTCCCCCCGCGCAGGACGCGCCTCCTCAGCTCCGTCCGAAAGGCAGCACCATGCTCCGCTCCCTCTACTCCGGCATCTCGGGCCTCCGGTCGCACCAGACCATGCTCGACGTCACCGGCAACAACATCGCCAACGTCAACACCGCCGGCTTCAAGTCGTCGACGACGCAGTTCCAGGACACCCTGTCGCAGATGACCCAGGGCGCCGGCGGGCCGCAGACCGGCATCGGCGGCACCAACCCCGCGCAGGTCGGCCTCGGCGTGCAGGTCGCCGGCATCTCGACGAACTTCGCCCAGGGCTCCGCGCAGGCCACCGGCAAGGCGACCGACCTGATGATCTCGGGCGACGGCTTCTTCGTCACCCGCCTCGGCAACGACACCGTCTACACGCGGGCCGGCGCCTTCGACTTCGACGCCGACGGCCGCCTCGTGTCGTCCGACGGCAAGATCGTGCAGGGCTACTCGGCCACGAACGGCGTCGTGAACGACGGAGGCGCGGTGGGCGACATCATGCTGCCCCTGAACGGCGCGGCCCCCGCCACGGCCACCACCGGCGCGAACGTCGCCGGCAACCTGCCGTCCGAGACCCCGGTCGGCGAGACGCTGACGCGCGACTCGAAGATCTACGACGCGTTCGGCACCGAGCGCACCCTGACCCTGTCGTTCACGCGCACCCAGGGCGGCTGGAACGTCACGGGCACCGACGGCGTCGGCACCCCGGGCAGCACGGCGCTGACCTTCACCGACGGCGCGCAGAACGGGGCCGGCTCGCTCACGGTCGGCGGCATCACGGTCGACCTGTCGAAGGTCACCGGGTTCGCCGCGCTCAACACGGTGGCCGTCACCGACCAGAACGGCCGCGAGGCCGGCACGCTGAAGGGCTTCAGCCTCTCGAAGGACGGCACGCTCGTCGGCCAGTTCAGCAACGGCGAGTCGCTCGCCGTCGGCCGCATCGCGCTCGCGACCTTCGCGAACCCCGGCGGCCTCGAGAAGGCCGGCTCGTCCGGCTACCGCGCCACGGCCAACTCGGGCAACGCCGCGCTCGGCGTGCCCGGCTCGCCCGGCGTCGGCTCGCTGTCGAGCGGCACGCTCGAGATGAGCAACGTCGACCTCTCGCAGGAGTTCACCAACCTCATCGTCGCCCAGCGTGGCTTCCAGGCGAACGCCCGCATCATCACCACGTCGGACGAGGTGCTGCAGGAGCTCACCAACCTGAAGCGCTAGCCACAGCTGCGAAGGAGGCGCGGGCCCGGTCCTCGAGACCGGCCCGCGCCTCCTGCGTCCGCCCCGTCGCCCAGCTCGCCGCCGCCACCTCGTCGCCGCACCTCGTCCCGAACCCCGGAGTGGACCATGCACCCCGTCGTTCCGGGGTGCATCGTCCACTCCGGGGTGCGGCGGCCGCCCGGCCGGCGCCGCCCGCGCGTCGCGAGCCGCCGGGCGCGCGGGGTACGGGGCACCGGCCTCCCAGCGCCCGCGAGGTAGACAGGGGCGATGACGACGGGGACGGAGGCGCGGCGCGGCACCCAGCCGGAGCCGCCCTCCCCGCGCACCGGCGCCCTCCGCCTGCCCCGCCCCGGCCTCGCCACCACGCTCGTGCTGCTCGGCGTCTACGCGGCCTCCCGCCTGCTCACGACGGCGGTGCTCGCCCTCGTGCACGCCCTGACGGCGACCGCCACGTGGGCCCAGCACGACGGCGGGCCGGGCTTGGCCGGCTACCTCTCGTCGTGGGACGCCCGGTTCTACCGCGAGATCTCCGAGCAGGGCTACCCGTCCGACCTTCCTCGCGACGGAGACGGCCAGGTCGTCAAGAACGCCTGGGCCTTCATGCCCTTGTTCCCCGCGCTCGTGCGGGTCGTGCGGCCGGTCGTCGGCGGCGACTGGTTGATCGCGGCGCTCGTCGTCGCCGTGCTGGCGGGGGCCGGGGCGACGCTGGTGCTGCACCGGCTGATGCTGTCCCGGTTCGACGCCCGCGCCTCCTTCTGGGGTGCCGTCTTCTTCTGCACGGCGCCGATGTCGTTC
>Ga0265798_10012609_pt1 | contig 10183 bp, 6 predicted proteins | sample P3T30metagenome_FD_192430 | JGI IMG/M metagenome (GOLD analysis project Ga0265798, IMG submission 192430) | Plant litter microbial communities from East Loma Ridge, Irvine, California - P3 T30 | ecosystem: Environmental > Terrestrial > Plant litter > Unclassified | place: USA: California...
GAGCAATACGTCGTCGACCGAGCCGTTCCCCCTACGCCGAATGCCTGAGTGCAATACGTGCGACATCGTTAAGAAAATTCCTAGACACTTCGTCGCGACGACAGCACATACCGGCTGCCGCACGTCCAATTTCATCCTAAAAGAATAATCATGCACGCCAAACGCCCGAGACTCGCCCCTACCTTCGCCCTGATTCCTCTCCTGCTGGCCCTGCCGGCACTGGCCCAGAACCTGCCGCAAACGCTGGCCGACTGTACCGCGATCCAGGACAGCGCCCAGCGCCTGGCCTGTTTCGACAATGTCGCCGCAAGCCAGGCCACCAACCCGGCCGTCGCCAGCACCGCCGCCGCCGTGACCCCGGCCCCGGTTACGCCGGTCCCGACCACCGCGCCAGTCGCGCAGGGCGCTTTCGATGCGCCGCGCACCAGCTCGGTCGATCATACCGCCTCGATCGATCCCGCCGTGCAAGCCGCCGCCGAGTACACCCTCAGCAGCCACTGGGAACTGGATTCGCGCGACAAGCGCGGCGTGTTCAAGTTCCGGCCGCACCATCCGAGCTATCTGATCGCGACCCGTACCCACCGCCCGAACGAAGAGCCGTACCGCGAGTTCCTGGCCAGCGATCCGGATGCCGAAGGCCTGTCCAAGGCCGAGCTGGAATTCCAGCTCAGCTTCAAGATGAAGCTGATCGAGACCATGTTCGAGCGCCCGGTCGATGTCTGGTTCGGCTATACCCAGAACAGTTTCTGGCAAGCCGCCAACCACCGCGCCTCGAGCCCGTTCCGCGAAACGAACTACCAGCCTGAGATCATGGCCGTCACGCCGCTCGACTTTGCGCTGCTTGGCACCAATGTGCGCTTCCTGAACCTGGGCTTCGTGCACCAGTCGAATGGCCAGTCGTCGAACCTGTCGCGCAGCTGGAACCGCTTCTATGCCCAGGTCGGCCTGGAACGTGGCCCGCTGACCATGACCGCCAAGCTGTGGAAGCGGGTCAATGAGTCGCTCGAAGACGACAACAACCCGGACATCACCGACTTCATGGGCCGCTTCGAGCTGGCTGGCAACTACCGCCTGGGCGGCGGCCACGAGATCTCGGCCCTGGTGCGGCGCAACTTCAGCACCGACAAGGGCGCGGTGCAGGTTGGCTGGGCGTTCCCGCTGGCCGGCCCGGTCAAGGGCTATATCAATGCCTTCACCGGCTATGGCCAGAGCATGATCGACTACAACTACTTCCAGCGCAGCGTCGGCGCCGGTGTGGTGGTCAAGTACTAATCGGCACCGTAGAATGGCGGGCTTGAACTCTCGAGCCCGCCCATGAAACTCGCCACCATTGACGACGGCACCCGTGACGGCCAGCTGGCCGTGGTGTCGCGCGACCTCAAGACCGCCCATATTGCCGACAGTATCTGCCCCAGCCTGCGCGCCGCGCTCGACGACTGGGGTTTTATTGCTCCCCAGCTCGACCAGCTCTACCGCCAGCTCAATGAGGGCAGGGCGGAAGGCAAGGCGCGCCGTCCCTTCGACTTCGACCCGGCCCGCTGCATGGCGCCGCTGCCGCGCACGCATGCCCGGGTGAGCGGGGCCGCTTTCCTGCAGCACCACGAGCTGGAGCGCCGCGCGGGCGGCGCCGAACTGCCGGCCGCATGGCGCGAGACGCCGCAGCTGCGCCAAGCCGCCAGCGACAATTTCCTCGGCCCGCGCGACGCGCTGGCGCTGGCGCGCGAAGAGTGGGGGATCGATTTCGGCGCCGAGCTGGCGATCGTCAGTGGCGATCTGCCGCAGGGTGCGACGCCGGACCAGGCCCACACCCAGGTCCGGCTCCTGCTGCTGGCCAACGACATTACGCTGCGCAACCTGGTCGCCGATGAATTGGCGTCGGGCGTCGGCCTGCTGCACGCCAAGCCGGCCACCAGCTTTGCGCCGGTGGCGGTGACGCCGGACGAGCTGGGCGACGCCTGGCGCAATGCCAAGGCGGCGCTGCCGCTGCGGGTCGTGTGGAACGGCAACCCGGTCGGCACGCTGGAGGCGGGCGAAGACATGACGTTCAATTTCGCGCAGTTGCTGGCCGAGCTGGCGCGTGGCCGCAAGGTGGCGGCCGGGACCATTGTCGGCGCCGGCGTGGTGTCGAACCGCGCCACGCGGCGGCATACGCCGGGATATGCCAGTATTGCCGAGCAGCGCTGGCAAGAGGTGATCGCGCGTGGTGAGGCGGTGACCCAGTTCATGCGATTCGGCGACACGATCCGGATCGAGATGCTGGATGAGGCGGGGAAATCGTTGTTTGGGGCGATCGAGCAGACGGTTGGGTTGGGGGCGTAATCGCCTCGTGAGCTGCGGCGACGCTACCTCGACCGTGGGGTGGACGGCTTGCCGTCACGCGTCCAAACCAAGCCGGCGTTGCGGCGATGCATGTGCTGTCTGAACGCGTGGACGGCAGAGCCGTCCACCCCACGATGTACGGTGCAGATATTGGTTGAGCGAGGCGGGATTATCTCCAGAACACACCATCGCCATCATCACCGCGCAGCTTCACCTCCACCGGCCGGCTGATCCGCCGCAGCGCATCGGCCCGCACCAGCCGCCCATCCGGCTCATGCAGGCGATACCAGAGCAACGCCACGCCCGACAGCGCCAGCCGCTCGCCGGTGAACAGCTTGTCGCGCACCTGGGTCAGGCCCTCCAGCCGCAGGTCGACATCCAGCACCAGCGCGCCGGCGCTGCGCTCGGCCTGGCCGAGATAGCGCGCCGCTGTGAACAGCGGGCTTTTATCGCTGGCTTCGCCCGCCCGCAGCGACTCGCTGAACGCGCCGACCGCTTTTAGTTGCACCTCGGCCACATCGAGCACGGCGCCGATCTCCTTCTTGAGTTCGCCCTTGGCCGCATCGTGCAGGGCATCAAGCCGCGCGATGTGCCGGGCCAGCACGGCCCGTTCGGCGCCCAGCTGCCGCACGCGCTCCAGCAGCGTTGCGTGGCGCTCGACATCGAGTTCGCCCATATAGCCGCCGCTCAACCCGACCAGGCGGGCAGGGCAGCTGCGCGCGAGCGCGCTGGCGAACAGGGCGCGGGCGCCGTCTCCGTAGGCAATCCCCGCCAGCGTGGTATCGCTCTTGAACAGACTGGCCAGGTCGGCCCCGGCGCGCAGCAGCACCGTCGGCGCCGTCAGCCAGGCCAGCGGCAGGGCGGCGGCCGGCGCCGGGGCGTGGTCCTCGATATAGCGCGCCAGCTCGCGGTTGCGGGCGGCCAGTTCCTGCGCCGTGCGCGTCAGGGCGGCGTCCACCGTGCGCGCCGCCACCATGCCCTGGCTGACGGCCGGGTCGTACAGGGTCACGCTGCGGTCCTGCGGCAGCACCGCGCATACCTCGACCGCCAGCGCCAGGGCCAGGTCGAAAGCGCGCGCCAGCCCGGCCGCGCCGAGTTTGTTGGCGTCGACGCTGCCGCTGAGCGCCTTGGCCTGGGCCGGCGGCAACCTGGCGAGCAATTCTGCGCGTTCGGCCTCGACCAGTGCCTGGCGCGCCTCGGCCTCGGCCAGGCGTGCGCGGGCCTCAAGCAGCTCAGGCGAAACGGTGGTCTGGGCAGTCGCAGGCGCCGCAATAAATGCAATAAAGCATATTGAGATGATTAAATTGAAAGATTTCATCTTTCGATTATGTCGCATCACCGGCATCCTATTTTGTGGAGTGGAAACGAAACTATCTAAATGTCACCAAGAAAAAGTGTAACAAATTGTCGATAAATATTAGGAGAAGTTTCAGGGTGATTGATTGGCTAAGCGCAATTTACCTAGAATCATCAAATTGTCCTTACACAATCAAGGACTTGCAATACGTGCCAATGGTTTTGTGACATTGGGTTAGAATCCCGCTTCGAGCACGTTTGCCCAATGAACAACACGAAATGCGATAGAATTGACGGGTTAACAAAGTGGTTCTATGAGTATTAATAATCTGCCCTTAGCCGGTCTTGAAATCGGCTTTGCCACATCGCTGATCTGTTCGCTTCTGCTCGTGTTCACGACACGCTGGCATGGGCGCTATTCGCTTGACGCGACCCGCGGCGTGCAGAAATTCCATATCACCCCTACCCCGCGCATCGGCGGCGCCGCGATCATGGCCGGTCTGTGGATGGCGCTCGGCGTGCTGCCGGCGGCCCAGCAGGAATTGCTGCTGCCGGTCCTGATCGCCGCCTTGCCCGCTTTCGTGTTCGGCCTGGCCGAAGACCTGACCCGCACCGTCTCGGTCCGCGCCCGCTTGCTGGCGACGATGGCCAGCGGCGCCGTGTGCTGGTTCCTGACCGGCGTCACCCTGCAATACACCGGCCTGGCGCCGCTCGACAGCCTGCTCGGCTGGCTGCCGTTCTCGGTGCTGTTTACCGCCTTCGCGGTGGGCGGCGTGGCCAATGCGGTCAATATCATCGACGGCTTCAACGGCCTGGCCAGCGGCACGGTCGTGATCGGCCTGGCGACCCTGGGCCTGATCGCCCTCGGCGCCGGCGACGTCCACCTGGCCCAGCTGTGCTTCGTGATCTGCGCCGTCACCGCCGGCTTCTTCGTCGTCAATTTCCCGTTCGGTAAGCTGTTCCTGGGTGACGGCGGCGCCTACCTGCTCGGCTTTCTGCTGGCCTGGTTGTCGGTGATGCTGGTCTACCGCAATCCATCGGTCTCGGCCTGGGCGCCGCTGCTCGCCTGCGCCTATCCTGTATTCGAAACCGTGTTCACCATCGTGCGCCGCCTGTGGTGCCGCCGCCATCCGGGCCATCCGGACAGCTGGCACCTGCACAGCCTGGTCAAGACCGCGATCACCGCGCGCTACCTGCGCATGCTGCCGGCGCCGCTGCGCAATGCCTTCGTGTCCCCGGTGTCATGGAGCATTGCCCTGGTGCCGGCTTTCCTGGCGGTGAACAATGCGAGCTCGCCCGAGGTGCTGGTGCAGGGCGCGATCTTCAGCTTCGCTCTTTATCTGGTCGTGTACGGCCTGGTGGTGACGGCCTGGCGCGCACGCCGCCGCCTGCCGGCCCAGGTTCACCTGACCCCACTTGCCCCGGCCGCCACGGTCATGGCCAAGCATGCCTCGACACCGGTGGTCGCGCCGGTCATTGTCGCCGCCCGCGTGATCAATCCCGGCGCTGCCAACCAGCCGGCGCCGCTGTCGGACCTCGGCCGCGAACAGCCGGCCCGGGCGTTCGTCCGCCGCCGCATGTAATGCCTGCCGGGCATGAATTAAGCCCGGCTTTCCCCTCTGTTTCCTCTGTAGCCGCACAGCAATTTCGGCAATAATCTCGTTCGCGCGGTAAAAATGCGTATTCGCTTTAGATTGAGCACACGAGATTGAGGGAAATGTCATGTCGGAAGATAGCGACGCAGAGAAGACAGAAGACGCCTCGCCCCAGAAGATCCAGAAGGCGCGCGAGGAAGGCGACGTTCCCCGGTCGCGCGAACTGGCCACCTTCACGGTCCTGATGACCGCCGGCGCCTGCCTGTGGGCCTTTGGCGGCATGCTGGTCGGTAATTTGAGCAATGCGCTCAAATCCGGCCTGACGCTCGACCGCGAGCAGGTCTTCAATCCCAATATTCTTCTCGAGCGCATCTTCAACGACCTGGTCAGTGTGTTGATGGCCTGCCTGCCAATTGCCTTCGCCATCATGGTGATCGCCCTGGTCTCGCCGATCCTGATCGGCGGCTGGCTGTTCTCGACCAAGTCGTTCATGCCCAACTTCATGAAGCTGAACCCGATCAAGGGTATTGGCAATATGTTCTCGAAAAACGCGCTGGTCGAGCTGCTCAAGGCGGTCATCAAGACCATCCTGGTGGGCGTGGTGGCCTACATCGTCGTCAGCGGCCAGAAGGAGGCGATGCTGGGGCTGGCAGTCGAGCCGCTCAACGAGAGCAGCGCCCACGTGGGCAATATGATCGGCAAATCCTTCCTGTTCATCGTCGGCGGGCTGGGGGTAATCGCCCTGATCGATGGTCCTTATCAGTTGTGGCATTGGAAAAACAAACTGAAGATGACGCGCCAGGAAATGATCCAGGAATCGAAGGAATCGGACGGCAATCCTCAGATTAAGGGGAAGATTCGCCAGATGCAGCGCGAAATGGCCCGCGGTCGGATGATGCAAAATGTACCTACTGCTGATGTGATCGTGACCAACCCGACCCACTATGCAGTAGCGCTGAAGTACACGGATGGCAAGGGCGCGCCGCGGGTGGTGGCGAAAGGTGTTGACGATGTCGCTGCCAAGATCCGCGAGATGGGCGCCGAGCACAAAGTGATGTTGATGGAAGCACCGGCCTTGGCCCGCGCCCTGTACCAGCATACGGATATCGATGACGAGATTCCGGAAAAGCTGTACTCGGCGGTGGCGGAAGTCCTGGCCTATGTCTACCAGCTGCGTTCTTACCGGAAGGGCGAAGGGGATTACCCGGATCGCCCGACCAGGTTGAAGGTGCCGGACGAGATGGACCCGCTGAATCCGGCGTCGCAGAAGAAGCCGCCACCCAAGCCAAGTTGAACCGAACACAATACAAGGGAACTGAATGATCAACAGCATGAAACTGCCAGCCTGGATGAGCGGCCTTGGTGCACAGGGCAGCAAGGCGGCGGCGCCAATCCTGATCATCATGCTGTTGGCAATGATGATCCTGCCGCTGCCTGCGTTCGTGCTGGACGTGTTCTTCAGTTTCAATATTGCGTTGTCGATCATCGTGCTGCTGACCGCGCTGTACACGGTCAAGCCGCTCGACTTCCTGGCTTTCCCGGCCATCCTGCTGGTGTCGACCATGCTGCGCCTGGCGCTGAACGTGGCCTCGACCCGTATCGTCTTGACCGAAGGCCATACCGGCGGCGCCGCGGCCGGTAAGGTCATCGAGGCCTTCGGCCACTTCCTGATCGGCGGTAACTACACCGTCGGTATCGTCGTCTTCATCATCCTGACCATCATCAACTTCTCGGTCGTGACCAAGGGTGCGGGCCGTATCGCCGAAGTCGGCGCGCGTTTCGCCCTGGACGCGATGCCTGGTAAGCAAATGGCGATCGACGCCGACCTGAACGCCGGCCTGATCGGTGAAGACGAAGCGCGCAAGCGTCGCCAGGAAGTCTCGCAAGAAGCCGAATTCTACGGCGCGATGGACGGCGCCTCGAAGTACGTCAAAGGTGATGCCGTCGCCGGTATCATGATTACCGTAATCAACATCATCGGCGGCCTGATCGTCGGCGTCGTGATGCACGACCTGGCCTTCGGCGAAGCGACCAAGATCTACACCCTGCTGGCCATCGGTGACGGCCTGGTCGCACAGATTCCTTCGCTGATCATCTCGATCGCCGCCGGTATGGTGGTCTCGCGCGTGGCCAACGACGAAGACGTCAGCTCGCAGCTGACCAACCAGCTGATGGCGCGTCCGGAATCGATGTACATCACTGCCGCCATCATCGGTGGCCTGGGCATGATCCCGGGCATGCCAAACCTGGTGTTCCTGCTGCTGGCCGGTTCGCTGGCTGGCGCCGGCTACATGATCTCGAAACGCCGCAAGGCCGCGCCGGCCAAGCAGGAAGCCGCCGCTGTGGCCGAAGCCGCCGCCACTGCCGCCAAGCAAGCTCCGGCCGAAAATGAAGAAGCGACCTGGCAAGACGTCATGCCGGTCGACACCCTGGGCCTGGAAGTCGGCTACCGCCTGATCCCGCTGGTCGACAAGAACCAAGGCGGCGAGCTGCTCAAGCGTATCAAAGGCATCCGCAAGAAGTTCGCGCAAGAAGTGGGCTTCCTGGCGCCGCCGGTGCACATCCGCGACAACCTGGAATTGAAACCGTCGGCCTACCGCATCACGCTCAAGGGCGTGGAAGTCGGCAGCGGCGAAGCCCTGAATGGCCAGTTCCTGGCAATCAACCCGGGCATGGCGAGCGGCACGCTGCCCGGCCTGGTGACCACCGATCCGGCCTTCGGCCTGCCGGCGACCTGGATCGAAGCGTCGCTGCGTGACGAAGCGCAGAGCATGGGCTACACCGTGGTCGACGCCGGTACCGTCGTGGCGACCCACCTGAACCACCTGATCACGCTGCACGCGTCGGAACTGCTGGGCCGCATGGAAGTGCAGGCGCTGCTGGACCACCTGGGCAAGGAAACCCCGAAACTGGTCGAAGACCTGGTGCCGAAGATCGTGTCGCTGTCGACCCTGCAGAAAGTGCTGCAGAACCTGCTGGTCGAAGGCGTGCACATCCGCGATATGCGTTCGGTGATCGAAGCGCTGTCGGAGCACGCGAACATGACGCAGGATCCGTCGGAACTGACCGCTGTGGTGCGTGTGGCCCTGGGCCGCGCCATCGTCCAGCAACTGTTCCCGGGCGAGAACGAGCTGTCGGTGATGACCCTGGACAACCGCCTCGAGCGTCTGCTGCTGCAGGCGATGGGCGCCGGCGGCGACGGTACCGGCATCGAGCCGGGCCTGGCCGACACCATCGCCCAGCAGGCAGCGCACGCGGCCAACCAGCAAGAGCAGATGGGGCACACCCCGGTGCTGCTCGTGCCGGCCCCGCTGCGCGTGCTGCTGTCGCGCTTCCTGCGCCGCGCCGTGCCGCAGCTGAAAGTGCTGTCGCATGCTGAAGTGCCGGAAACCAAGACCATTCGTGTGACCAGCCTGGTGGGTGTGCCGACGATGTAATGGAAGAGGGTGGCCACGGGCCACCCTTGTTGTTATTGCGTGGCGTGGGGTAGACAGCTGGATAGCGTGGGGTGGACGGCTGTGCCGTCCACGCGTTCAACCCAGGCATGCACCTCGGTCCGCAATTGTAGGGTTGACGGCAAAGCCGTCAACCCTACCCAACCGTTGCGTGGACGGGACGCCGAATCGGCTATGCCGTCCACGCGTTCAACCAAGGCATGCAACACCGTTCGCGAATAATTCTTGGGCTGGTTGGACGCGTGGACGGGGAACCCGTCCACCCCACGGTGGAATTTGACGGCATCGATATCAACCCGCTACCACACCTCCAAAAGTATCGGTTTTACCGATTACCTCGAAATAGACCCTTTTCCCCATCCTTTTCGCCTGATCGTTTCCTCAGTGCATCGTCAATAATGCTTCCTATCGACAGGCATCGTGCCTGACATGCAGAACATTGAAGCGCGGAGAAATAGATGAAAGTGAAGAAATTTACAGCGGCAACTTCCCGGGATGCATTGCGCAAAGTGCGCGAAGCCTTGGGCCCGGACGCCGTCATCCTCTCCAACCGTCCAGTCGACGGCCAGGTCGAGATCCTGGCGATCGACAACGACGACGTGGCATCGCTGTCGGCGCCGGTCTCCGATTCGGAGATGGGACAGCCGCAGCCGCAGCTGCAACACTTCGACAGTGTCGCGCCAGCTGCCCCGGCGCCATTCCGCCGCCTGCAGGACAGCGTGCCAGTCGCGCCGGCCTTCGTTGCACCGACCGCAGCCGTTGCGCCAGTCGCCGCACCTGCGCCAGTCTACGCCGAGCCAGCCCCGACCTACGCCGAGCGCCGCGCTCCTGCCGCCGAGCCGAGCATCGACATGACCGCCATGACTTCGATGATGAGCGCCGCCATCGCCCAGGCCAAGGAATCGGCGAATGCCGAGATGACCGGCATGATGAGCGAGATCCGCGCCATGCGCGGCCTGATGGAAACCCAGCTGGCTGAACTGTCGTGGAACGCCACCTCGCAGCGCGAACCGCACAAGGCCGTCGTGCTGCGCGAGATGCTGGCCGCCGGTTTCTCGGCCACGCTGGCCCGTTACATGATCGAAAAAATGCCGGCAACCAAGGATGCTGCGGAAGCGATGCGCTGGGTGAAAACCGTGCTCGCCCGTAACCTGACCACCATCGGCAACGAAGATGCGCTGCTCGAGCAGGGCGGCGTGTACGCCCTGGTCGGCCCGACCGGCGTCGGCAAGACCACCACCACCGCCAAGCTGGCCGCGCGCTGCGTGATGCGCCACGGCCCGGACAAGCTGGCCCTGATCACCACCGATGCCTATCGTATCGGCGGCCACGAGCAGCTGCGCATCTACGGCAAGATCCTGGGCGTGATGGTGCACTCGGTGAAGGACGAGGCCGACCTGCGCATCGCCCTGAAGGAACTGCGCAACAAGCACACCGTGCTGATCGACACCATCGGCATGTCGCAGCGCGACCACATGGTGGCCGAGCAGGTCGCGATGCTGTCCGGCTCGGGCGCCG
>Ga0265798_10012611_pt1 | contig 10182 bp, 9 predicted proteins | sample P3T30metagenome_FD_192430 | JGI IMG/M metagenome (GOLD analysis project Ga0265798, IMG submission 192430) | Plant litter microbial communities from East Loma Ridge, Irvine, California - P3 T30 | ecosystem: Environmental > Terrestrial > Plant litter > Unclassified | place: USA: California...
CTGGAGCCCGGCCGCCCGCTGAGTCCTCGTCGTCGGGGTCGCCGCGTCCGCGACGCGGTACGGCAGACTTGCCCGATGACCCTCGAGCTCGTGCCCGCCGACGCGAGCCCCTCCGTCGTCGCGGGCCCGGTGCCCGAGCGCGTCGCGGCGTTCCCCCGCCTGCGCTACATGGGCTCGAAGTACGCGCTCTTGCCCGTGCTGCACGACGTCTTCTCGAGCGTCGCCCCGGTGCCCGCGGCCGACCCCGAGGGCGCGAGAGGCGCGAGAGGCGCGAGTGCAGGAGGCGCGGCGCGGGCCCCGATCGCGATCGACGCCTTCAGCGGCTCGGGCGTCGTCTCGTACCTGATGAAGGCGCAGGGTCGCCGGGTCGTGAGCAACGACTTCCTGGCCTTCCCCGCGGTCATCGCCCGCGCCTCCGTCGTCAACGGGTCGGTGAGGCTGTCGGACGACCTCGTCGACGAGATCTGCGGGCCGCCCGCCGACGACCGGGACTTCGTGCGTCGCACCTTCGACGGCGTGTTCTTCTCGGCCGACGACCGGGCGTTCCTCGACTCGGCCTGGTCGCACGTCGACCGGCTCGCCGGGGCCGAGCGTGACCTCGCGATCGCCGGGCTCGTCCTGGCCGCGGCCCGCAAGCAGCCGCGGGGCGTGTTCACCTTCACCGGCGCCCGGTACGACGACGGCCGCCGCGACCTGCGGCTGACGATGGCCGAGCAGTTCCGGGCGGCGGTGCGGGCCTACGGGGCGACCGTGTTCGACGACGGTCTCGTCCACGAGGCCGTCGAGGGCGACGTGGCCGACCTGAGGCGACCGCCTGCCGACCTGGTGTACCTCGATCCGCCCTACGCGCCTCCTCGGGACGACGCCGACTACATGAAGCGGTACCACTTCTTGCAGGGGCTGGCCGTCTACTGGCGGGGGCAGACGATCATGACCGAGACCAAGACGCAGAAGATCGCGAAGTTGTTCACGCCGTTCGCCTACCCACGCACCGTCGACGACGCCCTCGTGCGCACCTTCGAGCAGTTCGCCGACGCCGGGGCGATCGTGCTGTCGTACTCGTCGAACGCCGTGCCGAGCCGCGAGCGCATCGAGCAGCTGCTGCGCACCGTCAAGCCCCGGGTCGAGGTGCGCGTCGTCGACCACACCTACAGCTTCGGCACGCACCGGGCGGCGACCCGCACGGCCGCCACCGAGTACGTCTTCGTCGGGAGGGACCGACCGTGACGATCCCGACCTTCGACGAGTACGTCGCCTCGCTCGGCCGCATGACCGTGCACGTCGACCCGACGGCGCCGTCCGACGCCGCGACCGACCTGGCCCGGGCGGCGGCCAGCCTCGGCGAGCTGCCCGTCGTCGACCGCGACCACCTGGCCGAGTGGGCCCGGCAGCACCCGGCGTGGGTGCCGGCGCTGGGGCTGGCCGTCGGCCTCTCGCAGGAGAAGCTGCGCAACTCGCTGCGGCACACGTTCGACACCTCGAGCTGGCTGACGCTGGCCCGCGGTCGGGCCGACGAGCTGGTCGACCACCTCGACGACGAGTTCGAGCTCGTGCGGCTCGTCGCGGCCCAGCGACACCGGGTCTACGACTTCGGCGACGTGCTGGCGGCGCGGGCGGGCACCCGGGCGTCGGCGATCCGGGCGGGGGTGTCGGGCCGGCGGCTCGAGGACGAGATCGAGGCCATCGCCCGCGACCTCGGGCTCGAGTGCGGCACGCGGACGCGCTTCACCGGGCGTGCCCAGCGCACCGCGCCGTGCGACCTGGTGATCCCGTCGGCCGCCGAGCCCGCGATCGTCGTCGCCGCCAAGGGGTTCGACTCGACCGGCTCGAAGCTGACCGACGCCGTGCGAGAGATCGAAGAGATGGCCGACGTGCGCCTGCCCCGCCAGACCGTGATGGCCGTGATCGACGGCATCGGCTGGAAGAGCCGGCAGGCCGACCTCAAGCGCATCCACCAGCTCTGGGTCGACCAGCAGATCGACGGGCTCTACACGCTCTCGACGCTCGACCGCTTCCGGGTCGACCTGGCCGACGCCGCGCGCCTTCGCCGCCTCATCCCGTAGCCGGGCGGCCCACCGGGCGGCCCACCGGGAGGCTCGCGGGGCGGCGGGGACGCCTCAGGCGGCGTGGGGTGCGTCGGCTGTGCCGACGCCGTGCCGGTCGAGCGCCTGACCGAGGTCGAGCAGTCGGTCGGCGAGGGCACGGAGCTGCGGCGTCGGCACGACCTCGGTGAACGCGGCCCCGTAGACGGCGGCGATCGCGTCGGTGACCTCGACCCCGCGCGGGGTGCGGCTGACGATCACGCTGCGGCGGTCGCCGGGGTTGGGGCGGCGGTCGAGGTAGCCCGAGTCGACGAGCCGGTCGACCAGGTTCGTCATGGCGCCCGACGAGAGGTGCAGGTACTCGGACGCGCGCTTGGGCGTGACGTCGTCACCCGCGGCCGACACGTAGAAGAGGAACCGGATGTCGGTGTCGCCGATGCCGAACAGGTGGCCCTGGTGGTCGAGCACGCGCGAGTGGTTGAGCATCAGCAGGCGGAACGAGTTCAGCAACCGCCCGAGGTCGTCGAGACCGAGTCCTCCGTTCGACGAACCCTCGAGGGACGAGGAGGCGCGCGCGGCGTCCAGCGCCTCTTCCGACTCGTTGTCCACGGCCGCGGGCACCGCCGACGTGTCGACGGGTGCGACGTCCGCGGGGTCGGCGGGGGCCGCCGTGGTCGGGGGTCGGGGGGATTCGAGGTGGGGCGAGGTGACGGGCATGGGTCCTCCGTGGACGTGTGGGCGTGCCGTCCGTGGCACTGGCTCAGTCAACAAGAATCTCGACCGTCGTGACACCCCCATCACTGGGGACATGCTTCGTCTTGCAAGCATCTCAGCCTCCAAGTAATTTCATTGCCGTACCACTTGAGAACAGCGATCACTCGAACGCCGAACGGCACGGGTGGTCGCCTCCTCACCGGCGAGGCCCCAGAACCCCCTCGCCGGGTGGCCCCCGATCTCCCCCTTCCCACCCCGTGCCCTAGGAGTCCGTCATGTCCCGTCCCACGCCCCGCATCGCTCGCATCGCCGCCTGGATCACGATCCCCGCCGCCCTCGTCGCCTCGGGCATCGTCGTCTCGACCGCGTCGTACTCGGCCTTCTCGTCGACCACGGTCAACCCGACCAGCAACTGGACCGCGGGCACCGTCGCCCTCACCGACGACGACAGCAACACGGCGCTGTTCACCGCCACGAACCTCAAGCCCGGCTCCACCGGCAGCAACTGCATCGCGGTCACCAGCACCGGCTCGCTCGCCTCGGCCGTGAAGCTCTACGGCACGAACGCCGCCACGACGAACAACCTGGCCTCGAACCTGACGCTCAGCGTGGTGCAGGGCACCGGCGGCGGCTTCGGCTCGTGCACCGGCTTCACGCCCCTCAGCTCGGGGTCGAGCCTCTACAACGGCACCCTGGCGAACTTCGGCAGCGCGTATACGAACTACTCCAACGGCGTCGGCACCTGGGCGCCCACGGGCACCGCGTCCGAGACCCGCACCTACCAGGTGACCTACACGGTCTCGAGCACCGCCCCGAACACGACCCAGGGCGGCACCGCCAGCCTCGGCCTCACCTGGGAGGCCCAGAACAGCTGAGCCCCGCGCGGGCCCACCACCCGCCCCGGCGCACCATCCACCCCCGAGCAGAGGCACTCATGAGCACCATCGACCTGAGATCGCGGTTCACCTCCGCGGCCACGTCGGTGACCGTGCCCGTGGGTGCCTCTCGTCCGTCGCTCGACTGGGTCCGTCTCGTGCTCGGCACGGCGGCCCGCGTCGTGCTCTTCTCGCTGGTCGGCCTGATGGTCTACGCCGCCGCGCCGGCCGCCCTCGGCTGGAGCCCCAGCACCGTGATGACCGGTTCGATGGAGCCCCGCGTCCACCCCGGCGACGTCGTCGTCGCCAAGCCGGTCGCCGCGGCCGAGATCCACCGCGGCCAGGTGCTGCTCTTCGACGACCCCGACCAGGCCGGTCACCTGCGCCTGCACCGGTACCACGACAACGGCCGGGCCGGGCAGATCGTCACCAAGGGCGACGCGAACACGACCGCCGACTCCACCCCGATCGGCCGAGACGCCGTCATCGGCGTCGGCTTCTTGCGGGTGCCGTACGTCGGCTCGCCGTTCGTCTGGGCCGCGAACCACCAGTACGGGCACCTGCTCGTCGCCGGCGGGCTGCTGCTGCTCGTCGTCGTGCTCAGCCGCTGCGACCGCCACCTGCTGCGCGGCCCGGGCGACGAGCGCGTCGCGACACCGCGGGCGACCGCCTCGACCGGCCGCCGTGCGCGGCGTCGACGCGAGCGGCGCCTCCGTCGCCTGACGACCGCAGGAGGCGCGCTCGGCCTGGCAGCGATCACCGGCGCCCTCGCGCTCACCCTCGTCGTGTCGGGCGGGGCGCACGCGGCCTTCGCGTCGAGCGCCGCGAACCGACCGTCGAGCCTCGCCTCGGGCAGCTACGACTGCTTGCAGGACACCTACAACGCCCAGACGTCGTACGGGTTCTCGTACAACGAGACCTCGGGCACGACCACCGCCGACGGCAGCGCGGCGGCCCGCGTGGGCACGCTGAGCGGCGGGGCCACCTTCGTGGCCGGGTCGTGCGCCGGCAACTCGAGCCCGTACCTGCAGCTCGACGGCACCGGCCAGGTCAGCACGGCCGTGAACCTCGCCGGCCAGTCGACGTTCAGCGTCGAGACCTGGTTCCGCACGACGAGCGCGACCGGCGGCACCCTCGCCGCGTTCACCGCCGCACAGTCCGGCACGAACACCGTCACCGACCGCGCCCTGTACCTGACCACGGGCGGCAAGATCGTGCTCGGCGTGCGCCCGACCTCGTCCACCACCAAGGCCACCACGACACCCGGCTCGTACGCCGACGGCTCGTGGCACCACGTCGTCGCCACCCTGTCGGGCACGAGCACGATCATCTACGTCGACGGGACCGCCGTCGTCACCGACACCTCGAACCGCACCGTGCAGATGCCCTCGGGGTACTGGCGCGTGGGCTCCGCACCGCTCACCGGTCTGCCCTCGGCTCCGTCGAACGGGTCCTTCGTCGGCTCGCTCGACGGCACCACGATCTACAACAACTCGGCCCAGACCGCCTCGGCCGTGCAGGCCCGGTACGCGGCCGGGCACTGACCGACGCGGGCCGACGTGCTCAGCCGGCCAGCGCCTCCTCGATGACGGCGACGACCTCGGGGGCGTCCGGCTGGGTGTTCGGGCGGAAGCGGTGCACCGCGCCGCCGGGCGTCACGACGAACTTCTCGAAGTTCCACTTCACGCGGCCGGCCTTGCCCTCGGCGTCGGAGGCCTTCTTCAGCTCGGTGTAGAGCGGGTGCTCGCCCCGGCCGTTGACCTTGACCTTCTCCATCATCGGGAAGGTCACGCCCCAGGTGGCCGAGCAGTACTCCTCGATGGCCTCGCCGCTCGACAGCTCCTGGAAGTACTGGTTGCTCGGGAACCCCAGGACGGTGAAGCCCTGCTCGCCGTACTGCTTCTGCAAGGCCTCGAGCTTCTCGTACTGCGGGGCGAGGCCGCAGCGCGACGCCACGTTCACGACCATCACGACCTTGTCGGCGTAGGCGCCGAACGTGGTGGACTCGCCGCGGATCGTGGTCAGGGTGATGTCGTCGAGGCTCATGGGCTCGAACCTAGGCCCGCGCGCTGCGAGTCGGCTCGCAGCGCGCCCTGCACGTCTCGCCGGGTCTGTCAATCCCCCCGGACGGTCGTGGTGCCGGCCTCGGGGCCCGTGTCACAATTCGCTGAGATGGCTGCAAGGGACGAGAAGATCCGCTTCGACGCGCGGGGCCGCGATCTCGACGAAGCCGTCGAGATCCTGGCCGCCGGGTACCACGGGCGTGACTTCCGGGTCGAGCCGAGCGAGGCCCCGTTCTCGTTCCGCCACACGATCGTCGGCGACGAGGCGATGACCCTGCGCTCGACCTCGTTCATGGGCCACATCCGCGGGCAGGCCGCGGCCGGCGACGAACACGTCGTGCACTGGCTGCTCGCGGGGGCCTCCGCCATCGACCTCGGCCGGGACGAGGTGCAGGGCGCCGTCGGCCGCCCCGTCCTCTTCCCGCAGGGGCGTGAGTTCGAGTTCACGACCGACGACGTCGACCAGAGCCTGCTGCACCTGTCGGCCGCGGTCGTCGACGAGGTCGCGGCCGAGCGCCACGGCATCCTGCCCGGCACGATCTGCTTCGACCACGCGGCCCCGGTGTCGGCCGCGGCCGTGCAGGCCTGGCACGCGACCGTCCGCCTGATCGGCCGGGCCTACCTCGGCACGGCCGAGCCCAGCGACCTGATGCGCACCGAGATGGCCCGGCTCGCGGCGGCGGCGATGCTCGACACCTTCGCCCACACCGCCACCACGATGCCCGACGCCCTGCTCGTGCCGCGCAACGCCAGCCTGCGGCTCGCGGTCGAGTACCTGCACGCCCACGCCCACCTGCCGATCACGGCCGTCGACGTCGCCCGGGCGGCGGGCATCACCCCGCGCGGGTTGCAACAGGCGTTCAGCCGGCACCTCGACACGACGCCCACCGCCTACCTGCGCGAGATCCGGCTCGGGCGGGTGCACCAGGCCCTGAGGGTCGCCGCGCCCGAGTCGACGTCCGTGGCGGACGTGGCCCGGCACTGGGCCTTCTCGCACCTGGGCCGGTTCTCGGCCGCCTACCACCGGCGCTTCGGCGAGTACCCCCGCGAGACGCTGCACCGCGCCTGAGGCGGGCGTCGTGCGTCCTGGTGCGTCGGGCGTCTCGTCGCTATCCGAGGTCGGCGAACACCCTCAGGGCACCGGGCACGACCTCGACCGTGACCGGCAGGGGCCCGACGCGCTCGCCATCGGCGTAGGCGGCGACCCCGTCGGCCTCGATCACGGCACGATGCACGCGGTGCACCGTGACGTTCGGGTGGCTCAGGTGGGTGCCCCGGAACACGCTCGGGAACAGCCGGACGAACTGCCACCGCGTCAGCCGCTCCACCACGAGCACGTCGAGCAAGCCGTCGTCGAGCACGGCGTCGGGCGTGACCTTCATGCCGCCGCCGAGCGACTGCCCGTTGCCGACCGAGATCAGCGTGCCCTCGACGGTCGACACCACGCCGTCGAGCTCGAGCCGGTACGCGATGCGGGGCAGGCGCACGAGCTCGATCGCGAGGGCGACGTCGTAGCGGCGGCGGCCCTTCGGCCAGCGCAACCGGTTGGCGCGTTCGTTGACGACGGCGTCGAAGCCGGCCGACACCATGCAGGCGAACCAGGTCTCGTGCCCGTCGGCCTGCCGCACGCGTCCCGCGTCGATGGTGCGCGGCTCGCCCTCGAGCAGACGGACCAGGAGGCGCGTGGCCGCCTCGGCGTCGTCGTGGGGCAGCCCGAAGGCCCGGGCCGTGTCGTTGCCGGTGCCCGTCGGCACCAGTCCCAGCGGCACCCCCGTGCCCGCGACCAGGTTCGCCCCGAGGTTGACCATGCCGTCGCCGCCGACCACGACCAGGGCGTCCGGACGCGGGCCGCGCTCGGGGTCGAGCTCGCGGCGGGCCGCGGCCACCAGCTCGTCGTAGGACGCCTCGGTCAGGGGGACGACCTCGTGGCCGGCCGCCCGCAGCGTCGCGAGCACCCCGTCGCCGAGGTGCTTGCGCCCGCCGGCCGAGGCACCGGGGTTGATCGCCACGACCAGGCGGAGGCGCGTCGACGTCATGCGGACGATCATGCCAGCCCCGTGCCCGTCCGGCTCGGGCGGCCCGCTGCGGGTGGCGGGCATACTGGACGTTGACCCATCTGACGAGAGGCACCCTCACCATGAGCAGCACCCACGGCACCACGACGATCGCGACCCCGGCGCCCTACGAGCCGACGATCCGCGAGTCGCCCAACCGCGGGGCCGGCCTCTTCGTCGGCACGGTCTTCCTGCTGCTCGGCGCCATCGGGTTCCTGGTCGAAGACATGGGCACGTTCTTCTCGACCCGGGGCGCCTCGCTCTGGTTCGTCTGGAACCTCAACCCCGCCCTCGTCGTCGTCTGGGTGCTGGCCGGTGCCGCGCTGATCATCGCCGGTGCCTCCTCGCGTGCCAGCGCCCGCTACATCAACACCTGGGTCGGCCTGATCTTCGTCGTGTTCGGTGTCGCCGGGTTCTTCCTCGAGGGCACCGACGTGAACTTCCTGGCCTTCAACCTGGGCGACAACATCACGCACCTCGTCGGGGGCGGCCTGCTGCTGGCGACCGCCGTCGGGGCCGAGCGCCGCCGCCGCTGAGCTGCGACCCGGCTGCACGTCCGCCGAGATCGACCCCGGGGGACTACCGGCACCGCGCCTCCCTGGCTATGGTTAGGGTCACCTAACCCAGCTTCCCCCAGGAGGTGCGCCCCATGACCGTCGTCATCCCCTTCTCCGAGGCGGTGCGCGAGCGCACGGCCGAGCGCGTGCCGGTCGACGCGGGCGGCTCGTTCATGACCGACCTGCTGATCGGTCGGGGCACGCGCGACGACTACGTGCAGATGCTCGCCCAGCACTACTTCGTCTACGCCGCACTCGAAGACGCGGCGCGACGGTGGGCGCACGACCCCGTCGCGGCGGCGTTCCTGTCGCCCGCGCTCACCCGCCTGCCCGCCATCGAGGCCGACCTGGCGTTCTTGCTGGGCGACGACTGGCGCGACCGGGTCGCACCGCTGCCGACGACCCGGGCCTACGTGACCCGCATCTCCGAGGCGTCGACCTGGGTCGGCGGTTTCATCGCCCACCACTACACGCGCTGCCTCGGCGACCTGTCGGGCGGGCACCTGATCCGCACGATCCTGCAGCGCCGGTTCGGGTTCGACACCAACGGCGTCGGGTTCTTCCTCTACGCCGAGATCGGGCGCCCGAAGGCGTTCAAGACGACGTACCGTCAGCAGCTCGACGCCGTCGCGTGGTCGGCCGACGAGCGCGAGCGCGTCCTCGACGAGGTCTGCGTCGCCTACCGGTTCAGCGTCGACCTGTTCGCCGACCTCGCCCAGGCGAAGGCCACGACCGCGGCGTAGGCGGAGGCTTCCACCTCGAGCCGGTCATCCGACCGAAGCCTCGCCGCCCTCGTCCTCAGGCCGAAGCGGCCGCGGCACCGTCGGCCCCCGCGTCGGCCGCCGCGCGGATGGCGGGCACGCGTTCGGCCTCGCTCATGAAGCGGCGCACGTCGAGGTCGACGATGATGTCGGCCGGGCGCAGCGGGCGGCTGAGGTAGAGCCCGTCGAGCGAGGTGATGCGGCTGAGTGCGACGTAGGTCTGCCCGGCGCTGAACACGCGTGAGCCCAGGTCGACGATCGCGCGGTCGTAGGTCTTGCCCTGGGACTTGTGGATCGTGACCGCCCAGGCCAGTCTCAACGGGAACTGCGTGAACTCGGCCACGACGTCTTTCTTCAGCTGCTTGGTGGTGGCCGAGTACGAGTAGCGGTACTTCTCCCACACGACCGGCTGCACCTCGTGCACCTCGCCGTCGACCTCGACGAACACCGTGTCGCGCACCTTCGTGACGACGCCGGTCGTGCCGTTCACCCAGCGTTGCTCGGAGTCGTTGCGCAAGAACATCACCCGGGCTCCGACCTTGAGTTCGAGCGCCTCGTCGGCCGGGTAGGCGCGCCCGCCGAACTCGCCGCTGACCTCGGCCTTGGCCGTCAACGCCTTGCCGGCCAACCGGTCGAGCTCGACCTTGTTGATGCGGTTGACCGTGTCGTTGCGCGTGGCGAGCGTGATCGCCCCGCCGTCGGTCGGCACCGGTCGGGCCCCCGCGCCGTTGAGCGCCCCGGCGATCTCGGCCGTGACCCGGCCGTGCCGCACGGCGTTGAGCATCTCTTTGAAGTCGCCCTCGGTCTGCCGGTGGATGAACGCGAGCTCGTAGATGCGCAGGCTGGCCTCGGCCCACACCTTGGCGTCGAAGAACCACATCGAGCGGTAGTTGTCACGGAAGTACTCGCGCTCTTCGGCGTCGCCCGGCACCGGCGGCAGTTGGTAGGGGTCGCCGAACAGCACGACCTGCACCCCGCCGAACGGCTCGTGCTTACGCTGTCGGGCCTGGCGCAGCGAGCGGTCGATGGCGTCCATCAGATCGGCGTTGACCATCGAGACCTCGTCGATGACGAGCGTGTCGATGGTGTTCAGCAGTTTGCGCAACTCGGCGTTCT
>Ga0265798_10012612_pt1 | contig 10182 bp, 7 predicted proteins | sample P3T30metagenome_FD_192430 | JGI IMG/M metagenome (GOLD analysis project Ga0265798, IMG submission 192430) | Plant litter microbial communities from East Loma Ridge, Irvine, California - P3 T30 | ecosystem: Environmental > Terrestrial > Plant litter > Unclassified | place: USA: California...
ACCCAGTTTGCCTCCGATGCGTACCGCACCATCGACAACGCATCGCAAATCACGGCGGGCACGTCTTACACCACGGGCTACACGCTGGTTTCGTACTTTGGGCGGGCTTCCTACGCCTTTGCCGGCAAGTACCTGGTGGGTGCCAGCGCCCGCCTCGATGGCTCGTCGCGGTTTGGCATCGAGCGGCGCTTCGGCATTTTCCCGGCGGGCTCCGTCGGCTGGGTAATCTCGGAAGAAAGCTTTTTGAAGGACAACCGCACCCTGAGCCTGCTCAAGCTGCGGGCCAGCGTGGGCAAAACCGGCAACGCGGGCTTCAGCAACTTTGCTTCGCGCAGCCTCTGGACGGGCCGCAACGCCGGCTACGTGGGCACGCCCGGCCAGCAGCCTTCGCAGCTTGGCAACGACTTCCTGACCTGGGAATCGACGGTGCAGTACGACGCGGGCCTCGAATACGGCCTGTTTGACAACCGCGTCAGCGGCGAGGTCGATATCTACCGCAAAAACACGACTGGCCTGCTGCTAGCCCAGCCCGTAGCCGGTACCTCGGGCTTCTCGACCTACAATGCCAACGTAGGCAGCCTGCGCAACCAAGGCATTGAGCTGACGCTGACCACGCGCAACTTCGTGGGCGCTTTTACCTGGACGACCAGCGTGAACGCGGCCATCAACCGCAATAAAATACTCGACCTGGCGGGCCCCGATATCCTGGGCAGCTACCTCAACCGGGCGCAGGCCGGGCAGCCGCTGGGCGTGTTTGTCGGCCCCGAATACGCGGGCGTGGACCCCGCCAACGGCAACGCGCTCTACTACCTCAACACGCCCAACACCGACGGAACGCTCAACCGCAATACGACGACCAGTATCAACTCGGCGGCCAACGTACCCATCGGCAACCCTAACCCTACCTGGACGGGCGGCATCACCAACACCTTTACCTACAAAGGCTTCGACCTGACGGCTACGCTGGTGGGCGTGTTTGGCAACCAGATTTACGATGGGGCCGCGCCCTTCTTCTCGGTGGGCTTCAACAATGGCTTCGACAACCAGACGCGCGACCAGCTCAACCGCTGGCAGAAGCCCGGCGACATCACCAACGTGCCCAAGGCCATTTATGGCGGCGGCAACGGCACTGGGCAGTCGTCGCGCTTTGTGCAGAATGGCGACTACGGCCGCCTGCGCTCGGTAGTGCTAGGCTACAACCTGCCCGGCACCCTAGCCAAACGGGCGTTTGTGCAATCGGCCCGCGTTTTTGTGCAGGGCTATAACCTACTGACATTCACCAAGTACACCGGCTGGGACCCGGAGGTAAGCACCGATTACGTGACGGGTGGCAACAACGTTTCTGCCAATAATATCAGCCAGGGCATCAGCTTCTACACCGCGCCGCAGGCCCGCACCTACACGGTGGGCATCAACCTCGGCTTTTAAGCCCTGGCAGCCCTTTTCCTCCTCCCCTAGCCCTTCGTATTCTTATGAAAAAGATAGTACCTGGCCTGCTGGCAGCCGCGCTGCTGACCACTGGCCTCCTTCCCGGCTGCAATAGCAAGCTTGACGTGCAGCCCGTTACGTTCATCGACTCGGCCAACGCCTTCAACAACGCCAGCGACGTGCAGGCTGCCCTGGTAAGCTGCTACACGGGCCTGCAAAGCGTCAACCTCTACGGTGGCTACCTCCAGCTGATGACCGACCTGCTGGCCGACAACGGTGACGAGAGCTTTATCGGCACCTTTACCCAGCCCCAGGAGGCCCAGCGTAAGGCCCTGCTCATTACCAACACCCAGGTGAGCGCCACCTGGCTGAGCGCCTACGACGTTATCAACCGCACCAACAACGTGCTGGCCAACCTCAGCAAGCTACCTACCCCCGGGCAGCAGGCCAGCGCCGAAGGCGAGGCGCGCTTTATCCGGGGGCTGATGTATTTCGACCTGGTGCGCATGTTTGGCCGCGACTGGCGCGATGGCACGCCCGCCAGCAACCTCGGCGTACCGCTGGTGCTCACGCCCACCGGCACCATTGCCGATGCCGTGCCCCTGGCGCGCAATACCGTGGCCGCCGTATACACGCAGGTTATTACGGACCTGACCACCGCCGAAACCCGCCTGACGACGAGCAACGGTTTCAACAGCTTCTCGGCCACGCGCTACGCCTGCGCGGCGGTGCTGGCGCGGGTGTATCTGCAGCAGGGTGACTTTGCCAATGCTGCGGCGGCCGCCAACCGCGCCATGGCCGGCTCGTTTCGGCTGAACGGCTACTACGGCGACAATTTTGGCTACTCACAGGCTACCAACTCGACCGGCAACCTGGTAGCGAACACGACGGAAGATATCTTCACCATCCAGATGAGTGCCCAAAGTGGCATCAATCAGCTGAATACCTTTTACGCTCGTAATCGCCGGGCCGAAATCAATATCCAGCCGCAGTTCCTGAGCCTGCTGGCCCCTGGCGACACCCGTGCCACGCTCTACACCGCGCCCACTGCTACGGCCGGCGCCTTCACCCGCAAGTACGATGCGCAGTATGGCAACGTCAAGCTCATTCGCCTGGATGAGATGCTGCTGACCCGCGCCGAGGCCAACTTCCGGGCGGGCGGCACGCCGGTGGGCGCCACCCCGCTCGCCGACGTCAACACCGTGCGCACCCGCGCTGGCCTGCCGGTTCTCACCACCGTTACCCTCACGGATATCCTGCGCGAGCGCCGCCTTGAACTGGCTTTTGAAGGCTTCCGCCTCGGTGACCTCAAGCGCAATCAGGAAAGCACCACCGACCCCATCACGGCGGCACCCATCGCCTGGAACGCCAGCCGCCTGGTATTTCCCATTCCGTTTCGCGAGCTCAACAGCAACCCGCTCCTAGTGCAAAACGCTGGCTACAACTAATAGCTAGGCTGCGCAAGCCATTAAAAAAGGCGGCTCTGAGACATCAGAGCCGCCTTTTTTACTAACTACTTCCCTGCTCGCTTACTCAAAATCATCTGGCTCGCGCTCAAAGTCCAGGCCCCGCGCTAGGTCCACAGCTTCGGCCTCTACCTGGGCTAGCAGGTCGGGCGCGTCGGCGTCGAGAGTGCGGGCGAAGAGGTCGAGCAGGGCCTCGCCTTCGTCGTTGACGTAGAGATTGGTGTAAATCTGCTCGAAGAGCTTGTTTTCCTTGCCAATCTGCTTGTCGATGTCCTGCGGCGACTTGGCCGTGTTCAGGGCGCGGTGCAGCACGTCGGCGGCGCGGCGGGCTTCGTCGTGGTCGCCAAGGTCGGCCAGCAGACGCAGCAGGCTAGCCGCCACGCCCAGACGCCACTGCTCGAAGCGGAACGACTGCTCGGCCCGGCTGGCTTGCTCAAAGCCGTTGGCCGCGCCCAGCGTAGCGGGCGTGAGGTAGTGCGCCACATCGTCGGGCGCCCGGAAAGCGAGGCGCAGCAGCGTTTCGTAAGTCGTCATTTAATCGCAGATTTAACGGATGTAACGGATTGCGCAGATACGCCCGCTACGCGGGCTGGCTGGCAGTATGGCTAGCCTGGTTGGTAGCTATTGGGAGAATAGCTGCCACACAAACAGCGAGGAAGCATAGGCTAGCCCGGTCATGTACACGAGTTGCCCCAGGGGCCAGCGCCAGCTTTTGGTTTCGCGGTAGGTGACGGCCAGCGTGCTCATGCATTGCATGGCAAACACGTAGAAAACGAGCAGCGACAGCGCCCGCACGGGCGTGAAAAACGGCTGGCCGTTGGCGTCTTTTTCGTTGGCTAGCTTCTGCTGCACGGTGCCCAGGTCGGCATCCTGGCCCACGCTGTAGATGGTGCTCATGGTGCCCACAAATACCTCGCGGGCGGCGAAGGAAGTGAGCAGGGCAATGCCGATTTTCCAGTCGAAGCCCAGTGGGCGGATAACCGGCTCGATAACGTGGCCGAAGGTGCCGGCGTAGGAGGTTTCGAGGCGGGCCGAGGCCACGCGGCGCTCGGTTTCGGCGGCGGGCCAGCGCTGGGCTTGGGCGGCTTGCTGCACCTGGGCTTCGGCCTGGGCCTGGCGCTGGCCGGGGCCGTAGCTAGCCAGCACCCACAGCAGCACCGAGATGGCCACGATGACTTTACCGGCTTGGAAGATGAAGGCTTTTACCTTCTCCACGATGGTGAGGCCCACGTTTTTCCAGCGGGGCCAGCGGTACACCGGAAACTCCATAATGAAGTAGCTGCGCTCGCGGGCCTTGAGCACCGTTTTGAGCAGCAGCGCCGAGAGCAGTGCCGAGCCCAGGCCCAGCAGGTAGAGGCCCATCAGCACCAGGCCGCGCATGTTGAAGATGCCCAGCCAGCTTTCGTCGGGCACCACCAACGCCACCAGCACGGTATACACGGGGATGCGCGCCGAGCATGACATGAGCGGCGTCACGAAAATGGTGAGCATCCGGTCCTTCCAGCTCTCGATGGTGCGCGCGCCCATGATGGCCGGCACCGCGCAGGCTAGCCCCGAAATGAGCGGCACCACGCTCTTACCGCTCAGGCCGAAGGGGCGCATCAGCTTGTCCATGAGGAAGGTAACGCGGGCCATGTAGCCCGTTTCTTCCAGCACCGCCAGGAAGGCGAAGAGCAAAGCAATCTGGGGAATGAAAATCAGCACGCCCCCCAACCCGGCAATCACGCCTTCGGTAAGCAGCCGCACGAGCGGCCCACTAAAGCGCTCCTGAATGGCCGCGCTCAACATAGAGATTCCTTGGTCAATCAAGTCCATCGGGTACTGCGCCCAGGCAAAAATGGCCTGAAACAGCAGAAACAGCACCGCCAGAAAAATGAGGTAGCCGAACACCCGGTGCGTCAGCACCTTATCGATGCGGTTGGAGGCCGGCTCGCGGCGCTCGGTGCGCGTCACGGTCACCACTTCGAGCAGCAGCTCGTTGATGTGGGCGTAGCGAGCCACCGTTTCGGCGGCCTGCTGGGCGGTGGAGTCGAAGGCGTACTCCTGCGTCAGCTCGGCGAGGTAGTGGCGGTCGGCCTCGCTCAGGAAATGTAACTGCCCAAACTGGTGGGCGTAGTGCAGGGCCAGGTAGTCGTTGGGCAGGTCGAAGCGCTCGCGGATGGCGGCCAGCAGCGGCCGCAGCTCGGCAGCGGGCTCTCCGAAGCGGCCGGCGGGCGGCCGGGCGGCGAGGCGGTCGGCCATCACGATGCGCAGGGCCGCGAGGCCCACGCCCTTGCGGGCATTCATAGGCACCACGGGCACGCCCAGCTCACGCTCCAGGGCCACGAGGTCAGTCTGGATGCCGCGCTCGGCAGCCACGTCCGTCATGTTGAGGGCCAGGATGGCGGGCAGGCCCAGGTCGGCGAGCTGCGAAAACAGCAGCAGGCTGCGGCGCAGGTTGCTGGCATCCACGGTCACCACCACAAAATCGGGGTAGTCGGGCGAGAGCGGGTTGTAGAGCAGGTCGGCGATGACGCGCTCGTCGAGGCTCTTGGGGTAGAGCGAGTAGGTGCCGGGCAGGTCCACCACCTCGGCCCGGCGCTGGCCGCCGAGCGCGGCAATGCCGGTTTTGCGGTCCACGGTCACGCCGGGGAAGTTACCCACCTTCTGGTTGAGGCCCGTGAGCTGGTTGAAGAGCGACGTTTTGCCCGAGTTGGGGTTACCGATGAGGGCCAGGCGGGGCAGGCGTTCGGCTGCGGGCGCCGCGCCCACGGTGCCGAGTTGCGGCACGGCCGGCCGCGGTTCCTTAATAGCACCCGCCATAGAGTTCTGGGTTAGTCTTTTAGCTGAATAGTAACGGCCTCGCTCACCCGCAGCGACAGGGTGTATTCCTCATCGCCGAGCACTAGCATGAGCGGGTCACCGAGGGGGGCGCGCCCCGTGAGGCGCACCTGCGTGCCGGGGATACAACCCATTTCGAGCAGTTTGAGTGCCATCTGGGGGTCTTTGAGGCAGCAGACCGTGGCCGATTCGCCGGGGCGCAGGTCGTTGGCGGTGCGGCGGGCAGATACCGGCTGCGGAGCAGCCACGGCGGCGGAGCGACGAAAAAGAGCCACGGGTGGAAAGCTAAGGTTATTTAGATTTAATTCAAACAAAGATACTACCCTTTAGTTGCCGCCGCCAGCGGCGGCGCTTTTTTTTGGCTGGCGGTGGCCGCAATAGCCACAATCCGGGGAAATTTTATCTTCTAGCCGTAACCACTACGTTTTGTCCAACTTAAATGCGGCAAGCACACGCGGTTCCCCCTATTTTTGCACTAGCCAGTACTTTTACTACCCTCAAATGTTTCAACGTTTATTTTATTTTGCACTATTCGTATGCGCGGCCAGTGGCTCGCTGCGAGCGCAGACTGCCCCGGCGGCTGGCCCCGCGATGCTAGCCGGCAAAATCATCGACAAGGCCACCAAGGAGCCGCTGCCGTTTACCTCGCTCAGCCTGAAAGACGAGCAGACGGGCTCTCTCAGCAACGAGTTTGGCGTTTTCCAACTGCCTGGGCCGTTGAAAAATGAGAAAGACTCGCTGATTGTGATGGCGCTGGGCTACGAGCACCTGGCCATTGCGGTGGAGCGCGGCAAGCCGATGGCCAACATGGTGCTGGAGGTAAACCGCCGGGCCATTGCGCTGAAGGAGGTAACTGTGAAAGGTGGCAAAGTAAAAAATCTGGAGTTGGGAGCCAACTCCAACAACCCCGGCGATGGCTTGCTGCAAGGCCAGCCGGGCGGGCAGTACGCGTTTTTTGTGAAGAATGATAAGAACCGGCGGCTGGGCAATATCCGCTCGGTATCGTTTTATATCGGGGAAAACGGCTTTCCGCGCGAGCCGTTCCGGGTGCGCCTCTACAAGCCCGATGGCAATTATAGCTCGCCCAACACGGATATTCTGACTGATAACGTGGTGGTATCGGCCCCCAAAGGTGGCCAGTGGTACACCGTGGACCTGACGCCCTACAACGTTACGGCCCCTGAGGAAGGCTTTTTTGTGGCGATGGAGTGGATTGTGAGCGGCGATAAGTTCTTCAATACCAACTTCATGGATGATAGCTATACGCCGTACGGCCAGATTATGCGCCCGACGTTCGAGTTTAAGGAGAGCCGCACCTGGACCTACACCATCGCCAAGGGCTGGACGCTGCTGACGATGGCTACCGCCGCCGGCCAGCATTACAACGCCATGATTAAGGCCGAGGTAGACATGATAAAGTAAGCGGGGTGCTTGCGCTCGCTACGCTATACCAATGACTTAAAAAAAGGCCCGGCTGTACGCCGGGCCTTTTTTGTTGGGGCTCAAATCTGTAGTAGGCTAGCCGTAAGGGGCTACTTACCAATCTGGGTGGTTAGCCACTGGCGCATCGACTCCTGCACGGCGGGCGAGAAAATGGGCTTCATCTCGCCATTGAGCATGGTCCACTGCATGGGCGGCGGTTGCAACAGGTGGTTGACGCCGACGGGGCGCAAGGTGCTGACGAGGCGGTTGCCACCGGCTTTCAGCTCACGCTCTAGCGCGGCGAGGTGCTGGGCGGCGGGCGCTTGCTCGTCGGCCAGCCCCGTGATGAGCAGTACCGGGCACTGCACGGCCGCCAGGTTTTCGAGCGGGTCGAAGGCCAGAAACGACCGGTACCAGGGCGTGAGCAGCACCGCCGCCTGCTGCTGCCCGCCCACGGCCGAGAGCGCAGGTTCGCCCTGGCGCAGCAGGTTGGTGACGATAGCCTGGGTCTGGCTAGGGTTGGTGGAATAGCGGATGAGGTCGTAGAGCGTGCGTTGGCGGCGCACGTTTACATCGAGCTGAGCGGGCAGCAGTTTCTGGGCCTGCCAGGCTAGCGTGGCTTGTTGCAGCAGGGTTTCGTGGCCGGGCAAGCCATAGGCACCCAGGCCGATGACGAAGGCAGGTGGCAAGGGCTGGGCGGCGGCGAGCAAGGCAACGTTGGCCCCTTCGCCGTGGCCCACGAGGCCTAGCCGAAGCAGGTCTATCTCGGGGCGGGTGCGCAAAAAGTTGAGGGCGGCCTGCACGTCGGCGGTGCGCTGGGCGGGCGTGGCGGCCTCGTTAGAGCCAGCCGACTTACCCACGCCCCGGTCATCGAAGCGCAGCACGGCCACACCGTGGCGGGTGAGGTAGTCGGCCAGGGAGCCGAGCAGCCGGTAAGTCAGCAGGCCGGGTAGCGCGGTGGTATCGGGGGCCAGGCCATCGCGGTCTTGGCGGCCGAGGTCCGACACCAGCACGGCCGCCGGGAAGGGGCCAGTGCCGGGCGGCAGGGTGAGCGTGCCCGCCAGCCGCAGCCGCGCCGCAAAGTTGGAAAACGCAACTTCCTCTTCGCGGTAGGGCGGCGTGAAGCGGGCGGCTGGCTTGCCCGCAGTAGGCAGGGGCGCGTGGCGCAGCTGCACGGGTGTGCGCAGCCCCGGCCGGCACCACAGACCCTCTAAAACTTGGCCATCGGCCGAGCGCCGGGCCAGGAACCGGCTATCGGTTTGTGGCACCAGGAAAAGCACCGAATCGGTGCCGGCAGGCTGCTGCACCGTCACGGGCACGCGCACTAGCTTTTGCATGGGCACGTCGAGGGCCGCAAAATAGGCACCGCCTGCCAGAGTTATTACGCTGACGCTCAGCTCTAACTCGCCACCCGGCACGGGCAGCGCGCCGCGCCACATGCCTTCGAGGGAGGCAACCGCCCCACGGGCGGGGGTCGCTGGCTGCGCCCGCACGCCCCCCCCCATCGCCATCAACCATACCATTGCCCATGCCAGACAACCACTTCTCATATCCTGTTTTATAGCGAAAGACTCTGATAAGGAGCAACAAACGAAATTACTTGCACTTCCCTAGCGGGGCGAAGTTAGGGGGAGGCAGCCCTCGTCGGTGCTCGCAAGGGGGCGCTTACCCGCAAATCCTCCCCTATTTTCGACTAGCTGGCGAGCACATTCCAATATTGGAAAAATACCATTTGTGTCCTTTCCGCTCAGAAAGCCAAAAATGGTATGGGCCTAAGCACTAGATTTGCCAGAAATTTTCTCCTTAACCTGCCCGACATGCCGCCCGTCACAAGTAAATTTGTGGGCCGCGTTCTTATTCATTTTACTTTTTCTGTATGATTAAGCGTTTACTATTCTTTTTACTGTTGGGTGGCCTGTTGCCGACCTTAAGCTGGGCCCAGCAAGAGGGCCGCATCACGGGTCGCGTCGTGGATGAGAAAACCCAAGACCCTATTCCGTTTGCCTCCATCAACCTGCGGGAGGAACAAACCGGGGCGCTCACCAACGAATATGGCTATTTTCAGCTAGCCATGCCCACCAAAGTAACCGAAGATTCAGTTATTGTGATGGCACTGGGCTACAAGCGGACGGCGCTGTTTGTGCAGCGTGGTTCCAACATGGAAGAAATCATCATTCAGTTGCCGAAGCAGGCCATCGCGCTCAGCAACGTGCAGGTGGAAAGTAAGGGTGTGAAACCGGCTACGCTAGGGGCACACTCTAACTCGCCGGGCGCGGGCATGATTCAGGGCATGCCGGGCAGCCAGTACGCCTTTATGTGCAAAAACGACAAGGCCAAAAAGCTCGGGCTTATCCGGTCGGTGTCGTTCTTTATTGGCGAGAATGGCTTTCCTCGGGAGCCGTTCCGGGTGCGTATTTATAAGGCGAATGGCAACTACAACGCGCCCAACGAGGACATGCTCACGGAGAGCGTGATTGTGTCGGCGGCGCGCGGCGGCGAGTGGTTTACGGTCGATTTATCGCCCTATAACCTGGTGGCGCCCGACGAAGGATTTTACGTGGCGATGGAGTGGATTGTGAGCGGCGACAAGTTTTACACCACCAATTTCATGGACAACTATACGCCCTACGGGCAGATTTTGCGGCCCACCTTCGAGTTTAAGGACAGCCGCACCTGGAGCTACGCCATCGGCCGGGGCTGGAACCTGGTGACGCTGGCCAACAATGGCTCGCGCTTCAATGCCATGATGCGCGCCGAGGTAGACGCCTACAAATAGACCGCAGATTTAACGGATGAAACGGATTTCGCGGATACGCTTGCTCCGCAAGCTGACTACGCGGATAGTATGCTAGGGCGTACAGCTCAAGCCAGCCGCAACAAAAAAGGCCGCCTGTTAAGGCGGCCTTTTTTGTTGCGAACAATCGGCTGTCAGCGTAGTCAGCTTGGCGCAGCCAAGCGTATCCGCGAAATCCGTTTCATCCGTTAAATCTGCGGTCTATTTGATGCGCACGGCGATTTCTACGCGGCGGTTTTCCTGGCGGCCGGC
>Ga0265798_10012615_pt1 | contig 10181 bp, 14 predicted proteins | sample P3T30metagenome_FD_192430 | JGI IMG/M metagenome (GOLD analysis project Ga0265798, IMG submission 192430) | Plant litter microbial communities from East Loma Ridge, Irvine, California - P3 T30 | ecosystem: Environmental > Terrestrial > Plant litter > Unclassified | place: USA: California...
ACATCTTGCCATAAGGCTCTGCCGGCTGCTGACATGTGCGTTCCGGGACCTTACATCCACGCATGTTGATAAGGTGATCGGCAGCCCTCGGCCTTCCAGAACGCTCTGTCGAAGCATGACTTTGCACCGGATGTAGGTTGTTGGTGTTGCATCGTGCGAACGAGATCCGAGATGCTGCTTGTGCACGACTCACGATGCGTTGACGGGCGACGGGTCTGTCTGCAAGAGAGTGGTCCTAACGAGGTGGGTAGGACCTCGGGAACGATGTGGGCAGGTGGAGTCACGTGTAACGCCCTACATGTACAACAATTTTCACCAGAACACACACCAATCGTGCTTCAAAATCACTCTCTGAACACGACAGCCACTGCAACATCATGTCCAATCCAAACACCCACCCAACCGCCTACCCCAAGCCCTGGCGCACAACACCCCTCATCCACTCCACCACCCTCTCGCAGCACGCAGGCTGGTAATTCCCCCTCCACCCAACACACATAACATCGCCTAACCACCCCACAGTCAAATCTTCCTCAAACTCGAAAACCTGCAACCCTCCGGCTCCTTCAAATCCCGGGGCATCGGCGCCTTCCTACTCGCCCACCTGCGCTCCACCTCAGACCCGTCTCGCACCCATTTCTACATTTCCTCAGGCGGCAACGCAGGCCTCGCATGCGTGCACGCCGCTACCACACTCAGCCGCCCCGCTACCGTCGTCGTGCCCGTCACTTCGTCAGCATACATGATAGCCAAGATCCGAACCGCAGGCGCACGAGATGTACTCCAGCACGGCGCGAGTTGGGTCGAGGCGGATACGTACTTGCGTGAGGTGGTGATGGTGAATGCGAGGGAGAGGGGTGAGGAGCCGGTATATGTGCATCCGTTTGATGATGCGGAGGTGTGGAGTGGGCATGCGAGTATGGTTCCTGAGATCGTTGAAGAGGTACCTGGGGATGGGGGGCCGGATGTCATGGTGTGTAGTGTGGGTGGCGGTGGGTTATTTGCGGGTATCATGCAGGGACTCGAGTCCGCTGGCTTATCATCTACACGCGTCCTAGCCGTCGAAACACACGGCGCGCATTCCCTCGCCCTCTCGCTCCAAAACAAGCGCCTCTCGACACTCCCAGCCATCACATCACGAGCAACGAGTCTCGGTGCGCGGACAGTAGCGAGCAAAGCATTTGAGTATGCGCAGCGAGCGAATGTCACGAGTGTGGTACTGGACGATCGGGTAGCGGAGGAGGGGTGTGTGCGGTTTGCGGATGATGAGAGGATTATGGTGGAGATGGCGTGTGGGGTGTGTTTGGCGTTGTGTTATGGGGGGAGGTTGAAGGAGTGGGTGCCGGATTTGACGGAGGAGACGAGGGTGGTTGTTGTGGTGTGTGGGGGGAGTAATGTCAGTGCTGGTATGTTGGCGGAGTGGGCGGGGAAGATGGAGGGAAATGAGAAGTGATGAGGTGTGTACATTTTTAGTTTAACATGTGAATATATGCATTGAATTGTATATACATTTTCGATTTGTCGCGGTTAGGACATTGTCTGATCATCGATCATCGCTCTCACCAACACCAATGTCCAGCTTTGCTGTCATCTTTTCCAACTCATCGTCACCATTCCCAACCTTCTTCTTTCCACCCTCCTCCTCTTCCAGCTTCCTCCTCAACGCCTCCAGCCTCTCCTGCAACCCCTTCTCCGTCTCCTTGAACCTCTTCTCAAACGCCTCATCATCCTCCGCCTCGCCACCTTCCACTCCCGTCGGCGTCTTCTCGCCATCTTCAACTCCCTCTCCACCGCGCAAACTCGCAACCCTCAAGCACGCATCCAGTCTCTGGAGACTACTCTTCGGCCAGCAATTCCTATGGCTGTAGTCCTTGGGCACAGTTCGTGCATGAGGCGGTAAGATGAGCCAATCAACCTTGCTCTCAACATGACTATGAATATCCGGCTCCATGAGGCCCGGAAAGTCCAGCGTCCCAACCTTGACATCTACAACCAAGCTTGCCAGGCCTTCCGCCACAATGCTCATCGCGTTCATGCTCCATAGTTCCGTCGCGCAGCTCGGGCACACGACGTCGCGGCTCACAAATCCTGGTCGGCGCGTGGAACTTACGAGTACCGGCTTCACCTGAGAAGTAATTTGAATGAATGACAGTTCGATGTTGAGGAACATGCCGAATGCGCTGCCCGTGAGCTTCTGGCAGTCGGGGCAGTGGCAGGCGTAGACGAACAAGGGCGAGGTGAGCAGGCGGTAGCGAATTGTGTTACAGACGCAGCCGCCGGATATGCTGGGGAACGGCTTGTGTGAAGACTTTGATGTGGCTTTCGGAGTGGGTTGCGCATCGTGAATGGCGGATGGTGGTGGGTCCTGTGCTGGGGGTTTCTTTTCTACCGCGGTGTCCGGGGCTATCGTAGCGCTGGCCATGTTTGAGTACCTTGTTATTGTTGGTCGTTTGTGTGACGATTGGCGTAGGGCTGAGCTACATAGACTGTTGTGCAGCGAGGAGAGGAGGCGTCTTATGGTGGGGTAACGGTGGCGCCTGGCCTGGGGCTACCGTAGGCTGTGTTGGGCTTAGACCCGTTGAAGCACATACAGCATTCGAGGCATCAACGACTAGCCATCAGCAGCACTCTCATTCAGTACCTGGAACTCGGACTCTTACACTCATTACCGGCGAATGGTGACATATACAAGTTTATAGAGGACTAGCGCAGCAAACGTTGGTGAGGATTTGGCGTCATCAACGAATTAATATCGGGCAGCAAGCTGTAATGAGGTGACGGACATGAGCAGCCAAAAAAGAACCCTTGAATCGCTCTTTTATTCTATGAGGCTGTAGCCCTGTGATTTTTGAGACGTTGAGGGCGGTGGAAGTACAAGTTGAGTAGGCCAATCTGCTGCGAAAATCTGATCACAGTCTTGTCTTCAGCATGACATCTGAACTTCATGCTTTATGCCTGTGCTACATGTTTTCGTCGTTCTTATTCCTCGTCCATCTCACTTATCATGATCTCAACAGCTTGTTCCGCAATTGCTACCACACATTAGCTTTCCATCCACCATCAAGACCCCATCCAGCATTGTGACTCACCATATACAGGCGCCTGATAATGCGCAGCCAACGGCTTCGAAATCTGCACCGTCTCATATCAGCTCAGTCCCACAAACACTACGACCATCCAATCCAATCTCTCCTCGACGTGAATCATTCGAACACTCACCACACTAGCATCCACAACCCTCACTCCCTCGACACCAACCACCTTCAAACCCCCATCCACCACCCTCCCCATTGCCGCACTCCCAGCCGCATGATACGTCGTCCCCGCGCCAAATCTCACCCTCTCATCAACATCCTCATCACTCGCGTCCAGCCCTAGCACCGGAAACCCAGCCGGCGTGTGCTCACCTGCAATCACATCCTTCCCGTCGCGCGTGTCGAGTGCCAATTTTCCGAGTATTCTAAAGGCTTCGCGGAGTACCTGGCGGTCGAAATGCGTGGACGTGTAGTTTGGGTCGATTATGGGTGCGTCGTTGGGGGAGGGGGAGTGGAGTGTGATTGTGCCGCGCGAGGTGGGGAGGCAGGACATGGCGAATGTGGCGATTGTGGTGCCGTCGAAGGGGACATTGAGACCTACGGTTTCAGCGCCGAGAGGTGCGTAGGGGATACCGAGTTCGAGATGGGTCCTGCCTACTAAATCATGCGCATCCTCGACGCCGTCTTTTTGAAGCGCAGCTGTTAGGCCTTTAGCGGGTAAACCCGTGCGCGCGAGGAAATCCAATGGTCCGCCTTTGTCGTAATTCTCCCCTGTGAAATTTGCGTGGCCTAGCGCGAGACCGCGCTCTGGATGCAAGAGGGTCCAGTACCTGTACAGTAGTACGTGATCGTGCAGATTCCTTCCGACGTCCGGTGAATTCATCTTGCACTTGATACCATGTTCAGCTAGATGCTTCGCGTCGCCGATGCCACTTAGCATCAGCACCTGCGGCGTGCGATACGCACCAGCCGATACGATGACCTGTCCGCCCTCTTTCAAAGCCAGAGTCTCGCCTGACGCGAGTTCGACGCCTGTAGCTACATTCGCGGTACTAAGGATGACGCGTTTGACTACCGTGTTGGTTAAGACGCTTACCCCGTCCAGCGGATATACCGCGCTCGCAATTTGACGTTTTCCATCCTTCCAGTTCTCTACTAAATCGCTAATACCCCGCGTCTCGCCATCGTTCAAGTCGCTCCTAAACTCCAATCCCAGCGCTTCTTCGAATATTCTACGCACGGGTTCGCGCAAGGGAAAGCGGCGGCCTGAGGATGTGAGGCTGGCTGTGTGTACGGGCCCGTTGAAGCCGTGGTGCGCGGGGTCCGCGGAGGGATCGTGGTGCGTTTCGCTGCGCTTGAAGTAGGGAAGCATGCCGTCGTAACTCCAGCGGTTGTCGTTGACGTCGTGGGCCCAGGCGTTGTAGTCGGATGCGTCGCCGCGGGTCCAGCCACCTACAGTACACATACATCAGCCACGATCCATCTCACCCCCCCAATACCCATTTATACACATATGCATACCGTAATTGATCACCGTTCCCCCTCCTAGCCCCTTCACACCGCAATTATACCTCGTCCGTCCGTCCAAACTCTTTTGCTCCGTCGTTTGATACTTGTAATCTAACTCACTGCCATGTAACAACGGGCCCTCAGACGCAATATTTGTGTATGGCATGCCTTTTGTGTCAGGTCCGGCTTCGACGAGTGTGATTGCGAGGTGCGGTTTGCGCTCGTGTAAGCGGGACGCTACGACGCAGCCTGCGAGGCCGCCGCCAATGATAATGATGTCGGCCATGGATGCTATTGGAGGAAAGGAAGGAAGGGAATTGTTGAAAGGGAATGAGGATACTACTTATAAATACCTAATTACTTGTGTACATATGCTAGAATCGGGCGTAAGGTACACTATTTAAGCGAGGCGGAGATCCGCTGCTGGAATCTTACCTCACGTCAGCGGTAGGATGGAGGCGGGGTCTTTGTGTCGACGTTGAGGACTTGGGACCTCGGAGTATATGCCGTTAAGTGCTGCGGGATGAGAGAGAAGAGAGACACGGTTCCTAGGTAGAGATTGAAGTGCAGCTTGGTTCGCCTCATTGCTCTTCCTTCGGGGGTCTACGGATTCCCTTTATGTTCAGCTTTCTTGTAGCCAGGTCACAGATCAAAGATGGAATCTTTCGATACCCATCAATCGGAAATGCGCACGGTCGTACCGCACGTTCATAGCTCAATACAGAAGTTTTCCGGACCCCACGGCGCCCCATGTGTGCCCAATAGATCGAGACCAAATGAATCGGGTTGCAGCTGCGAGAACGTCGCGAGAATCCAATGTTTGAGAACGGCCGCATAGATGAGGCCCGGATAGTCATGATTATGCGTAGTTGATTGTGGAGGTCGGGGCCGGTATGTAGTGGCAGACAAAGCTGGGCCGGTAGGAGTGTCTTTTTCGCCAGATGAAGGCTTAGCGTGACAAACTCTACGCACAACTGTCGCCTGATTGGCGCCTGGCTATGCGCTTGCCCGTCCAACCAACAGCTCGATCCTCACCGTTACCCTTCACTCCGCGAAGGCAGCATTCGGAAGCCTGCCCTAGCGCTGTAAATAAGGCCTTGGTGCTGCTAATGGTGCGCCTTATTTCGATATTTAAAAGTCGCTTTCATCTCCTCACACAAGCACACGCCCAAGTGAACCAGGTCATTTTGCCGCTACGTTGGATACTCAAGATACCCCTCAATACAATGGCAGCTCGTCCTCACGGCACCAAAGGATCAGAATCCGTGAAGAAGCAGCATGTCTATCCTGGCTTAGGTCGTCCGCTGCGGATAAACGACAGCCTTAGCAACTACCCCAATGGCGCCACGCACGATGACGGCACCCAATCTGAGCTGATATACGTCCGTGAGTTGGCTATGATGAACGTCATGGACCGATTGACAGACAAAGCGGGCTGGGAAAAGAAGGTGTTTGACGATGTAATCGTCGGGAAGTGGAAGAAAGAAGCTCTCGCCATTCCTGACGTCGAGTTCTTCAAGCTGGCATCATACGGGAAGTTGCGTTGGGGTGGTAGCAATGATGAGAATGGTGGCTCCGAGGACAAGACGGTTGGTATCATGAACGAACGGACGTTTGAATACGTAAATCCCTCCCTCTTGAACCAAATGTAGTCACAGCTTACGCAATCAGTGTGTCGAGGAACTTCGCGGCAAGGCGAAGTGGTTCGAGAAGAGCCATGTTGTTTCAACGTTGGATGCATGTGCTAGTATCGCGAAGTCCGACACTATTGTTCCCGAAGACTTGCACCAGGCATTGCGCGAAGGGTTCAGGCAACTTCAAGTCGATCAGACGTCATCGCCAGACTGGCATCCCGACTCCAACGACATGGTGCAAGACCTGGTGCATCCTTCCATGTACCCGCTAGTGTATGGACGCACTCGAGTGTTCCAAGAGGAGTGTGTGGGACTGGAGGACGCAGTCAAGGTATGGGCTGGCAAAGGCACTGTCATTCCAAAAGAGGTGGTAGACACCTCCGGCGGTACGAGTGACGTATCAAGTACGCACTGGTCCAACACATATCAGTGGCTTCCAGTAAATGTTGCCTTCCAGGACGATGGAAGCGTCAAGTCCACGAGCTACATCAACAACATCCATCCCATCAAAAATAAGGATATTTATGACACAATCGAGCGTCTGATCGAGAAGTCGCTGCCGATGTGGGATCAGTGTCTTGCCCTCGGCGGCGATCCGGATGCGCCAGGAAGACTCGCTACTCGTATCCCGGAACCCGAGGACGCAGAGTAGGTTCAATTCCCTCCCAAGTTCACTACCGAACTGACATGAACCCACAGCGACGACAATCATGCAAACTGGGTTCCGGACGACCCCATACAATGCGCGGACATCGAAGTAGACGAGGACGATCTGGTTGAGGAAGGGTGGGATGAAGAGTATTGCGAGCCATCAGAGCTACCTGAGTACAAGTGGAAAGTTGTGCGCCAACCACGCCACCCTGAAGTTCCGGACTTTGAACAAGTCGAGTATGCACCAGTTGAGGGCAGACGTCTAATCGAAACTTTTAAGTCATCGGGTCTCCAAATCATTGTCAAGATGGCTTCCATCGAACTCACGCCCGAAAAGCCAGACTTCCCAGCCGGCGGTTGGCACATCGAAGGCCAGCTGAATGAAAGGATCTGCGCTACCGCGCTCTACTACTTGGACAGCGAGAACGTCACGGCCAGCAACTTGTCTTTTCGCATGCGAACCAACGAGTATACCAGCGAGTCACCAGGCTTCCAGGTTGGGCAGAACTCGTTCAGCTGGTTGGAGACGGTGTATGGCACCGACTTTGGCATGGATGCGCCTTGCTTGCAGAATTACGGCAACGTCGAGACGCGTCAAGGCAGGCTTCTAGCGTTCCCCAACGTCTTGTGAGTGTGCGAGTCACCGGTGTAAAGTCTGTATACTGACTGCTGTCACAGCCAGCATCGCGTTTCGCCCTTCAAGCTCGTTGATCCCACCAAGCCCGGCCACCGCCGCTTCATCGCGCTTTGGCTGGTCGACCCTATGTGTCGCATCATCTCCACCGCCAACGTACCGCCCCAGCAAATGAGCTGGTATCTCGATTCCCTGCTCGGTGACGTTCCCGAGAGTCGTAAAGAGGCGTTATCGAAGCTACCAGCCGAGCTGGTCACTCTGCTGCAGGAAAAGGGCACGTCGGCAGTCGTTCCCGAGGCTGACACCGTGCCGGCTGAGAATGCGAAACTGCCGGAGGAGCTGATGGATATGGTACGCGAACATTTTGACGCTGACGGGCATGCGATGCCGATGGGTGTCGAAGAGGCGAAGGAACATCGCTTGGCTTTGATGCAGGAGCGTGGCGCGTTTCAGCGGAGCACTGAGCAAGAATGGCAGGAGAGCTCGTACAATTTCTGCGAGCACTGAGAGTCTGGGCGTGCACAACAAGCAGTCAGTCATGGAAAAGATTTGATTATATGCAGCTTCGTTAGTATCATTCGCAATGCGTGAAGCGCTATAAGCCAGCAAGCAATCGCAGTCGTAAGGCGGTGGCTCATTCCTGATCCTTGCCGCAGCATTGAGCGTTGATTTCGCTCCATCATCTCCATGGATCTCAACGTGTTCCATCTCGATAGAATACCCGCTCTTGTCCGCGACACAAAATACAATGATACAAAAGAGATCTCGCTTCTCAAACCCAAACCTTCTCCAAGCTCCCATCCTGCTTCGTCCCCAGTTCCTTCAGCTCTTGCTGTGCAGTCTCAATAATCTCCTCCTCCCGCGTTGCCCACCACGGCCGCACGTGCTCAGAAACGACGCTAATGAACAATACGATACACAGTGTCGGTAGCATCCACGCGCTCTCCATATATGACTTCCGGACTGTGTAATTCAGGTGCACCAGGCAAATAAAGCAAAGTGCAACACTGCAAAGAGCCTTGAAGATTGCGCGGTACAACTCGATCCAGGTGCGGTCTTTCCCTTTGAGCACGAGGAACTGGAGGAAGGCCGTGATAATGAGGGCAGTACCGCAGGAGATGTAGACTTAGTCGAACACCAGAGTGAACCGCTCTCCATATTTCTCCAGTAGCTTGTCTTTGTTGAAGACGGAGCTGTCGGTAGTTTCCGCTTCTTTCTCGTCAGGTATGAATTCGCTCAAATTACTGAACAGAGTCTGCACCGAGATGGTTTCTGCCTTCTTGAGGGCGTCTTTGAGTGCATTTTGGGCTGTGGTGTTCGCCTGGCTGACTTTCGTGAACTCATACGAAGACACAAGTGTGGCCAAGGTGTCGTTCCACTCTTTCAGTCCGGCCGATACGTCCAGACCTTTTGGCACACGAAGCCACACAGCAGTGTCAACCTGTGTTCGAAGGTCGTTGACCAGGTCCGTGCCGTTGGCATACGTTTGCGCCTGAACCTTGCTCAAGACAACATGGAAGCGGACGTCAGCAAGCTTCAGACCCTACAAAGCCACGAGCCACAGCATGAGCATCGCGACTCCCTGCAGCGCTAAAAGTAGGCCGGTGTGCAGGCCGAAGTGCACGAGCGACCGAATCCGTTCCTTGATAGTGCCGAAGAATTCGGCGGCGAAGCGATCGAGATACAACATGAAAACGAAGTCTTACCAAAGGCCTTGGTATTAGTCGGCAAGCATGTGGAGTTTCAAGACGGGCAACTCATAAAGGATCAACGCCGCTGCAATACTTTGGCCAATGAGGTCTGCGTTGAACGCGAACTCGGCGTTTACAATTTTCGAAAATAGCCGTCGTGGTGATGATGATGATTGACTTCACCGAGGACGATAAGAGGCAAAAGCGCCATGCGGTTCATGATGTGCGTGCCCTTGTAGCTGACGTAGCCCCAAATCGTCGAGATGGCGATGGTGGCTGCAAGATCATCATCAGTGGTATATTCAGTTATAGCGCGTCCGAATGACTTACCCGTGATCTCCGCGACTCCAATCACGTCCCAAGCGATGTATGCGCTCGACCTCTTCAGCTTGCACGTTCCCGCTGCAACAGAAGCTGCAGAACAGTCCGATCCCGTGAACGCTCGCGTGACGGATGCGTACAGTATAGCGCTCACGACGTAAGTCACGACAGTCAATGCGAGCGGCAGAGTCGCGTCTATCTGACTTCGCCGAGTAAAAAACAACGCGACCGAGTACTGCGATGCCAAAATAGGTCGCGAGCCCATCAAGATGAAGGTCTCACGTATGTGATATGGAAGGAGAATCAAGGACTAAGTTGATTGAATAGCTATGCACGAAGGGAGCTATATATATGTGAAGGATGAGAGAGTGTAGGGATAACCCTGTTAGCGTGCAACACACACCCCTAGTTTATAGTGCAGCGTAAAACTGTTGTACAGATATTGAAGCGAGTACTCAAAGAATAAATAAGTAACTTAATAAAAGTTAAAGTTAGTACAAGATAGCAAGGCTGCTAAGTAGCAGAGAGTTTTGCGTGTTAAAGAGGCTAAGGAGACGTTTAATTAATATCTCTTGCGCGGCGCTCCTTTGCCCATGCCATCAGGCAAGACGGCCAGTCGGTTGTCGTAGCCCCAGGTTGACACAATAAATGGCTATAATCGAACGACCAGGCCTTGTCCACTGCTATACAAGCAGTATCTCGAACC
>Ga0265798_10012616_pt1 | contig 10180 bp, 6 predicted proteins | sample P3T30metagenome_FD_192430 | JGI IMG/M metagenome (GOLD analysis project Ga0265798, IMG submission 192430) | Plant litter microbial communities from East Loma Ridge, Irvine, California - P3 T30 | ecosystem: Environmental > Terrestrial > Plant litter > Unclassified | place: USA: California...
AGCGCGCGGTGGCCGACGCCGCCCTCGGCCAGCTGCTGCAACTGGCAGCCCTGGACGGCGCCGCCCTCAGTACCTTCGGCGAAGACCGGGTGCTGCGCCTGGTGGCGACGCAGGGCAGCGCGCCCGACGCCGCCGACTGCCCGGCTTGCCATGGTCATGCGGGAGCCGACAACGGCCGCCTGTGCCTGCCGCTGGTAGCCGGCGAACAGCGCCTGGGCATGCTGCACCTGCGCTGCGCGCCGGAGGGCCTGGGGGAAGGGGAGCGTCCGCTGCTCGACAACGTCGCCAAGCAAGTCGCGCTGGCGCTGGAGCGCGCGCGCCTGTACGGCCGCATGGAATTACTGGTGGTCGAACGCACCGAGGCGCTGCGCACGGAGCGCAACCGCCTTTCCGCCGTCGTCGAAACGGCCGGCGCGCTGGTGCTGCTGACCGACGCCGACGGCCGCATCGTGATGTTCAACCGCGCCTGCGAGCAGTCGCTCGGCTGGAGCGCGCAGGAAGCGATCGGCCGGCGCTGCTGGGACATCGTGCGCCAGGCCGGCGATCCCGAAGCTGTGCGCTGCCTGTTCGACGCGCTGGTGGAGGAGCGCCTGGCCCAGCCGGTTTCCGGCGAATGGACCACGCGCGACGGCCGCAACCGCTTCATCCTCTGGAACAGCACCGTGGTGCGGCGCGCGGACGGCAGCATCGACTACGTGCTCGGCACCGGCATGGACATCACCGAACTGCGCGGCGCCGAGGAGCGCCTGCGCTACGTCAGCCACTTCGACACCCTGACCGGCCTGCCCAACCGCGAACTGCTGCGCGACAACCTGCGCGAGCTGGCGCTGCAGGCCAGCGCGAACTGCCAGCCGCTCGGCTTCGTGCTGCTGCGCTTCGGGCGCATGCGCCTGATCCGCGAGACCCTGGGCCTGCACGCCGAACAGGCGCTGCTGCAGCAGGTGGCGAACCGCCTGCGCGAACTGGGCGGCCCGGATGTCATCGGCCGCTTTTCCGAAGGCGGCTTCGCACTGGCGGCGCTGCGCGACAACGTCGAGGAACTGGCGGCGCTGGCGCGGCGCCTGCTGGCCGGCCTGTCGGCGCCGTATGCCTACGAGGGCGAGGAACTGCACCTCGACCCCTGCGCCGGCATCGCGGTGTATCCGAACGACGGCCACGATTTCGACGTGCTGGCCAAGGGCGCCGAAGCGGCGTTGCGCCAGGCCGGCGACGGCATGGGCCAGCGCTACGCCTTCTACCGCCCCGAACTGAACCAGGGCGCGGACGACCGCTTCCGCCTCGAAAGCGCGCTGCGCCGCGCGCTCGATCGCAACGAATTCGAACTGCATTACCAGCCGCAGGTGGTCCTGCCCGGGAATACCATCGTCGGCTGCGAAGCGCTGCTGCGCTGGCGCCATCCGGAACGCGGCCTGGTGCCCCCCGGCGTGTTCATCGGCCTGGCCGAGGAGAGCGGGCTGATCCACGAAATCGGCGAATGGGTGCTGCGCCAGGCCTGCGCCCAGCTGCGCACCTGGCAGCAGGCCGGGATCGCGGCGGTGCCGATCTCGGTGAACCTGTCGGTGCACCAGTTCTCGGACCAGATCGTCGGCACGGTGCGGCGCATCCTCGACGAGTACGGCGTCGACCCTTCGTTGCTGGAACTGGAGCTGACCGAGAGCGCCTCGATGGCCGACGCCGGCAAGAGCGTCGAGCTGCTGGTGCAGCTCAAGGCGATGGGCATCCGCCTGTCGATCGACGATTTCGGGACCGGCTACTCGAACCTGAACTACCTGAAGCGCTTCCCGGTCGACAAGCTCAAGCTCGACCAGTCCTTCGTGCGCGACATCCTGCACGACGGCGAAGACCTGGCGATCTCGCGCGCCGTGATCGCCCTGGCCCACGGCCTGCGCCTGACCGTCGTCGCCGAGGGCGTCGAAACCGCCGGCCAGCTGGCCGCGCTGGCGGACCTCGGCTGCGACCTGGTGCAGGGCTGGCACTTCAGCCGCGCGGTGCCGGCGGCGGATTTCGCGAAGCTGCTGGCGGCGGGGCGGATCGAGCCGACGGACATCTGAAGCGCCGGAGCCCGGCTCAGGTCCCCACGTAGACGATCTTGAAGGTGAACAGGGCGGCGATTACCCAGATCACCGGCTTGACTTCGCGCGCCCGCCCGGTGGTCAGCTTCAGCGCCGCGTAGGTGATGAAACCGAAGGCGATGCCCTCGGCGATCGAATAGGTGAAGGGAATCACCAGCGCCGTGATGGCGGCCGGAATCGCCTCGGTGGTGTCGTTCCACTCGATGTCGCCGAGGTCGCGCAGCATCAGGCAGGCGACGAACAGCAGGGCCGGGGCGGTGGCGTAGGGCGGGACCACGCCGGCCAGGGGAGAAAAGAACAGGCAGGCCAGGAACAGCGCCGCGACGGTCAGGGCGGTGAGACCGGTGCGGCCGCCGGCCTGGACACCGGCGGCGCTCTCGACGTAGGCGGTGGTGCTCGAGGTGCCGAGGGCGGCGCCGGCGACGATGGCCGCGCTGTCGGCCAGCAGGGCCCTGTTCAGGCGCTCCATCTTGCCTTCGACCAGCAGCCCGGCGCGGCTGGCCACGCCCATCAGGGTGCCGGTGGCGTCGAACAGCTCGACCAGGAAGAACACCAGCACCACATTCAGGATGCCGACCGCCAGCGCGCCCGGGACGTCGAGCTGCAGGAAGGTCGGAGCGATCGAGGGCGGCGCCGAGACCAGGCCGCGGAAGCTGTTCCCGCCGAAGAAAAAGCTCAAGACCGTCACCGCCGCGATGCCGATCAGGATCGCGCCGCGCACGCGCAGGCGGTCGAGGGTGACGATCAGCAGGAAGCCGGCGACCGCCATGATCGCCCCGGGCTGGTGCAGGTCGCCGGTCTTGACCAGGGTCGGCGGGTTGGCCACCACGATGCCGGCGTTCTTGAGGGCGATCAGGGCCAGGAACATGCCCAGGCCGACCGTGATGGCCACCCGCAGCGAATGCGGGATGCCGTTCACGATCATCGCGCGCAGGCCGAACAGCGAGGCCAGGATGAACAGGCAGCCGGACAGGAATACCGCGCCCAGCGCCGCCTGCCAGGGCACGCCCAGGCCGATCACCACGGCGTAGGAAAAATAGGCATTCAGGCCCATGCCGGGCGCCATCGCGATCGGATAGTTGGCGTACAGGCCCATCACGGCGCTGCCCAGCGCCGCCACCAGGCAGGTGGCGACGAACACCGCATCCTTCGGCATGCCGGCGTCGCCCAGGATCGAGGGGTTGACGAAGATGATGTAGGCCATCGTGAGGAAGGTGGTGAGGCCGGCAAGCACTTCGGTGCGGACGTCGCTGCCGCTTTCCTTGAGCTTGAAGAGTCTGTCGAGCATCGGGCTGCGCTCCGTGAAAGGGATGGCGAAGCATAACATTCCGGCACGCGGCGCCGGCTCCTTGGCATAATGTGCGGTTACCATCATCACGACGAGAGGACGCTCCATGGCCGCACCCACCATCTACGCCATCGGCGAATGCATGATCGAGCTGCAGCGCGCAGGCAGCGCCGCCGGCACGATGGATTACCGCTTCGGCGGCGACACCCTGAACGCGGCCGTCTACATGGCGCGCCTGCTCGACCCGGCCGTGGCCCGGGTCGCCTACGTCACCGGCCTGGGCACCGACGGCATGTCCGACGAGATGCTGGCCGCCTGGGAAGCCGAGGGCATCGACACGGCCTCGGTGCAGCGCCTGCCGGAGCGCCTGCCGGGCATCTACCTGATCGAGACCGACCCCGCTGGCGAGCGCCGCTTCCACTACTGGCGCCGCGATTCGGCCGCGCGCGCCTGGATGGAGGCGCCGGGCGCCGACGCCGTCTGCGAACGGCTGGCGCAGGCCCATGCGCTCTACCTGTCCGGCATCAGCCTGGCGATTCTGGCGCCGGCCGAGCGCGCGCGCCTGGTCGCGCTGCTGGCGCGCTGCCGCGCGGCCGGCGGCCGGGTCGTGTTCGACAATAACTACCGGCCGCGCCTGTGGCCGGACGCCGCCGCCGCGCGCGAAGCCTATGCCGCGGCGCTGCGCCACGCCGACCTGGCCCTGCTGACCCTGGACGATGAAGCCGCCCTGTACGGCAGCGAGGACGCGCAGGCCGCGATCGATCGCGCGCGCGCGCTGGGCGTGGCCGAGGTGGTGATCAAGCGCGGCGGGGATTCCTGCCTGGTCTGGCACGCGGGCCGGCTGATCGAGGTGGCGCCCGAACCGGTGGCGCGCGTGCTCGACACCACCGCGGCGGGCGATTCCTTCGGCGCGGCCTATGTGGCGGCGCGCCTGTCCGGACGCGCGCCGGAAGCCGCCGCGCGCGCCGGACACCGCCTGGCCGGGGCCGTGATCGGCGAGCGCGGCGCCATCATCGGCCGCGCCGCCATGCCGGCCGCGATTATCTGAGAACGGCCTTGCTTGGGCGACGGCTGTCCGATTTGCTACCATGGCGTCTTTGTTCACTCTTTACGATTCCGCCATGCCGAAAAACAAGCGCCCCGTCCCCCGCAAATCCGCCAAGCCGGCGGAAGAGGCGGACTACGAAGCGCTCGCCCAGAACCTGGTCGACCTGTCCCTCGAGATCAGCGAGCGCGAAGACCTGGATGGCCCGACCCTGGCCGCGCGCGAACAGGACCTGACGACCCTGGTGCGGCGCCTGCTGCGGCGCAAGCACGACGACGTGCTGCACGGCGCGATCGAGCTCGGGCTGTACACCGGCCCGGACTGCGGCCAGTTCCTGCGCGAGCGCATCGAGGAGGAAGCCGCGACGCTGCTGGTGCGCCAGGACGACGACGAATTCGAGATCGACGCCTTCATGGTCCCGCTGTTCGTGCACAGCACCGGCGGCCTGGTGGCGGCCGAGGTATTTGCCGACGATGCCGCCTTCGAGGAACTGGTCGACAGCTTCCGCAGCGCCGGCCTGGCCAGCGCCGACGCCCGCGTTGTGCTGGTGCGCCACCTGTACGACCTCGACGCCATCGACCGCATCCGCTTCAGCGAATTGCAGGAGATGCTGCGCGAAGCCGCGCAGTCGATGCGCTCGAAGAAGCTGGCGGCCGCGCCGGCCATCGAGTCCAGCATGCGTCCCTGGCGCGACGGCGGCTACGGCAAGAAGGAAGAGGCGATGCAGCTGCGCTTCCTGCTCGGCTTCGCCCTCAAGCGCGCCGACGATCCCTTCTACCGCGTGCCCAAGGGCGAGGAAGCGGCCGACGCCTATTTCGAGGGACGCATGGCGCGCTACCGCATGTGGGCCGGCAGCATCGCGCCGCTACTGCAGCGTAACCTGTCGAGCCATCCGGCCGGGCTGGAGCTGAACTTCCTGTACCAGGACCTGTTCTACGGCGCCAAGCGCCAGGGCCTGGCCGAGCTGGCGATGCTGGCGACGCTGGCCGACGTCAACCTGCGCCTCGACGCGCTCGGGCGCGAACCGGAACGCATCAAGGCGGTGGTGGCGCCGGTCGAGATCGGCCTCGACGCGGTCCTGCGCATCAACCTCTATCCGCTCGACGGCGGCGCGCCGCTGGCAACGCTCGACAAGGCGCTCGAGCCAGGCGCCGACATCGCCGGCGAGCTGGAAGAGCTGTGCGACGCCCTCGGCACCGTCGGCCTGGACGGAGTGCTACTGGCGCGCGGCTTCGACAGCCATGGCGAACCGGAAGAAGCCGAACCCTACCTCACAAGCTGATCGTCTATATTGCGCTGCCGCATAGCTCGCGGCGGCGTCTCCTCCTGCCGCAGGTCCCACAATCAGATCCGTCAAATTTACAGTCCAAACGGCAGCATTTCATGCGCTGCGGGCTGTGCGCACGCTAGCGTACGCAAGAACAGATGATGAGTTTTCGTAGTGTTTCTTCCTGTATAAACGTAGGACGCCGCCTACGAGAGTAAGCGATCTGATAGGCTCCCCTAGGAGCACTGCACAAAAGCGCCGAAATTGCGTTTCTCTTTGCCAATATTGCAATGGGCAATCAAAAAACTTACGAAATTTGCATGATAGGATGCACTGGTCCGGTCGGCTCTCCCCGCACGTGTCCAAGCGCAGCGACAAGGTAGGCCGACGGCAGGAATCCAGATCAACTAGATCAACTAGAACGCCACGAAGGCGAAAGGAACTTGAACATGCCAACCCTGATCGTGTTTTGCCACCTCCGCTGGGACTTCGTGTTCCAGCGTCCCCAGCACCTGATGACGCGCCTGGCCGAACACTACCGGATCGTCCTGGTCGAGGAGCCGATCTATCACGAAGGGCAGGCACACCTGAAGAAACGCGAAGTCGCGCCGAACATCACCGTGTGCCAGCCGCATACCGCGATCCATGCGCCGGGCTTCCACGACGACCAGCTGCCGACCCTGGAAACCCTGCTTGCCGAAGGAGATCTGGTGCCGGAAGGCGAGAAGCCGGTCGTGTGGTTCTATACTCCGATGGCGCTGCCGCTGCTGAAGGCCTTCGATCCCGCGCTGGTCATCTATGACTGCATGGACGAACTGGCCGCCTTCAAGAACGCGCCGAAACAGCTGCTGCAGCGCGAAAGCGCACTGCTGAACATGGCCGACCTGTGCTTCACCGGCGGCCCGAGCCTGTACGAATCGAAGAAGGAGCGCCACGCCAACGCCCACTGCTTCTCGAGCAGCGTCGACGCCAAGCACTTCCAGCAGGCCCAGAACCGCGACAACAGCCATCCGGACCAGGCCCACGTGGCCCATCCGCGCCTGGGTTTCTACGGCGTGATCGACGAGCGCTTCGACACCGACCTGATCAAGCAGGTCGCCGCGGCCCGTCCGGACTGGCAGATCGTGCTGGTCGGCCCGGTCGTCAAGATCGACCCGAAAGACCTGCCGCAAGGCCCGAACATCCACTACATGGGCCAGCGTAACTACGACGACCTGCCGAAATTCCTGGCCGGCTGGGACGTCTGCCTGCTGCCGTTCGCACTGAACGAGTCGACCAAGTTCATCTCGCCAACCAAGGTGCTGGAATACATGGCGGCCGAACTGCCGTCGGTCAGCACCCCGATCACCGACGTCAAGGTGCCGTATGGCGACGTGGTGGCTATCGCCGACACCCCGGAAAAATTCATCGCCGCCTGCGACCGCATGCTGGCCATGAACGAGGAACAGCAGGCCGCGCTGAAGGAGCGCATGCGCGCCATCGTCGCCAACACCTCGTGGGACAAGACCGCGGCCCGCATGCATGAGCTGATCCAGACCACCGTCCCGAGCAACAAGGCCGCACACCTGCTGAACCCGACCATGGACAGGGCCGACCTGGCCGGCGTGGATGCCGACAACGTCGACGCACTGCGCATCCCGGCCGCCGCCACCGCGCGCACCGTGGCCAAGGATGGGCTGGCCCAGCAAGCCGCCGGCTAAGCGGTACGCTTCACACCGCCGCCCCTGCGCAGGCAGGGGTCCAGGCCCTGCGCATCGCGACGCAAACGGCCTGGGCCCGCGCCTGCGCAGGGGCGGCGCCGTTCAAGCCGTGGTGCTGTCCTCCAGTTCCCGCCGGGGCGCCCGTTCCGGCGCCCGATGCGCCAGCGCCGACACCAGCAATCCCGCACCCAGCAGCAGCATCGCCGCCAGCTCGTGCGGCGCCGGCCAGCGCTGCTCCCACAGGAAACCGTAGAGCAGCCCGAACAGGGTCTCGAACAGCACCAGCTGGCCCACCAGGGTCAGCGGCAGCAGCCGGCTCGCCATGTTCCACAGGGCGTTGCCGGCCACCGAGCAGAGCAGGGCCAGGGTCGATACCGCCGCCGTGAACCACAGCCAGTCGTGCATCGCATGGACCTGGGGCGCCAGCACGAAGGCGGGGACGGCCACCAGCAGCGCCAGCGCCCCGGTGGCCACGCCCGTCAGCAGGCTCCATTCGTGCGCCGTGATGCCCTGCAGGCGCGCCAGCCAACGGCTGTTGAACACCGCGTACGCGGTCCAGCAGCCCAGGGCGCCGAGTGCGCACAGGAGGCCGAGCAGGGAATCGGGCAGGGCGCCGCGGCGCAGTTCGCCCAGCGCCGGCCAGCCGATGCACAGGATGCCGCCCAGTCCCAGCAGCAGGGACGGCCACAGGCGGCGCAGCGGGACCGCGCCGGCATCGCGGCTGCCGGCGATCGTGATGGTCACCGGCAGCAGGCCGATCACCAGCGAAGCCATGGCGATGCCGCCCAGTTGCACGGCGCCCGCCAGGCACAGGTAATACAGGATATTCCCGCTGAAGCCGAGCCAGAACAGCGCACGCCATTCCGCGCGCCCCAGCATGCGCGCAAGGCGCCGCCAGGAGGGCGCGACCAGCACGGCGGCGATCGCGCCATAGGCCAGGTAGCGGCCGGCCGTCAGCTGGGCCGGCGAAAAGCCCTGCGCCAGCGCCGGCATCAGGAACACCAGCCCCCACATCGCGCCGGCAAGCACGCCCGCGCCCAGGCCGCGCCAAAGATTGTCAGAGTTCATGCAGGTCTCCCAAAACCCCCGAGTATGGGAGGACCGGGCCGGGCAGTCTTGTCGTTTGCTCGCGCGTTCCGGGCCAGGACTCCTGCGGCTTCTATGCGCGCCGGGCGCGCCGGTACTCTGCCGGCGTGACGCCGAGCGCGCGCCGCATCGCCCGTGTCAGCGCGCTCTGGTCGGCGAATCCGGCCCACAGCGCCAGGCTGGCGATCGGCTCGACGCCCAGGGCCAGGCGTTCGCAGACGCGCGCCAGGCGCAGTTGCAGCAGCCAGTCGCGCGGGGTGGTGTCGAGTTCGGCGCGGAACAGCGCATGCAGGCGGCTCGTGCTCAGGCCCGCGAAGCGCGCCATCGTCTCGGTGGTCCAGGCGCGCCCGGGGTCGGCGTCGACGCTGGCCAGCAGCGCCGCCAGGCGCGACGGCGGACGCACGGCGTCGAGCACCAGGGTGTCGAGCAGCAGCGGGGTCCAGCCGGCCAGCAGCGCCGGCGTCGCCGCCCGGCGCGCGGCCAGCATGCCCATGAATTCGACCAGCTTGCGGGCCTCCGGCCCGAGCGCCGTGAACGGACGCGCGTGCAGGCGCTCGCCGATTGCGGGCGCGATGCTGTCTACGCCGAGGTCGAGGATGATCGAACTGTTGGGGGTGTCGGCGAACTGGGAGTGCCAGGCTTGGGGCGCGACGAAGGCGGCCTGCAGCGGATCGAGGCGCCGTTCACGCCCTTCGATCTCGAGCGCCACCGCGCCCGACAGGGGCAGTACCAGCTGGGCGTAGCTGTGCCGGTCCGAGGCGCGGACCTGGTCGTAGCTGCGGATGTGCAGGTCGACGGGGGAGGGCGGCGGCGGCATGCTGGATGGGAAAGGTAGCTGGAACATGCCGAGTGTAGCACCGTCGTCCGGGCCGCCGCAAAGCGCCGGCATTTTCGTGACGGATCACGTGCCGATGTGAAACGAACAAGCGGCGGCGCATGCGCGCCGCCGGCATTGGCGGACGGGGTCCCGGGCGATCAGGCCAGCGGATCGATCGAGAACGCCGGCATGCGCGCGCCGCCCTTGGCGCTCTCCAGGAATTTGTCGGACGTGATCAATGCTTCGTTGATCGTGACGTCCATGTCGAGGTAGCGGTAGGTACCCAGGCGGCCGACGAAGGTAACGTTGGTCTCTTCCTTGGCCAGGTTGACGTACTTCTCGAGCTGGGCTTTCTCGCGCGCCTGGCGGATCGGGTAGTAGGGGGTGTCGTTTTCCTCGCACTGGCGGCTGTATTCCTTGTAGCAGACGGTGCCCTCGTGCTTTTCCCAAGGCGAGAAGTGCTTGTGCTCGGTGATGCGGGTATAGGGCTTGGCATCGTCGCAGTAGTTGACGACGGCGTTGCCCTGGTAGTCGCCGGTGTCGCGGAAGACTTCGAAGTCCAGGGTGCGGTAAGGCAGGCGGCCTTCGGTGTGCTTGAACCAGGCGTCGATCGGGCCGCTGTAGAACACGTGCTCGTAGTCGCCCTTGTTGGCGGGGTCGAAGCGGGTGTTCAGGTGCACGGTAATGCCCGGCACCTTCAGGATGTTCTCGACCAGCGCGGTATAGCCGTCGGCCGGCATGCCCTGGTATTTGTGGTTGAAGTAGTTGTCGTCGTAGTTGAAGCGCACCGGCAGGCGCTTCAGGATGCTGGCCGGCAGTTCGCTCGGCTGCAGGCCCCACTGCTTGATCGTGTAGGTCTTGAAGAAGGCTTCGTACAGCTCGCGGCCGACGAAGCGCAGCGCCTG
>Ga0265798_10012617_pt1 | contig 10180 bp, 10 predicted proteins | sample P3T30metagenome_FD_192430 | JGI IMG/M metagenome (GOLD analysis project Ga0265798, IMG submission 192430) | Plant litter microbial communities from East Loma Ridge, Irvine, California - P3 T30 | ecosystem: Environmental > Terrestrial > Plant litter > Unclassified | place: USA: California...
TGCGTCTTAATAACAAACAATAGCAAAAACCTAAAATATAAAAGATATGAAAACTTTAGCAAAAACCTTATTCGCAGCAGCATTAACAGCAGTAGTATTTACCTCATCAGCCATGGCAACTTTAGCCGCTGAGCCCGTTAAAACAGAAACAAAAACTCCTTCCTTATCAACATTCAACCGGATCTGGGTGAGCGGGAATGTAAAAATCGTTTTAACACAAGGTAATAAGCAAAATGTAGAAGGTGCCGTCAACTACGATGCTGCAAAAACCTCCCTATCAACTGATGGAAGAACCTTATTTATCAATTCGTTAGAAACCAGCCAGGTAACATTAAATATTACCGTAAAAGATTTGGAAAGAATTGAAGCTTATGGCCAATCGGTTGTAGTAACCAGCAATAATTTTGATGTAAAATACCTTCAGTTATTTTTGAGTCAGAGTGCTACAGCGAAGATCAAAACTACAGCAGGCAGTTTATATACCATTGTTAAAGGTGATGCAGTATTAAAATTAAATGGTACTGCTGGCCAAAGTACTATGATCGCAAGCAATAGGAATAATATAAAATTAGCCGACTTTGCCAGTCTTAAATCAGCATCCTATGCTTCTGAAGCGATGATGGAAGCAGAGCAAAATGCAATGGTCTTAGCTAAATAGAAATTTTTCTTTCGGATGAATAAGAGCTGCTCAATGGGGTGGCTTTTTTTGTTTTAAGGCTTAGTATCCAGGCTGTGTGAAACAGGGACTTATAAACACCTGGCATAATTTAAAGGATATTTCTGGGGCTATGCATATATAAGAGAGATGATCTTATACAAGGCCAGACCATTCGTGCGAAAAAATTATAAATTCCTTGCTTGGATATCCAGGCAAGGAATTTTCAACATTCAGGCGAATAGCCATTTTCTCATTACCCAATAAGCCAGGCCAAGAGCCACTACCAGCCCTATGCAAACCACGACCCAGCGCTGCTTTCTGTTTTTATCAATGTGCTGTACCTTCGTTTTCAACCGTGTGTTTTCCAGGCTGTGCTTTTGTTGCTGAAACTGACGCCCGGTTTGCTGTTGCTGGTGCAAGATCTGCTTTCTACCCGCTTTTCCTCGCACCACAACTTTTTCGGCCATCCCTTCGAAACCCTTTTCAGTACTGTAGACAAATTTCCCCACTGGGGTAATTTGCACCACATATTCGCTATTACTGGTATCAAGCAAAACGGTGTTTTTTGTTGCCCAACTTTGCTGATTTGTATTTTCCTCGTTATAGCTGTTCGATTTAAACTCTTGCGTGTGCAGCGTCTTATTGCTTTTTAAACTTCCGCAAGCCGTAATGAGCATGCTACATGCTACCAACAGGTTTAACTTAATTTTCATCATCCGCTCCTTTCTTATTGCTCCAATCGGCAAAGTATTTGATGGCTTTTACTGACCTCCGTTTCCGGTACACCCCATCTCCTTCTCTACTACCTTCCATATTGGTATTCCCTTCTATGGTAATGAGCCAATCGCCTTCCTGCCGCTCCACAAACCCACAGTGGGCTATCCGCTTCAGCTGGCTGAAGTAAATGCCGAATATTACTGCGGGACGTATCTGTTCGGTGCGTTTATTTAACGGAAATAATGCCGGGCTCCAAGGGGTACGTGGTGTAGCGTAGCCGGCCTGGCTAAAAACCCAGCTTACAAAAGCCGCACACCAGGGGCTGCCCTGTTCAACACCTGTATAACGCAGGTATGTAGCTACCCGCGGCCCATCGTTGTGTCCGGAAAGTTCGCGCACACCTACTTCGTTTTTTGCAATGCACAACAGCTTTGCCCTATCGGGCATGGCCATGTTCGGCGCCTGGTTTATGTTATAGCGGCCAGGCAGGCTATGCCCGCTAAAAAGAGCAAAGCAAACGATGCCCAAAAAAATCTTAACTGTTGCCATGATGTGAGTTGTTTAAATCGTAAAACCATATCTGTTAAATTAAGCAGGCCAAGGCTGAGCCAAAAGCGGTACAAAAGCCACCAGGAAATTTGCATTAGGGCCACATAACACAACAGGCCAAGCAAAATTAGCTGCCAAATACCTGCATCGAGCAGGGCAGCGGTAGGTTCGAAGGTTCTTAATAAATTAGGAAGGGTAAGCCAGCCTAGAAATAAGATGATGGCCAGCATCAGTTTTTCGAGTAGTTGCCTTTTTGGCGTTAGCGCCGTTAAAGCCAGTTTTAATGTTTTCATATCTTTTCTGTTAAATAGCCCAAACCTGCAACATTGCATGGTTTGGGCGGGTTATGAATTAAACTAAGGAATGGTATAGGTACCCAGGTACTGGCTGTTTGCCACGGCCGTGGTATCACGATTTGCTGCAAAAGCCCATCCGTGAAAAACATCACCACTAAAGCTGGCGCCAATTACCGCGGTGTAAGTCATTGCGGCGCGCTGCGCGTCTTCGTACACCAGGTACATGCTTTTTGTAGCGTTAAAAAGCACTACGGTAAGCGAGTCATCAGTAAAAGAATTGTAGCGGTTTAAAGTGCTCTGCCAGTTCAGTACCAGATCTGCCCCTTGTAGGCTTGCATTAAGGCCATGAAAAACCGAGAGCGAACCTTTGCTCATCACCACCTGCGAAAAATCGATTGCAAAATCCGGGTAGCTGCCACCAACCACCTGGTTTAAGAAGATTTTTACCGCGGCATTGTAACCTGTAATCTTGTTCAGCTGTTTATCTTTAAAGCCAATGTTTAAAATGTCCTTAATAGGGCTCAGGTAGAGCGCGGCGAGCGCAAATTTAGCACGCTGGGCCAGTTGGGGTTCGGTACTGGGTTTGCTGCTTTTTTTTGGTAAGCCCCTCAGGTAATCGATGCTGCGCCAGTTGCTGCCAATTACACTACCTACTTTGCCAGAGAATGCGCCATTTGCGCCTTTTGAATAAGTTGCCATAATTTTGTTTTTTAAGTGAAAAAATGTTTGTATCAAAGGATTTCTGTTTATACCGGTATGTTTAAATCCATGCTCAAACCTAGCGGCCTGGCGGCATTATCACCTCATTTTGAGCTAAAATGAGCTAAATTGAGCCAATTTGCGGGGATTGTGAGCTAAAATGAGCCGTCACAGTTAGCGCGTAGTGTACAAACCGGGGGAGCTTGTGGCGGTCTGCTTAAGGGCAGCATAACCATAACGGGTGTAGCTGATCGGCCAAAACAGCCCTTGGCTTTACCTTTTAGGTAACTAAAGGGTAAAGCCAGGGTAACCGTGGGGTAACCATGGGGTTAACCTGGTACCAAGAAAGGGTAAACAAAAGGTAAAGAAGGGGTAATCAGATACGGCCTTTTCGCTGGCTTTCCAGGTAGGCGGCAAGCAGATCCTTCAGGTAAAAACGATCGCCGCCAGGTAGCTTTACAGGCTTTAACGTACCATCTTTTACCTTACGTTTGTAGGTGCTTTCGCTAATGTTTAAGTAATCTTTAACCTGCTGGCGGGTGAGTTGCGCATCAGGGTCGCCGAAAAGATCGATAAAAGTAAAGGTGAGTTGTTCTTTGTTGAGTACGAGGTAAATATTGTACATTACCTGTACCAGTGCTTCAAGGTTATTCATAAGGCGTAAAATTTAAAACACAAAAACATTTTGCGAAAGGGTGATGAGACCTTCCGCAACCAGAGCAGGAAGATGTTTCTGTGCTGTTATTCGGGCGGTTAAAGCCATGGTACTGAAGCGGCTAAATTCTGTTATAAAATGTGGTTTTTATCTGGAAGGTTTAGCGCAAAACAACACCAAAGGCTGTTTAACAATCCCAATAATATTCAAGTTAATTGTAGATATGTAAATTAAAATTCGTTGCGGGGCCAACTTGCCCCAAAGTTATGGGTAGCCCCGACTGAGGCAGATGAGCCCGAGGTTAAAAATGATACAAGCCACCCGCTGTGGGCGGTTTTGCCGTGCATAAATGAGAAATTTATGCACTGTAGTAAATAATTTAATTAATAGGGATGAAAAAGTAACTAGTGTTAGTTTTTCCATCATGCGTAAATTTAATCAGTAATAAAAGACGTAGTACTATTACTTCTCATGTCCTGTATAACGACAACTTATTTCGAATCGTATATCAAAAACAGCAATCTATTGCTGTCAGGTAGGTTTAATGTCAATAGAAACGGAACATTAAAAATCAGGGCTTGCAAAAAAAACCGCTTATTCAGCCAAATAAAACAATTTAGCCAATACCTGTTAAGTTGCCCGGGCAGCGAGCCCGGTATATTAAAAAAAAATCATCCATCAACCCCACCAGGCAGCATAACATTCTATTTTGTTAAAACAAAGCTGCCTGAATATCCATTTCCCTTCATCCATTTTAACCGGCCAAATTCCCGTTAATTACTAAACCTCCTGGGCTAATTGCCATAAAAAATCTTTTCAGCACAAAAGGCAGAAACAGGCGCCATTAAATTTAGCTATCAATTTTATCAAAAACAATTACTTCCCGGGTTTGGCCAGGGTTGCCCGGGGTTGCTAAGCCAGCAACTTGACGACAGCACGAAAGCTTCTTTCTTTGCCTTAAAAATATATTATGGAAAATGAGAATTATTTTAAAAGAATCGAATTTTATTTAAGGCCCTCCCATGCGTTAAAATGTTATCTGAACTACATTAAACGGGAGGACAAGTTCGAAAAGAAACAAACCATTAAAATAGATGAGCTATTCTGCTCTAGCCTGCTCTTTATTGATAAAGGGACATTGAGGCTATATGCTGTTAAAGAAGAAGAGGAAACGACCATCCTGTTCTGGCAGAAAAACCGCTTTCTCACATCATTATTAATGTTGGAAGAATATGCGGAAAAAGAATTTTATGTAGAATTTCTGGAAGACTCCACAATCATCAGATATAAAGAAATACATACCTCCAACCTGTACAAGCTATTCGATGAATTCGGGGGATTTGTAAACAAACTTTACCAGCACCAGATTGCAGAACTGATCCTGCACGCCACATCACTGGCCCATCTGAGCAGCACCGCCCGCTTTAATAACCTGATGAAATCGAAACCTGAACTGTTTAACCTCTGCGAACTCAAAATAATCGCAAACTATTTAGGCATCCATCCAAAAGTTTTGAGCCGTTTAAGGGCAAAAGCGGTAAAAAGGTAACATTTATTGCTTCAATTCTATTACGAATTCGCCAATCGGTAACCTATATGGCCTTCACTTAGCCCTTACTAAACCGAACTTTATACAAGATTTTAATGATAGTAAAGTATCACCGTTATAAATGATCAAGCCATGAAAGTAAGTTTAAGTAAAAGCGCATACCATACCGGCTACATCCTCCTGATTATTTTATGGGGCACTACAGCTGCAAGTAAATTAGGCAACCTCGAAGAATTTAAAAACGAACTGGCCAAACAGGTTTTCTCCGAAAACTTAGCTGCATTTCTGCTTATCGCCGTACCGCTCTCCGAAATTATTTCGGCTACCCTGCTTGCCTTTAACAAAACCAGGTTATATGGCCTCATTGCATCGCTGCTGTTAATCACTGCTTTTACCGTGTACATCGCCCTCATACTGGCAGGCTATTTCAGCAAGGTACCCTGTAGCTGTGGCGGTGTACTAAAAATGCTCGGCTGGAAACTGCACCTCATTTTCAATCTCGTATTTACCGCACTAACGATAACTACCTTAATTATTCACTTAAAGCGGGAGGCACGTGACAAAGAGTAATCAACACAATGGATACCGGTCATATCCGACTCTAAAAATCAACCGATCGAACGACCACAGCACCAGATCAGATCTTTAACCCTCCCAAAAAATGGGGAGAACACTTAAACTAAATACCATGTTAAAAAAAATCAATTTAGGCCTTGTAGCCCTCGTATTGGGGTTCGGCCTTACAATTGTAACCAGCGCGTTTAAAAACACAAACAAATCTGAAAACGGAAGAGCCCAGTATACGTTCAGTTACACGTATACCGGCAGCAATCCATACAGTGTGGCGAATGTCACTAATCCAAGCCATTGGGAATATACGCCTTCTAGCGAAGGGTGTTCAGGCGATGAAAGGGCTTGTACCATCCGGATAGACCAGGAGTATGTAGATCTTAGTGCTACCCCAGCGTTGAAGTCAACAGCCAGTCTTACCGCTGCATTGAACCCTAGTACAAGCACAGCTTATATTACCGGTTCGGCAGACGATTTTATGGATATTCAGAATTCAGATCAACCATAAAACTGGTAATCATTTTAAAGCAAAAGCAGGGCAGGGATTCTCTTCCCCTGCTTTTCTGTTTTAATTCTGCCCGATATCAGCCTGTTCTATAATATCAACGGGAACCGGCAACGCGTAATAAGATGCATTTGGCTGGAGACTGACCATTTTCTCGTTAATATTCCTGGAGATCAGGATATTTCCACCCTCCCTGTTATAGCGTTTAATATCTATCCACCTCATTCCGCGCATCAGCAGCGACTTTCTCCGTTCCAGCCTGATCTTGGCCAGTGCATCCAGGCGGTCTGATGCCGTAACAGGGACAAAGACAGCGCTGCTTTTCCACCTGGATTTTAAAAGGGTATTCAAATCGGCCATTGCCGATCCCAGATTACCCAGAAAGGCATTGCACTCTGCCCGGGTCAGGTAAACTTCGTCATTCGCAATTCCGGAAAAGAATACCGAAGCACTTTCTGCATAGCTGCCTTTATATTGCTGGTAGCCGCTTACCGTTTTAAAGTATGCCGTTTTGCGAAGATCATTTGCCTGGTAAGCGGCATAAAGCACCGAATCGATCCTTGCCCTGCTGGTTGCATGTATGCTAAAGGCCGGGCACATTTCGGCATAAAAAAGCGTCTCTGCATTATATTTGCGGAAAGGCACATTTGCAGCCAGTCCCGCCACACCAGGGTCATTATTGTAATCCATCAGTTTGGCGTTCATCTGCAGGGATTCAGCGCTCCATTTTAATCCGGCCCCGTAATTCCCCATATAAAGATAAGTCCGGGCGAGAAGCGCACATGCAGCTGCCCTTGAAGGCCGCATGGGATGTACTGCAATATCAGGGAGCATTGCCAAGGCAATTTCCAGATCACCGGTAATCCTCTGGTAGCACTCCCGCACGGATGCCCTTTTAACTTTTAAATTGAAATCTGAAGAGATCCTTAACATAATCCCCGGATCGGAATCGGCGGTGGCCTCATTATAGGCCCTGGCATAATCTGCACTGAGCAACAGGAAATAAAAAGAACGGAAAAATAGTGCAGATCCTTTAACATTGTCCCATGCGGTGCCATTAACGGCCGTTCTATCGATCTTATCCAAAAGCTCCAGTGCAATATTACAGTTATATATTGCCTGGTAAGCATAGCTCCAGTCATTGCCGTACCTCACATCAACAGGTAGCCATTGATAAAAGCGTTGACCGTTAACGGGCTGGGCATTGTAACTGGCGGGTGGCAAAAAATAATCGTCGGCAGAGGTTTCCGAGAAACTCGGAGTGGTGCGGGTATTCATGATCGGCGAATCATCCAGCAAAGCTTGAATATCGGTAAGGCTGCCGGGCGTCACGATCTTTGCATCAGATTTCAGATCAAGGTATTTTTTGCAGGAAAACATCATTGCCGTAGTCAAGCAGATGATGAAATAAACAATTGAATTTCTCATGATATTAATGAATTAAAAACTTCCCTTTATACCAAAGAGGTATGCTCTTGACGGTGGGATGTTTGATGAATAATCAGGGTCGATACCAAACCTGTTCGCCCGCCAGATGATGCCTACGTTTTGAACAGCCGTAAAAACTTCCAGGTTACGAAATACCTTTTTCAGCCTGACCCAGTCTAATTTATAAGAGAGATTGATATAGTCCAGCCTGATGTTATCCGCCCTGAAAATATTCACCTCCGAGGAGGCATAAAAAGCATCCCTGTTCTGATCGGCCGGGTAAATGAACGAGGGTACGGTTGTTAGGGATTCATCGCCGGGGTTCTTCCACCGCAGCGCATAATCATTATGGCCGATACCGTTGTTAACCAGTCCGGAATAGCTAATGGTTGGCTTCATAGCATAATAACCAAACCTGTAGCTGATATTGACCGATAAAGCTATATTCCGGTAAGAAAACGTATTGATGAGGGAACCAAAATATACCGGACTGGCAGAACCATAATAGACAATGCCCTCACCGCTCCTGTTGGTAGCCAAAAATATCGCAGCATAATCCTTACTCACCTGGCCGTTCAGATAGCCCATCGGGTTACCGTTTTGATCAAGGCCTGCCCATTGCAGCCCGCCTATGGCGTATAATGGTTTGCCTTCAATGGGCGTAATCTGGGTACCCGGGTTTAACAACTGGCCAAGCGCCGCTGCAGTATTTGAATATTTAACCGTTTTGGATACACTATAGGTGAAATAAGCATCGGTATTCCAGTTAAAATCGCCCGATTTCAGGTTTTTGGAATGCAGGTCTACCTCGGCGCCCTCGCCCCTCATATCAGCAACGTTCCTCACCAGCGTTTCAGTCCTTCCCCACCCGGTATAATCGTAAGCCGCCGGGCCATAAAGATCGGTACCTTTTTTTACAAAATAGGAAACCGAGCCCGATACCCTTTTATCAATAAAAGCAAAATCTGCACCCAGGCTCAGCTGCGAGAGCTGTTCCCATCTCAGATCCGGATTGTTGATGCCCGTAATCCTCGCGGTACGCAGTCCGGTTATCGGGCTGGTATTATAGGTTGCAATTGGTAAGGCCGTTTTGGTCAGGTCTACATTGCCGCTGTATCCAAAAGTTGCCTTAAGCCTCAGCTCAGGAAGGATTACACTCTTGTAAAACCCCTCCCCTGAAATCAGCCAGCCCAGTCCGGCAGACCAGAGCGGCTTCCACCTGTCATTGGTGTTCGCCCCAAAAATGTTCGACCCATCCTTTCTTGCGCTCCCTGAAAGGGTATAAAGGTTATGGTAAGTATAGGCCGCATTGGCATAAAAGTTTAAAAAGCGATAACGGGTTGCTAATACCGATTGCCCGGAGCCGATTATGGAAGAGGTACCCCTTAAAAAGTTCGGATAGCTGTTTACAAAATCTACATTTACGAAAGTGAGCGGATCTTCGGTATATCCAAACCTGGTTAGCGATGATGAGGAGGCATCAGACGCCTTGGCCTCGCTTCCCAGAATGGCATTAACCTGATGCCGGCCGAACGAGCGGTTCAGGTTAAGCTGTGCCCTTGCGGTTGATGAGGAAAGCAGGCCATCGCTACTGTTCAGTATCCCACCCTTCGGGATAACATAACGGACCAGCCCGGTAGAGCGGTTAACCTGCGTAAAACTATTGACCTGATCGCGCGCAAAGTAACTTTGCCCATCTGCTAAAACAGCACTTTCCAGCCGCTGCCGCTGGTACTGATAACTTAAGTCAAGGTTCAGTCCCGTTAGCAACCTGTAATTAAGCGCCACCGTGGCAAAAATTTCCTGCTGGGCAGAAGTACTTTTCCTGTGCAGATAGTCTTCAGCCGGATAATATTTCCAGTCAAGCAGCTGGCCTTTACCAGCAGTATCGGTATAAGCGCTCCTGTAGGCAATGGCTACCGGCAAGGCATTCCCCTGCCCATCGCGGAAGGAAAGATAGGGCAGTACGCTGCCGCCAACTGAGACCGAGCCAAAGGCCGGCCTTCCGGAAACACTTTTGTTATGGGTAAAATAAACTTTTGAACTCAATGAAAGTTTACCTGTCAGCCTGAAATCATTAGACAGGCTGATATTGATCTTATCCGATGATGCATGGGTTTCACCTAAAGATTTATCGTAACTTACCGCCAGCCCGAAAGCATGTTTGCTGTCGCCACCTTTCAGGTTAAGCCCGTATTGCTGGGTCGATGCATGTGTATAAAACTCGTTAAGATAGGAGTCCCTGGCATCAATGCCTTTCAAACGGTTAAGGGCATCTTCGGCGGACACGCCTGAGATTGTTCCATTTCTTTTAGCCAGTAAAACCTCAACTGCCGGGCTCAGCGCAGCAAAAGGCGTACTGCTAATCTGGGCATCAAAAAAACCGCTGTTAAACATCGTGCGTTCTACCTCGATATAATCAGAGCTATTCATTTGCGGAGACCTAAAAAGACCAGGCACGGCAGAGATGAGCACACTGGATGAAAAAGCAGTCTCGTAACGCTGATTAAACTTTCCTTTTTTAGTGGTAATCACAATTACCCCGTTCCCCGCC
>Ga0265798_10012618_pt1 | contig 10178 bp, 14 predicted proteins | sample P3T30metagenome_FD_192430 | JGI IMG/M metagenome (GOLD analysis project Ga0265798, IMG submission 192430) | Plant litter microbial communities from East Loma Ridge, Irvine, California - P3 T30 | ecosystem: Environmental > Terrestrial > Plant litter > Unclassified | place: USA: California...
GTGATAGAAGTCGGCTCGCGATTTGTACGCGGCGGCTTTCCCGGCGAAAGTGCCCCGCGATGCACACTCCCGTTCGGGCCCGACGACCAGCGGAGGGTGGGCGACTACCGGCACTGGGATCCCGAGTATTCACAGAAGAGAAGAAAGCGGAAGCGGGACCAGGACTGGGGTCAAGAACATGAGCTCTACCGTATGGATCTTAGCAAGGTCGACATGGGCCTTGTGGAAGACAAGTTTGAGCGGGCTATGAGGGAGGCATACGGCAAATACTTTCTGCTGGACACGAAGCCACGGCGGGTACTGCTTGCCATGCCGCCGCGTATGCCGCATGCACTCATGTCGACCATCCTCGACGTGCTGTTCACAAGCTTCCAGGCCCCGAGCATCACCCTCATGTCAACCCCGGTGCTGTCGACAGTGGCCGCAGGACTACGCTCAGCGCTGGTCGTGGATATCGGCTGGGCGGAAACACTTGTTACTGCAGTATGTGAGTACCGCGAGGTCTCAGAAAGACGCAGTGTTCGGGCAGGCAAGCTGCTGAGCGAGGAGATGGCCAAGCTGCTGAACGCCGAACTCGACGACGCTGAGCCGAGCGCCACCAAGGCAGACGTGTCTTTCGAAGAAGCAGAGGAAATCCTCACACGTGTCGGATGGTGCAAACCCGTCCCCCGATCGAACCGACGAACCGTATACTTCCCCGCGCGAGAAGCTCCTGTACTGGAGGAGTTCGAAGACGCTATCGAATCACCGCCGCCGGCCGTCACCATACCTTTTCCGAAGCACACACCTCCTACCGAACTTACGATATCATTCGCATCACTAGCCAAGCCCACCGAGAACGCTCTCTTTGCCCCCGAGCTGGCCATGCACGAGTTCGACGACGAAGACCTCCCGCTGCATCACCTCATATACCGCGCTCTCGTACAGCTCCCCATAGACGTCCGCCGACTATGCATGTCGCGCATCGTAATAACGGGTGGCGTGTCAAACCTACCCGGCCTCAAGACGCGCATACAGAAAGAGCTGGACGCTCTGGTACAACTCAAGGGATGGGATCCAGTGAAGAGCTACGGCAGAGCAAGCGCACGTCGCGAGGAGAAGATGCGCAACCAAAAGGAGGATGTAGAGACGCGCCGACAGGAAGGCGAAGATACGTTCCCGTCGTCACTCGATACCGATACGGAGCCTGCCCCAATCCCCGCGGCGCTTCAATCGCCCACAGAAGACCCTATAGACACCAAGTTCGCCCAGATGGCTATACGTCATGGCCCGCCGCCTGCTAGCTTGATCGGTGGCACGATCAGAGTCGTGGATACATTGGGCCCGTGGGCAGGTGCGAGTCTGATAGCACAGCAGCGCATCAAGGGCATCGTGGAGGTTGAGCGCGAGAAGTATCTCAAAGACGGTTTGCAGGGAGCTACACGAGAGAAAGAGGTCTCTGTTATCGCACAGAGGCAGAGTATGGGCCCTGGTCTGTCCAACAAAGGTGGTGAGAGGGCCAGCTGGACTCTCGGCGTGTGGGCATGAAGCGCTTGTGAATCGTTGTTGAGCATGTTATTCCCTTTGATACCCCTCGAACTTTGTCTTCAATACTTGCAACTCTGTCCCATCCATCGTTGTCTTGAAAGGAAGCTATCACCATCACCATGCACATGCCGCTATGATATTAACATTCGGCATCAGGAGCGTCAAACCTTCAAGGGTGACTGAAGAAGACCGGTTCTCAGTCCGCAGCCACCTACGTTACTTTGTCTCAGCCGCATCCTATCCTCCAGCCTATCTTGAGCTTTTACAGCAGCGGATCGACCTCGTCGCGTTGTGTACCGAATTTTCGCAGTCTCTCTTTCCCCAAGCTGTTTTTAGACACGCAAGCGCGCCAACTTGCCCCAGAACAGCCTCATAACACCTTGAACGCAAAACTTAGCTCATCGGTACATTTCTCAGTATGGCTTCAGCGGCGCCGCCAGCAGAAAATGATCGTCTCGAGGATTTCGGTAGCCAGTACGCCCAGTGGCGCCGATGGCAGTAATAAACACATGACTTTGCGTTTGGATATTGTTGGAGCTGGAGAGACGATCGGATCGGATGAAGTCGAGTGTATCGTCTAGATCACTACTAAAGGAAACTTGGGACAAAATCCCCTGCTACCTAGTTATACATATACCCGCCGAGGGATCCTGTGGCGATAACAAACCGATCTTGGCCAAGATCAACGAACTCCGACTTCGACAGATATTCATTCGATCACATAGTCAAAACAGCCTATCGAAAGGTCGTAGCGCTCGAGTCGTTCTGGCACACTTAGATGCGCAGATGCAGACACGCGATACGACCAGTAGGAGCATGCCACCTACTCAGTCGCTTTGTATTCTGGCCTGCCCAAGGCATTTAGACGACTCACAGGCCCTGCTCGTAAGGCAATAAGGCAACCAGACAACTCAGCAAGTCCGCAAGTCCGCAAATGCGCATGTGGGCAAGCCTGCATTCCTGCAAGCCAATCCCGCACTAGGCGGCCCACGCACCAATGGGCGAGTGCACTATGCGAGTTTAAAGAGCTTTGCTATCCCCTCAAGGGAAGTCCTTCGAGCCGTCCCAGAGTCCTCCGTCAGATCTGAGACGCTTGTACCATTATGGAAGGCCAAATGCCGAGAGGTCCTCCTGATTACTCCAACGATTTCTTTGGTTTTGCGGACTACACTGAGGTCCTCCACGACCACACCTTTAACGTTGATTCGAACATCTTCTCGGAAGCACAGTCGCCAAAAGCGGAAGCTGATGAACGAATCGTTATCCCATATGTAAGTCTTGCTGATCTAGGTTCCCTCCGTATGCGTCGCATTCTGTGCCGTACATCCTAGATGGCAACGCTAATTACCGCCTGCAGAACATTCGATTAGCAACGTCCTGTCTAGAGACTGGTATCGGGATCGAATCGTGGGCTTTACATGAGGCATGGCCCGGCATATGCGACGACTTATGGTGGTTTGACTTTTCCCATCCACACACCATTCACCCAGCTACAATCGCATCTATAAATGCCATGTTGGCTGGGGAAGAAAACGGCAGCCGAAAGTTTGACTGTCCAGTCTTCGTTGCAGAATCACGACATGGCTGGCCACGGACCTGTAACAACGTCAAGAGTCCGAACATGGCAGAGTTGCGACGCCACTTGACAACACGAGCTGGCCGTGGATATACGCCTCAGTTGCCCTTTTTGGAACTATGCCCTACTTGTAATGAGGACTTTCTCGACAAGGACGAGTTCCAGAGTAGGCACGGCTACAGAGGACAGTTCTGCAATACCCGCCGGCCCCAGCGCAGGTGGCCTCACTCACGAGTGCAATGGGAGTTGCTGTACGGAAAAGTCGAAGCAGCAATGGCTGTTCAACGTCTCTCAGCACGTAAGCAAGCATTACCGCATGATAAATAGTATCTAACTGACACGATGATCCAAGACCGGGTCGACCTTGACCCTACACCATCACAAGCTGTTCCCCCAGTCCAAGATCCGGCGCCTCATGACGAAATCGAGGAACTTGCGCCCGAGCCTGCAGATGACCACCAAGACCACGCCATGCCTTATTTAACACCTTACCAACTGATCTTCGATTCCGATTCCGATGAGGGGCGCACAGCAACAAGTCCAAATTGCGTAAGTAGTCAGTGGAAATAGGTGTATTCTCGTCTGACTGATATTGTTAGTAGACATCAGTGTCTTCTGCGAGTGGTCCGGAACAGTCAATACCGACCCTTTCGATGCTTCACAGACCGGAATGGGAGCCTGCATGGTCAGCTTACGAACCTCGCACTCAGTTTCTGACGACGTCCCATGATTTGGCGTCCAGTTGGACCAGCTCCGCACCGGGCTACAGTCCGATTATGGGTCAAACAAGTTCTTATGCGTCCTATCCTCACTTGGATACGAGTGAGGGAGCAAGCTACTCCCCTGTTCTGGGACCGAATAGCGACACTGACTACGAGGACGATATGAGCATCGACCCTGTGACATACGTCTGGCGGAGGATTGGCGACCCCACAAATGACCAAGAACATGACGGCTCGCAAGCGTATTCTTGGGGTCAAGAATCGGAGCTTCAAGCTCGGAGTCTACAGATATCATCTCAGGTTGACAGCCGCCCACGATCGCCTCACGCTCCACCCACCACCGATGCACCCGAAAATATGCGCTGCGACGTCGACGGCTGTGGCAAGCAATTCACTGGCCTGTACGGTCGGGGAAACCTCGGGCGACACAAGCGACTTGTCCACAGCAACAATAGGTCATATGTGTGTGAGGATCGCTGGTGTGCGAAAGTTTTCAAGCGACAGGACGCTCGCCTCAAGCACTACCGGAAATGCCATCCTGAGCTCGCGGCCCCCCGCGTGTCTCAGCCCGTGTCTACTAGATCAATACGAGATGTGGAACTGAGCAAATTTGCTGGCTGGGCAAGTTAGGTCTCTATTGGCACTGCGTTGTTGCTTAGCATACGTTTCGATATTAAAATGGTACATCATTACGTTCCCAACAGTATTCAAATCCAGTTTTTTTGAATCATGTTTCAATCGATGTACAACCTTTCGCAATTCGTTACAAACTTGCTGACGAAGCGACTGTGCAAAACCACGTTGAGAACAGGGCCACCATGAAGCCGATCATCTGCATGTTACTCATACGTGATCAGAATCTATACACTTCATATTGCGCTTTTGGTGGACACTGGTCGAGGGGAGTTACCAGATTCGGCTGCTTTATCATACCCATTTCTTCTTCTCGGATCCATAGCTTCTTAATGTTACTCATGCGTGCACCTCCTCCAACGAAGCGGTCAAAGAACGCCAGCAGTCTAAACAGAGGCTTCCGAGCACAGCCTCAGATACTCAGTTGCTTTATCATGTCTTCAAGCTCGCACACAACATCGTTGTACACCGCTGCTTGAAGCGTTTTCTTGCTAAGATCGGTGCCAACTCCAAAATTGCACTGTAAACACTTTCGCGCAATTTGCTGGTATGCGGGACCCAAGGGTGCCCGTCCAGATGCCAGCCGTCGAGCCGCGTAGACTTGGTTCTTGTCATCCTTGTCTGTCATGTTCTTTTCTATGGGCTTCCAATGCGCGATCTCGAGAAGTGCGACGCCGAGAAAGAAGAGTGGGAGGTTGTTGATACCGTAGCGGATGTCGTCGCTCAATCCAGCTGTGGTTTCTATGCCGTCCATGGCTATGACAGTAGGCTGACCGGGTGTTGTTATTCGCGAGCTGAGATGAAGTGTGTCTAGTGAGGTCTCGTTGAAGGCAGAGTAGTTCCCAAAGTAGCTAAGTTCGTGCAAGCCCCATCGTTCTGAAAGCCAGGGTGTGTTGTTGTACTGAAGGATCGCGAGCGCAGCCTTGTGCGCAAGTCGTAGCTGGTCTTCGACGGCTATGACGTCTTCCGCATCCTCGTGCAGGACGTCAAATACTGAGTATACTGTGTTGTACTCAGGCTTCTTTGGTATGTTACGCCGAGAAAAGAACATATGCTTGTATGTATCGGGTGTTTCCAGGTAGCCAACGCATCTTCCAGCTTGCGACGCGTCGCATACTTGAGATTCTCGCTTGAGGTAGTTGCAGATGTTCCTCTCTAGACACAGGTTGAGTTCAAGAATTACGGGTGATGCTAAGTCGACTTTCGGAGGCGTTGCGATGCTGGACACCATAGTCGAGGCATCCGTGCACTGCACTCGTTTTGCTTTCTTCCCGCTCGACGATGGTTAAGCAAGGTCAGAAGAAGCTTTCTTCTTTAGTGATTCCAAGGGTTTCGAAACCAGAACATCTGACGGTACTGAGGCCTCGAAACGTGTGAGCGAGCTTGACGTAGTGGCTAAGCTATCGTTTGGCGTCGTAGTTGTGGACTGTACATAGAGCCATATCGGGGGTTCCTGGGCTGAGCTGTACAAATGTCAGAGAACTGTCCAGGGCGAAATGATTTGACTCACCTGTCTTTCGGATCCAGTGGAAGCTCATGACATGAAATAGCTAGGTTAAGGCAAACTCCTCCTTCTACCTCCGCGTCCAAGCATAGTTTGGCGTGATGTCCGCGATGAGCTGGCTCTTCGCAGCACCAGGAACTACAGAGTGCGTCATGAAGCTTGTGTGAAGTATTTCGGACAGACTGAATATGAGGTGGAATCGCCCTGATATGACGGAAAGTATAAAGTGGGCGTTTGCTCTGCTGAAAGGCAGCGAGCTGCTCCCTGAGTGCTCTCAGCTCGCCATTGCGGGCGCGTAGCTTATCGAGACTTTTTTCGTGTCTTGACTTATCGAATGTTATTGCGATAGCTCCACGTAGACGTTTAATGACAGATTTGAGCTTCTCGTTCTGCGGGTTGTCAGTGGCAGCGCTTTGGCAGGTGCGAAGGAGCGGGGGAAGCACGGACATCGCGTTGGTGTTCGCGCAGAACATTGAACCTCTTCATCTCCGCCTCGATAGACCCTACGACCTCGTGGGTTGCCGTGATAATGCTGCAACAAAGCTCCAGGCTATCTTCGAGCACGGCACCCAGCTTCTTGTCGAGATCTGCACTCTTCCATCGTTCGTCGTTCCGGTCTCTTATCATGTCTTTCGCCGCCTCAGCATCCACCGCTTTTTGAAGGAACAAGCGACACTCATTGAAGAATACCTCTCTTTGTATCTTCAGCTCGAACGATATGGTAGAGACCTCTTTTGCCCAATGTCTAAAAGTGTGTAGGCTGTCATGTACGTTTGAGTAGGCGCGGACGGTTTCGAAAAGTATGGGCAAAACGGCTAAAGCTAAGCCAGCAATCTCGACACCGGCCATTGCAGTGAACTGTACAGGGCCACGATCATTAACAATGCACTTGACATGATATATTCCTAGGACCGTTTTCAACTGAGCTGTAGATGTGTCAGGCTGATACTGCGCCGAGCTGGCAGCCTGGTGTGCGCCTCGCCTCAGCCGTCATCATGCAGGCAGACCCCGCAGTCTGTTCTCGTACACGGCTGACCGGTGCCTTGCCCTCTCTTCTCGTTTCCTCAGCCTGTTCTAGATGAAACAATATCATACTCAATCCGACCTTAAAATCGAGAACTCTGTCAACGTTCAAGCAGTTCGTGGAATCATGCCCCCCACAAAAGAACCCCGGGCTGCAGCATCGCAGAACGACCACAGCGACGATACTGTGATAGATTCAACCCAGACTAGCCATTCGGTTTCATTGTTGGATGAACTTAGCACAACTCAAATCGAACCGAGAGAATCACTGGACAGTCTTCACTCCAGCTTCAGCAGTCGTCCCACTACGTGGAACCGGGAAGTCGGAACAATAAATCTACTTTGTCGAGCTATTTTGGACACTCTGGCTTATCTGGTCACACTTCCAGTTGTCACCTCAGGGTCCAGAAAAGACAGAAATGGCCTACAACGTTGTCATGCGACTCTGAAACTTTGGACGAACGGGCATCATGTCTGGAAAGGCGAACTGGATCAGGCCCTGAAAGAGTCAAAAGATTTGAGGCATGCGACTTTATCTGTACTTCTGTCTCTATGCATTAGTCTACAGCTTGGTACGTGAAGCGTTGCTTTTAAGTCGATTACGCTCTCACACATTTTTAGGCTTGATAACGCACATCAAGACCTGGTCCGAAGATCGAGCAGCAGCACACCTGCTGAATTCTATCTCCAATGCTCGTAAAGTCGCCGAAGCTTTGTTGAAGGACTCCGATCAGCCAACGAGTGACACTGACAGTAGCGACGATGACGAATTCGAAGATGACTTCTGCGACAATGGAATAGGCAGGATGGCAGAGGAAATCAAAACGTTTACGAACTGTTTGCTCGATCTCAGTGCAGCACTCGAGCGCCCGGCCCTCGATGCAAATCACGCTGATGTTGTCAGCCGAACGCAGCACGACTCCCTCACAGACACTGGAGTTTCCGAACCGACAGAGCCCTCCAGCCTCCCTGTCGAAAGTTGGTCGACGCCGTCGTGGATCCATTATACCCCGGCCGTGTTAGGGAAGATGGATCAAAAAAGCATGCATTTGGGCAACCAAAGGAAAGACATCCCAAGAAAAGACATACCAAGCAAAGACATACCAAGGAAGAGCCACACTAAACGAACCCAATTGACAAAGAGAGTCTTCCAATGTCCATTCCGAAAAGCTCAGGGAAAGCTGGGGTTGTTGCCATATACATGTACAGCGGTTCCTATGACTACAGTATCTGCTATTGAAACGCACTTGACCCGCATTTTACCAGGAGGAAAGTCGCATCTACCTTTTCTCAGACTTTGCCCCACATGTCGAGAATACGTATTAGATGAGCATGAGTTCAAGACATTCCATGGTGACTCTGGGCTCAAATGTGAAGCCACGAAGCCACAGCTCAAGGGAGACTCTACAGTAGAGCAAACATTTTACGATTCCCTTTATTCAAAAGTGGAGGCTTACATTGTAGCACAAAGTCTGAACGGTATGTACACTTCAGATGCAAACATGACGGTTATACTGACATCATTAGTACCACTTGCACCGGCTGCACGACCAGATCTGCATCAGCGGCTACTCCCTGATGAGCAAGATACTCCACACAGTCGAACCCATAGTCATACAGGCGAAGATCAAGATGACGACTTGGAAAAGGCCCCACCCTCACCTTGAGTCCTCACCAGCGTCCAGCTATTGCGTTCACAGGCCATTGCCAGGATCATTGATACTTCACCGCACAGATAGTCATCCGCGGTTCGAAATGATATGGTTAGCAACTGTTCATATATGCAATAACCCTCGCAAGCAAGCAATGATACCTAGTCATTTCCACCCACCCAACATCAATTTTATTGTCGTTCAACACCAAGGCCTGCCCTTACACTCTGTTTGAGAAAGAAACTGAACAAGTCTGCAGATTGCATTTAGAGAAAGACATGCAAATGAGGTGACCTCACCTCGATACAGGCTGTAGGGTGCTCAGTCTTTTCTCAGGCTGATGTGCATCCCCCATCAAATGACCAGTCCACAGCACTCACCCCTCCCACAATACTCATGTCCGCACACACCCTCCGTCCAAAACCATGTGACACACTCAACACTACCCGCATCCTGCACCGTTCCGCAGTGACCGCACTTCCAGCCTGTCGGTACACCACCACTAGCGCCTAGGTTGGCTTTTGCGTCTTGCCTCTGCTTCGAAGCCAATACTTTAGCATTTGGGCTAGGATCGCGCTTGCGCTTTTGCGGAGGGGAAGTGTTCGGTGAGCTTCTCGCTGACGAAGGTAATGATGCGGACGAGGGTGCGGAGGCTGGTGGTGAGTGGACGGTTAGAGCAACGACCGGGATGGGGCTGTTATGCGCGTCCATGATTCAGGTGTCAGTGAGTTGGAGTTGCATAGGTCGCCCAGAAAAGCTGCGGTGCGTGTAGCGGACAGACCAGAAGAGTGTAAGTGCTCAAAGAAACCCATTTCGTGTAACGACTGGTACGAGCGCCCGCGTGAAAGTGATCGTGATGCGCCCAGTCTGGGTTTCACACGATGTTGGGATTGAAGTCATCATGCTTCTCGCACTCGTCGTGACTGTCGCGGGGACGGTCGGATGTGATCTGAGTGTCATATCAAGATTTGATGAGCATGAACAAGCGGAACTTTGGCGGGTGAAAGGGATGGACACTGACTGTAGGAAAAGAGGACTTAGGACACCGATAGCAAGTCGGGTATAGATAGACAGGAAAAACAAGCCGATCATTGTAGAGGACCGCGAAGGAGACGCGAAGTGGCGACCGAGAGACGCGAAGAAACGACAGCGTGATATCAGTTCCCACATCAACATCGACACATCCATGCACACCAGCATTGTTTAACTTATTTCATTCATCAACAGGAGGCTCTTGCCCCCCTTTCCCCCAATCATCATCTTAGTTCCTAACATTCCCCCTAATCTCATCATCCCCACCATGTGTGTGAACATACGTCTGATCCCTCTCCTCAGGCGCACCAACACCACCGTGCGCAAAGTCACCCGCCTTGGTAGGCTGACCGTTCGCCTTGATGCTGCCTCCCTCGTCGAGCGGGATCTCGCGGTTGTTGCCTGCGCCAGAGGCGGCGGAGCCGTATTTTACTTGGGCGCCGGGGAATTTACCTTCGACGTTGGCGGTGTCGACGCCGGATTCGGTTGCTGGAGGGGGGTTAGTTGGG
>Ga0265798_10012619_pt1 | contig 10176 bp, 9 predicted proteins | sample P3T30metagenome_FD_192430 | JGI IMG/M metagenome (GOLD analysis project Ga0265798, IMG submission 192430) | Plant litter microbial communities from East Loma Ridge, Irvine, California - P3 T30 | ecosystem: Environmental > Terrestrial > Plant litter > Unclassified | place: USA: California...
TCGAAATTGGGGAGTCGGGAGATCTCTTGGAAAACCGTCGGCCAGCTCCCTTCGGTAAGGTTCGAATCTTTCAATCTCAGATGCCTGACTTCCTTGAGACGAGCCACGATTTTCGCGAGCGATGCCGCATCGGTGGAAAGGCGAGTCAGGTGCAGGCTTCTCAGCTGTGGAAAGTCTGCGTGCGATAAAAAACTCTGACAAATGAGACCATCTTCTGGGCAAGAGCCGAAACATAGATCGAGCGCCTCCAACTTGGGCAGGGACGCGGCAAAGGCCGAAAGGCTGTGGTAACCCGTCTCCGCAGTGGGACACACCGTGTACACGTTGTTGCGGTCCCTCGCCCCGACAGAGGTCGTCAAGTTGAGTTGCACGCGTGTCACGCCACTCCAAGCGTTCTTTCCGAGGCTCGAGCGCACCGACTTTTCGAACTGGAACTGTCCGGGAGTGATGAAGTTCGACGGATGGACGCAGTCCGTCTTGAACTCCTGGAGCGAACGGTTGTTCGGAGAATTCGCAAGGGCCTCGAAGATGACGTTCCACACATGGTTGAGGTGGCTCGAGTACTCGTTGAACGTGGCCCGAAGCTCACTCGAGCGCAAGCCACTGATGGCTTTGGTACCTGCTCGTACGGATCAGCCAGAACGATCGGCGGCGTCAAGCCAGGTATTTTCGAGCAATACTGACCAGTCACGCGAGGGACCTTCCTTCCGCCCCGGTAGTCAGTGCCCGCTTCCAGTCTGTCTTCGCTGTCGACAAGTCCGACCGTCTTGAGACACTGGAACGACTTGAAAGCCTCGGTTAGCATCACCAGGTCGCCTCCGCTCCTGCGCAAGGACGCCTGATCCTTGACATAGTTCCTGTATGCATGCGCCTGGCGCTCATCGGGCCACAAACCAGCACCGTGGTTAATCGGCTGAACGAAACACTGGTCTGTGAACAGCGCGGCAATGGCAAAGACCTCTCGGACGTATTTGCTTAGTCGAGATTTTGAGATTTCAACGAGCACTTCTAAGCTGTCTGTGGTGAACTGTACGCACTTCTTGCTAAAGTGTGCCGACGCGAACTCGTGTCGCGACTTACTTTCCAAGTCGCGACATGTCAGTCGCAGAGAGAACTTGCCGTCGCTTCCTAACCAACTCGCAATGTTTTGGACTAGTTCTTCGGGAAGATGCACGATGTCGACCATCTCGTCGGTTGGCTGTACGGAGTTTGCGCTGACGCCAGAGAAAATTTGACAGCTTGACAGTGTGTTTTGCGAGCAGGAGTCGTGGCGGCATGTTTGTTGGAAGAGGAGAGTTGCCATGGAACGGACAAGGACATGGCGGGGACATCTTGAAAACAGCGTCGCGCCTGCACGAGTGCCGCCAAGTCGATCCTTGGACTTTCGCACACGTTTTGACGCCGACATTTGCTCCCACGTCCCCGCTCCCTACTGGAAAAATGCTCGCATCTTCCAACTTTGTCTAGTGTAGGCCGGTGGTCTGCTGTACCCGCGTGTGGTCCCGGCCGAAGTTGTCTCCGGAACTTGATGGTGGTCCATTGCGTACCATAATCGTTGTAGCGCTGTCCAGGATTTGAGGTGACTGCATATATGCCACACTCCCGTGTCTACAGAATATGGAGTGGCGCCGGAAAGAGCCCAGTACAGTACATATTATGCGGAATCGGCTTCATCTCTTTAATCGAAGATTACGGTTGCTTTTTCCGGCCGACGAACACAAGCGATACTGACCGTGGCAGAAACTCTGTGCAGTGAAGTCGAAATTGCAACTTAATTTACGGCATAGTACTTTGCAGATTGGGCTTGATCCTGGCACTGTTGTGGAGTTGCAGCGGAGCCAATAGGATGCCACAGCTACATTCTCCGACAAGTGACAACAAGCGATGCTAAGTTAGTCATCGGAGAGAGTATGTGCTATCAAGCCAAAACCGCAACCTCCTGTGCAGTAAATCGGTATATCAGATGTTCAGTCTCCACGGGAAGACCGGGAAAGACCGGTGCCATTTCCCACGGGCCGAGATCGATGTGGAACTAAATTTTGAATACAAAGGCCTTCAGATCAATCTAGACTTCACGACACGTGGTTACTTAAGTGTTTACATGTCGAACCTTACTTCGGTCTCACATGAGCCCTCGCTTCTCTTCACTGCACAACCTTGTCCCTCACTCATCATCCACTTCCCGTCGACCCTGCACCTCCTTCAGCAGTCGACATTGAAAGTCGTCGTATGTACTAAACATTCCATATTTGTAACCGCGGCCAAGAACGATCGTAGGACTTGCCATACTCTATCAAACTCGCATGCCGCCAACGTGTGACATATGAAGAGCACCGCTGCGTGTAAAACTGTCGCCCTGAGCCTTACCCCCCGTCATATCCACAGATTCTCTGTCGCGATAAGGATCCTTTGATAAAGCTGCCGTATAGCCCTTTCGATCATTACATTCCAAGATCTCCTGATCGTACTGTTCTTCGGATCAATCATCACCTGAGTGAAGTTTTGAACAAAAGTCAAGCAAGGCGCTTACGAGGTACCCGGAGGATCCAAGCACCCAGTTTGCTACCCTACATATTACACGCACGTACTTTTCCGTCGTTGACCCATGATCATATACCGTTCAGTTGACATCATAGCAAGGGCCTGATCACTTCTGAGTCTTTTGCGTAGTTCTTGAGGTCTTGTAAAGGTCTCGAGTATCTTGCAGCGGCGTTGCGGCGTCATAATGACAAGTTGATGTTTATCCAGTGTCCCCATATCACAGCACTATCGCAAAGTCCCGGGTGGCCGGGAGTTGATAGCCGAGCGGGTCGAGATCGAGTTCGCAACAAGTCGGTCTGTCGCGGCAAATATTAGTTTTCGGCAATTTACAATGAGAAGCAGCTTACAACCCCGCGCGGAGATACGGCGCTTCCAGATTGCACGAATCAGCACCAACGCTGCACGAACGCTGCACGAGCTGTCTCGGACTATTTTAGCCTCGAACGAGACAACATCACGACTCGAAGCGAGGTACAGATATCTACTCCGCCCAACCTCAAATCGTTGAGACTGCATGGCTTCGCTTCGTTTTGCGGAGCTGGGATGCAGCAGTCGTGCAGTAGCTTGCAGCCGCGTTCACAACAGACATCTGTAAGTGAGGCATGCTCGCCAGTCGGTGGGAGTCATCATGATATCTACCACGCACAACATCATCGAAACATATCTGCGAATGGCCCCAACGGCTTTACTCTCTCTTGCAGAACTGCAGGATTCGAAGTCGGGCCCTTTTCTCCCTATCTTTCTGTCTTTCCCTCACTCTTTCCACCAGTCCGCGAAGACGCGGATCGACCACGATGGAAAGCTATTCTGACGACCCCACCGGTGACCCTACTGGCGGCACACACAGCTCTTCCGAGCAGGACGACATGGACATGCGACGTATGGGTAAACAGCAGGAGTTGCGTAGGGAAAATCGCAGGCTCTCTGCAGTCGCCTTCATCGTGATCTTGCAAGGCACCTGGGAAGTCTTATTAGTCGCTTGTACGGAAGGCTTGACTAACGGTGGACTGGCCGGGTTATTCTGGAGCTACATCTGGACTTTCGCCGGCATGACTTTCGTGGTGATCAGCCTGGCCGAAATGGTCTCCATGGCACCTACCTCGGGCGGTCAGTACCATTGGGTATCCGAGCTCGCACCCCTCAAAGTACAGAGGCTGCTATCATACTACGTTGGCTGGAACTCCGTGATGTCGTGGCAGGCCGGTGCCGCCAGTGGCCCTTATCTGGTCGGCACGCTCTTGCGCTCCGTTTCCGCCAGCCCGGGTCGTCACCGCCGTGATGATAGCGGCTATTGGGATCTGGCCCTCATTGCGGCGACTGTACTCGTCGTATACTGGTGCAATTGCTACGGAGGCTCTAATTTGCCGGTCTTGCAAAATCTCATGCTGATCCTACATGTTCTAGGCTTCCTGGTCGTAAGTATTTCGCGGTTGCCGACACTGTGCTTCCGCTCAAAACTGATTGTTGTCACATTCGACAGATCTTCACCGCATTGACAGCCGCTTCTCCCCACAACTCTGTGTCCGCCATACTCACAAGCTTCGCAAACTATGGGGGCTGGTCGAGCATGGGATTGTCAATCATGGTCGGACAGAAAAGCGCGATCTATGCTTGCACCAGTTTCGACGCCGCTGCGCACCTCAGTGAGGAGGTCAAGGTACTTCCGACTTCACATGTAACCAACAGATGCACAGGACCTTGCTGACGGCTATCCCGCAGGATGCCAGCCGGGTAGTCCCCAGGGCTATGCTAGAATCACATCTCTTGGGTGGCGGCCTCGGCGCTGTATTCCTGGCTTCCTTCCTTCTCACAGTGACTGACGTCCAAGGTGCACTGGAAGACGACTCCGGCTATCCATTCCTGTTCGTCTTCCAGCAGAGGTTCGGCCCTGCGGCTGTGAAGTGTCTAGCCACTATCGTCGTCGGCCTGCTCTTCGCAGGTACCGTGTCTTACAGTTTATCAAGCAGTAGACAAGTATGGGCTGTGAGTCCGTATCTTCAGGCAGGATGCATCACCACACCGGCTGACGAATCAAGTTTGCTCGCGACAACGGTCTTCCTTTCTCATCGTGGGTTGCTGCGGTCGATCAGAAAACAGACGTCCCTCGGAACGCTGCCCTCGTGACTGCCACCACCACCATCTCACTGTCCCTTATCAAGCTTGGCTCGAACGCAGCCTTGTGAGTTGTTGCTGAAGCCCATGGCGCCGTTGAACCGCAGCTGAACATCTGTATTAGCGATGCGATCATCTCCCTGAACCTCGTATGCCTGTTATGGACATACTTGATATCAATCGCCTGCGTGCTTCACCGCCGCATCTACAACCCGAAATCACTACCGAAAGCAAAGTACACCCTGGGCCGGTTTGGTGTTGTCATCAACATCGCCGCGTTGGTCAACACGGCTTTCGCCTTTTTCTGGTCTTTCTGGCCGAACAAGTCTACGTATCTGCTCGAGGACTTTAATTGGGCGATTGTCATGTTCCCTGCCGCTTTCGTCGTTGCCACATTGGACTGGCTCATCAGAGCCAGGCATGTTTACTTTGGTCCGGTGCGAGAAGTCGTGGTGGCAGTGAGGGACGGAAGTCGGATCACAACTTAAGAGGGTGCTGTGGCGAGTCCAAAGTATAAGTCGGGCACTGAGATTCATGGGACATAGAAACCTAGCAGCCGTGTGTCAATATCAGAAGAGATGATCGCAAAACCCCTGTCCGGTCACAATAGTATTGTGGTAGCAAGATAAGACAGTCTATGGAGAGCGTCGCTTTCAAGGCCAAAAGCCGACTCGATTTGACCTTCTGTTGAGGCCGCTCGTCTCGTGACCTTCCACAAGTCTCTACTGACGAATGATTTATGGCGAAGATTACGCAAGATTCCCGATCAAACATCGTACTGCAGAGGTCACGTAATACTGGAGAAGTGATCGGTCGTTGCGTTCGTCTCTAAATAGTCAGATTTTAGATGGCATCTCTCAGACGCAATATCAAGTTACACGTAAGCGCACGATGTAGCAAAGCTAAAACACTGCGATTGGTTCGAGAAAGCGAGGCACCGTCGAAATCATGTCATACACATTAGGCCCTAGGTCTGCTTCTCAAATTCGCTATCGTATATAAGAACAAGCGACTACACAATCTCTCCGGCGCGGTCACTAACAAGATCGAGTTTTCGACACCGTACCTACAAGTCATGGCCGCAGGGTTGAATTTGTCGATCTATGATACGGACGCTCCGTGTTTTATGCTTGTAAAGACGACGAATGGCTTCAAGGATTCACTAACAGGATCAATAGGGACTTCTTTCGATTTGTTGTCGAATGCTTCATCGAAAATTGAAACGATGATGAATGGCAATCCGGTGGTTCTAACAACGGCAGATATCACCAATGAGATACTAAACAACAGTAGCCTGAGTCAACAGGTCTATACTCTTCTCACTGCAAAAGGCGCATTGATCATTTTTGACCATATTGCTTGTCTGCTCCATGACACTGATCCATATTGTCTTTCGGAGCATTCGCAGATAGATCCCTTGATGGGACAGCGCATGAACTGCTTCTTAGAGGCCACTTTCGCGATGCAACAAGATCAGAGCATACGCAACAAGATCAAGTATCTGATGCTATTGCTTTCCGATCTAATGTCCAAATATAATGTGTCTGCAAAATCTGTTGCTAACGACTTGTCTAGTAACGTTAAGAAAGAGCTGGGTAGCGTCTGCAAGCGCATCGAGGAGCACCTCAAACCAGCTGGGGACAACATGTATGAAAAACTCAGTGGGAATGGCGAGGCGTCTGACATGTTCTTTGCTATAGTGCAGCCACAGCAGAAGTCCACTGTTAGAGAAAAGGTAAAGAGAAGGCGAGAAAGCCCGGCAGGGGCAAAAGTTTCACCTACCCCGAAACTAAGTGACCTTACAACCAGCACCGAGCCTGCTTGCGAGGCTAAGCTGAATACCGGAGAAAAGTATGCGACAGGACCTGTCCAAATCAACGAGGTGCGGAGATCTAAACGCAAAAGGGAGAGACAAGATCCTGAGGTCTATAATACCAGCAAACACCCTAATGATGGTCAGATTCCGCGAAAGCGACGTCATCGCGTAGTAGCATCAGACGTGACCGGACAAAAGCAAAGTTCACAGTAGTGCAGTTGTGTAGAATCTTGCAACAGCTTCGTACAGTTTGTTCGTCTGTTCGAGCCATATAAAATGGGTTGACCCGCCGATTCAGCGACCTGAACAGTGTACAAATCTTAGAACCACTCTGCCTAATATCACAGTATTAACCTGCATCCAGGCGTCGCGAAAACATTGGCGTTCCGAAAGCCATCCGCGTGAGATCAGTCATAACTTCCTACACCTCGCTCTACATCACACATGCTTCTCCTAACAGCCTTTTCAGCGCTATAAGTCTCTCATACATGATTTGCAGCCTCATTGCCTGTGGCGAATGACGATCTTGGCGGTCCGAAAGGTCGTGGCGCAACGGAGAATTCTCTGCACTATTAGGCAAAAGTAGCTGTAACATGTCACGAGTAGCTACAAATGATCTGAAACATACTCTATGATATTCTCTAGCATCGAACCTCAGCAACGACCTGTTTCCCCTGCCAATTCATGCTATATAAGATAATGTTGCAGGGGTGCAGAGTGGGCTGACTTGAATCTACAGGGCGAAATCGTAGGGATGATATCATCAGAAGATGGAGAACAGCTGGCGGCGTAAACAGCATACTACCGGTATGGCCAGTCGATAAACAGCAGACTGGCGTTGCGGGCCGTCTGCCAGCCGTTCTCGCAATGACGACATGCAGGGTATCTCACGGCTGGCCCCGTCCTCATGATAGATCCTAACGCCTCAGGACGATGGGGCCAGCCGGCGCTCAGGGTCAACAGCGTTCCCCGGACTTGGACCCTCCTTGAGCGCATCGTCGTTTCACTTCCCCGCCCTAGAACGATTTGCTCACTTTCTAAACATCCCCGGGATCAACAAACGCAGCCGTTCAATTCTACAACAGAGCAGCATCTCACCCACTATGGAAGCACAAAGAAAGACATTTATGCTCCTCCCTGACTTTTCCTATCCCTCGAGCAGAGATATTTTCCTCGGCACAGTGCTTCCCTGGTCGAAAGAAACAAAACTGCCAGACCCCGAGTATCCTCTCAACGAAGGCACCCGCGTCACACCGCCAGAAAACGTGATCAGAACACAAGTGGAACAGGGATGGAGCTCAAAGCACGTAAAGGGCACTCTCGTCTCGCCATCGATTGATGCAGAACTGCCAGTTTTCTCTCCTGTCAGCGGCACTGCTGCATACAATAAGACTGGAAGCCAAACATTGAACATCACCTGTGATTTGAGAACCGAACGCTTCGCCCCAAGCCCACAATACATTGTTGATACTCTCAAGGATCCTCGGGTCCTAGCACAGTGTCAGAAGTACTGGAGGCCATCTGTCTATCTAGTCACCGGTCTCATGATTGCGGAGAACGCTACGATCAAGAAGGCCACAGATGGCACCCACTCCGGCAAGATACATGGCGGGGTCGATATGTCTAGCCTCGGTGCTCCTTTGAATATCGGAGCTGGGTTCGAAAGCGCAAAGAGCTTGTCCGATGACATCAGCACAACGCTGCAGAAACCGTTCATATTGGCATACGAACTGATTCGCCTAAGGATCAAAGGCGACGGTTCGGTGAAAAAGCAGGAGAAATTTGTCAGACATGCTTTGTTCGATGACAGTAGACAGGAAGTGAAGGAGACCGCTGTAGAGAGTCTAGAGAAGGAATGGGATGCTGAAATAGTCACATCGGCTATGGTGCATGCCACACAGTCAAACTGAGAATGCAAAGTTGGTGTTGCTTTTGTTCTGTATCGTTATATTCTTGCAAGGACACGCAGTATGACCTCGACAAGATGAACTCCTTCCCCTTTTTCCTCGAACAGCTTCTGCGGCTGAAGTACACGATATCCTTCACGATCAACCACCATTTCCGAGAATATAAGGCATATTCCGGTTCGAGTCGTCAATTTGAGCACCAATTCCTCGTATCGATCGCGCATGGAATTGGAAGGAGTCTTCGCTGAGCCAGCTTGAACAGTGTAGCCGCGGCCAAGGTAACATGCAGCCGCAAGATAGTCTTCTTTGTATTGTCGCATGAAGTGGATCAAGGTGCCGACAATTCCAGCGGCGATAGGAGTAGCAACCGATGTACCAGAGTACAGATCCAGTGTGCCTAAAAGCGAATAACCCGCTACTGCTACACCGAGCGTCGCAAATCTGGGGGTGTCTTTCAACGGCGTTGGGTTTCTTGTGTAACTGTTGCCATACCCATCAGCGGCATAGAGTCCCACAACGGTCGGATGACGAGCGGGCCAACTCCAGCCCCTAAAACTGCCAAAGTTTCCGCACGCAGCTAGAACAAGAACATTATGCTTCTCTGCTTCGCGAAGTGCATCTTTGATATCAGGAACCTCCCGCTCAAAGCCAAAGGAAAGCGACAAAATGTCGACTTTCCATTGGTGTACTGCATGTTTGATTGCCTGAGTAAAATATCAGTAAGGCGCATACTAAGGTTTCAAAGACTTGTCATACCTTAGCCACATTTTCCTCTACTTCACCCGACATTTGCAAGCCCTGCTGCTCATTACGGCTAGTAAAAGCTCGCGCTATGTAGACGTGACAAAAAGGGTCGACATTGAGCAGAGCCGACGCAACACTGGTGCCGTGGCCATCCGTATCCTTGTAAAAACCTTCACGTTGATTTTGTTGACCGACGTCCTTCGCAGGCCAGAAGCCTTTGATGCGCCCTTCGTATGTCACTTCCGCTGTCGTTCTGTCGAAGGAGACACCAGTGTCGATGATTCCAACTCTTACAGGTTCAGTCTTCGCGTTGTTGTCCAGAATCGGGTGTAAATCTCTGAAGCGTTGAAACCAGAGCTCAGCAGATCTGATACTGCTCGAATTTTAGTCGGGAACGAACTATCTTAGCGAATAGAGGAACATACTCTGTACTCGACGCCGGTTCTCTACTGCCGTCTCCCGTATGCAAACAGTACCTGTTGTGCGACCCAGGCAGCGTCGAGGCGTTCTGGAGAGGGGTCTTGTCATCAAGATGGGGCGGCCTGGGCTGGCGACTTGTCACATCAGGAATGCTAATGGCCCGTCAATCGACATCACCACTGCAGTCCAGATGAATAATCATACTGCTCTAGAGTCAAGGCATCAAGCTGTGCATGATCCTCATGTCGCGTCTCACTCCGCAGTGCGCTGTGATATGGTTCCGAGCGCGAAGGTTTCGGCGTTTGATACTACCGAAACAAGGACATCAGCATTTGCATGCGCCGCAGCTGGTTTGTCGTGAGTGCCGCAACTTACTTCCTACGCCACCAAGCACGCCGGCGTCAGCGCTCGTCGCATCTCGTGTGTTAGGTGCCGCAACTTACTGCCTACACCACCAAGCACGCCGGCGTCAGCGCTCGTCGCATCTCATGTGTTGTAGGTGCTGCAACTTACAATCTACACCACCAAGCACAACGGCGTCAGCGCTCGTCGCATCTCATGTGTTAGGTGCCGCAACTTACAAGCTACACCACCAAGCACGCCGGCGTCAGTACTCGTCGCATCTCATGTGTAAGG
>Ga0265798_10012620_pt1 | contig 10176 bp, 11 predicted proteins | sample P3T30metagenome_FD_192430 | JGI IMG/M metagenome (GOLD analysis project Ga0265798, IMG submission 192430) | Plant litter microbial communities from East Loma Ridge, Irvine, California - P3 T30 | ecosystem: Environmental > Terrestrial > Plant litter > Unclassified | place: USA: California...
GTCATAGTTGAACACGTGAGTGATGTCCTTGACGTCTTGAACGCGGAATAAAGTTAGTATGAGCTTGACGTGATCGAACGTGAATGTTCATGGAGCAATAGCAATCCTTTGCCGGATGCGAGATCTGTGCCGGAGTTGTGTACGCGGAATATGCGACAGTGACGACTCGGTCTTATGGCAGCCCTGTCCTTTGACAAAGGGCGCTGCTACGCTTGGAGCGAGCACATCTACATCCCGTGAGGGCCGTGAACAATCCCTTTCTGGAAGGGTATCCTTGGACGCGCGCAGCTGTGAACAACGCAACATTTTTATGACTCGAGGTGACCCGTTTCTCTACAACAGGAGTGCAAACGTAGAGAAACAGAGAAAGCACGGCGAAGAAGGCACTTCGCCGACAAAAGTCTCCAAGGACCCTCGAATAGATATTCAAGGGAACACAAGCGGCCCTAGATCGGAATGGTTATGTGTGCAAGACGGCGCATGGAGCACAGCTTATTGCAAGACAGATCACGCGGGGAGGACACTGGGGGGGATGGGAGGAGGAAGAGGGGGTGGAGGGGGGTTTGCAATCATACCGATGCCGCGGGATGCCACGTCAGTGGCAACCATGATAGGGCTCTTGCCCATCTTGAACTCGTTGAGAACCCAGTCACGCTCGTTCTGCTGCTTGTCACCGTGAATGGAAAGCGCAGGCCAGCCGTCCTGGCGGAGGAAGCGGGTGATGTCGTCGGCGACACGCTTGGTGCCAGTGAAGACCAGAACCTTGCTGGCCTTGTCCTCCATGATCTTCTCAATGTGTCTGAGCATCTTGTCGCGCTTCTCGAACTCGGAGACAACCTCGACTTGTTGGGTAATGCGGTGGTTGGCGGAAAGTTCCATGGAACCAACGGTGACCTGAATCCAGTTGGACTGGTAATCGGCCGCAAGCTGGCGAACCTCCTTGGGCCAGGTGGCAGACCACATGCAGGTTTGACGGTCAGGGCGAATCTGGCCGATGATCTTGCGAATTTGGGGCTCGAAACCCATGTCAAGCATGCGGTCAGCCTCGTCGAGCACGAGGTAGGTGACGCGGCGGAGGTTGGTCTTGCCCATCTCAAGCATGTCGATCAGACGACCAGGGGTGGCGATGCAGACCTCGACACCCTTGGCGAGGTCACGGATTTGCTGGCCCTTGGGCACACCACCGTAGACGCAGGTGTTCCTAATGCGGGAAGACTTGCCGAACTTGCTGACTTCCTCTTGAATCTGAACAGCGAGCTCACGGGTAGGGGCAAGGATGAGGACGATGGGTCCGTCACCGGGTGCGAGGAGAGGCTGGGCGTTGATGTGGACGATAGCGGGAAGACAGTAACTAAGTGTCTTTCCGGAACCAGTCTCGGCAACACCGACGACGTCGCGACCAGAGAGAGCCATGGGCCAACCCTGAGACTGAATGGCAGTGGGCTTGGCGAAACCAGCGGCCTTGACCTCGTTCATGACATATCCGGGGAATCCAGCCTCGTCAAAGGTCTCAACGGGTCTGGGAATGTCGTTTCCGGCGAGGGTCATGGCGTTGTCGGCGCGGAACTTGTCGACATCGGCTTGGGGACGCGCAGTGACGGCAGGGTCCTCCTTGTAGAAAGCCTTCTCGAACTTGGGAAGGGTGCTGACGTCGTAGTTCTGTTGCTTGAGGCCAGCGCCGAGCTCGCCCATCCTGTCACCACCACCGCCGCCGAATCCACCGCCACGGCCACCACGGCCACCGCCGTAGCCGCCGCCGCCGGAGTAGCCGCCATCACGACCACCGTAGCTGTTACCGCCGTCGTATCTGTGAAGTGTGTGTTAGCATGTTTGCTCGTTGAAATTTAGGAAAAAGTTGGATAAAGATGGAGCCGTCAAAGCACATAGACCGTAGGGCATACCCATTGGAATAGTAGTTCTGCGAGCTGTATCCGCGATCCGCAGAGGAGCCATACCCGCCACCGTATCCTCCACCGCCGCCACGGCCACCGCCGCCGTATCCGCCGCCACCACCACCGTATCCGCCGCCGTAAGACATGTTGTGTCGCGAAAGTGTGTGTTTGGGGTAAAGACCGGTCGCGTGTGTGATCTCGAGAGAGCAAGGGAATGGATGTGATGAATATCACAAGTGTCGCGAAATGAGCAGCGTGAAAAGTCGCTGTTTGAGGTTGGGGTTGATGAAGAAGTGGGTGGGTGTGTGTGGTGAGAGGGAGGGAGGAAGGACGTGGACGCGGATAAATAAAGACAAAGACAGGGCGGCGGCGACGCCTCAGCCAGGCAGGCAAGAGAAGAAAAGATTGCAGCAACGATCCACTAGGCAGTTTAGGGACTAGCATAGGGCTGACTGACATTCAGGGTCTTGTTCACTGACCTTTTTTTGTTGAGCACTCACATTTTCACGAGCTTCGTGGAACACGCCGGAAGTGAAGTGAGATCATGAATTGAAGCCAAACAGTTACAGCACTGCCACCAGTGAGATAAACAACCTAGTGTTGTGACTGTCACAAAGCTGCACAGCTCCACCTTTCCGTGGCGTCAACCGAACGCCTCCAGAAGATATTCAGAATGCTCAAGATCTGCAATCATGGCACGTGATGGTGCCAGCTCAAAAGGCTGTTCAAGAGGGAAACATGGAAGACCCTGCAACTGCCTATATCTCAGGGGACAAATCAATTGAGACAGGCTACTACCAGTATCGGTCATATCTGTCCCCGTCTATCTGTCCCCCGAGAACCTATTTGCCTCCGGCCATGTCCCAGAAGCCCGTCTCCATCTGTGAGAAGTCAGCATACATCCAACCCACGAGCGTTGCTGTTGCACTGGCTGCTGCTCACCCTCGTTGCGTGGATAAAGATTTTGACCAGCTCGTCGATACGTTTCGGCGACTGATGAATCACGTGCTTCTCGATCAAGGCTGTCGGATATCAGCATCCAAGCCACACAGGCCCGTCGATAGCTCCAACATCAACCATACCTCTACCTGTTCGAACAGCTTGCGTGTAGTCGTCGGCAACATAGTTGTTGATCCAAGTGAGATACTCGTTCGGTTCCTTCGGAGGGTTTGTCGTCTGCAAGTCCTTCAACCGGCTTCCGATCATACCATACCCGAGCAAACACGGAAGGAGGGCGATCTGCAGGGCGAGCCAGTCTTGCGATTGCCCGACATCGAGGATGTAGCGGCTGTATGCCGTGCAAGCTGTTAAGGTTCAGTACGAATCTATTAGTCCAAGATGTGCAGCAAGTGGAGGCATACCCTGGCTCTCTTGATACTTTTCCATGTCTTCTTGTGTAAGACCGAACTGCTTACATTCACCAATGTGCAAATCGATCTCATGCCGGATGTGTGTTACGATGGCCGCGCCCTATATATGGTCAGGTTGTACTGAATTCCTTACGAGCGGACAAATGTCTTACTGCGGCAATGTCGTCGAGAGATGTGGACTTGTAACTTGCCAGAGCGTTAGCCCGGGCAAATTGGATCTATGTCTTGTGTTAGCCGACATGGTGGACACTTGGAATGTCTGACAATACCAGGTAAAGGTAGTCTTGAATCATGTAATTCTTAAAGGCCTCTCGCGGTAGCGTGCCATCGCCCATACGTGCGCAGAATTCATGATGCGTGTAGTCTTGCCACGCTGGTTGTACGTCATCTCTTTCGAGCAAATATTCGATAAAGTTTCCACTGGGAGATGAGTGTCAATACAACTCGTCGTTGAATGATCAGCTTCGTCCGTCAACATACGATGAGAATGGCAGCGCTTGCACTGAGTGAAAGTGATTCAGAGGACCCGAACCCTTTCCTAGGTTTGGACTGGTCTTGATGGCGGCTTCGACGTAACGGCACGCAGACCTCACAGCTCGCTTGACATCGCCGTCTTTTGCAAGATTGCAAGCGATTGCGGCTGGCCAGAGTCAGCTTGATGTACCGAGATGGAAAAGTAATTGAAACTCACAGGCCAGAGAACATCCAGTCCCGTGTGTATTCTTCGAGCTTTGATACGGAACATCCACCACTTCGACCGCTCCATTGCGACCAACTAGAACATTGGCCACGATCTCCTTCTCGTCGTCGCTTTGCGCCACTTTGCCTGTCTTGGTCAGCGGCAAATGCCCACCTTTGAGCAATACAAACTCAGGGCCCATTTCTACGATAGCAGCCGCAAGCTGCTTGAGACCTTCGAGATCCTGTACATCGGACTCAGGCTTGCCAGCTTCACGCATGATGAGATTTGCTTCCGGAATGTTGGGCGTGACAAGATAAGCCACTGGAAGTAGCTCGTGAATGAGGGTTTTAGTAGCGGCTTCGGCGAGAAGTTGTGAGCCACTTGTAGAGACCATTACCTGTGAGCATGGTGATCAGCCAGTGCCTTAGCACAGCTGCATAGCAGGGAGAGGTGGAGAATTACCGGGTCAACCACAGACTTTCTGATATCGTATCGCCGCAATGTTTCGGCCACCAGCGACACAGTCGAGGCTGTTGCAAGCATACCTACAATGGAACATTAGTGGGTACCTTGGGGAGACTGTACAATCCCGTCGGTCGATACCAGTCTTGACCACATCAACCCCAACGTCCTCAACACAAGCCTCGATTTGTTGCCGCACAAACGGTGTTGGGGTTTCGTGAATTCCAAAAACTCCCTGGGTATTCTGAGCAGTCAGAGCCGTCGTTGCGGTCATGGCGTAGCAGCCATGTGCCGCTATGACTTTTTGGTCTGCCTCGAGGCCCCTAGATGCCGTCCGTTAGCGCCTACGTGTGTACGGTGTGCAAAGCGGGAGCCTCGCGCCTGGAGTTTCACTCACGCCCCACCAGAGCTGTCCGAGCCGGCGATCACCAGAATGCGCTTCATATTAGTTGTTGACCTCCAACGTGGTTTTCTGATGTTCCTGACAGAGTTTCGGAGTCACTTGATTGCAACGTAAATTGCTCGGATTTCTGGCCGGGGTTGACGTCATCAAATGCTTGGTTTGATAGTTGTTATTGTTGTTCTACATGAGGTGATCGACTGTGTTCACCGATGTTTTGAAGGCAGATGTGTTTTTGCTGCTAGTCAATTACTGCCGCTGTTTGCTCGTTCCAGTCCCTCCGGACGCCACGCTAAGCCAAACTGTTTACATTTCTCATCAGTCAGAATCGTCACTGGAATCAAATCTTGGCCCGTTCGGGTCTGCACACGAGGTTAGCGATGTTACTCATTGCATACAAGGCAGATATCATGTGCCATACCTGGCAGAAGTTGGTATGCGAGGCTGCCTTCGACCTTGGTAGCTAGTGCCTCTCGTACCACATCTTGCTCCTCCAGCGTCAGAGCAGACTCGTTGGCCGCATTGTCGATGGCCAACATCAGGCCCTGATTGCCGTCTCCCAATTGCTCCACGAAGCGCAACATACCAGCCATGGTGAAATGTGTGAGTCCACTGAATGTCAGACTCTTCAGACTCTTCAGGCGTGCAACACTGTCCCACACGCCGTCTGTGATCCCATAACCCCCAACATAGATGTGCTCCAAGTTCTCAAGATGGCAGGCGAAGGCTTGGATGTGCTGGTCGGTGAAGAAGTCCGAGATGCGGATCAAGGTGAGATGGCGCAGGTTGCTCAACGAGCAGATGGATGTGGTCATGGTGTCCAGGTCATCCCGGCCCAATCCCTCCGGATCAGCCCTGAGAGACAGCTCTTGCAGACTAAGCTCTTGCCCAAGTGACTGGTGAAAATCGTGATGATCCTTGACAAGGTACATCATGCCTTCTTTGGAGTTGATCTGCAGTTTGTGCAGGTGGATCTCTTTGGTCAAAAGGAGTGGCAGAATCAGATCTGGTGCAGAGATCATGTGAGAAAGACTGATGTCGCGCAATGACACACAAGCACGAAGCCACTCGACGATCTCGAGGTATAGGTCGTTTTGTGTCGCCTTCAAGTCATCCGATTGGCCCGAACAGTCAATGGCCAAAGTGGTCACGGACGTACACCCTTGTAGACAGCCCAGAGCTTTGACTTTGTCCTCTGTCAAGTAAAGCTTGAGCACAGCCAGACTCTTACCATGCATGTTGCTCAATGCGACCGCGGTCTCAACGCCAATGTGGCAGTTACTGAGGCACTCGAAATAGGTCAGCGTATTTGGCTTCCGCCCGATGATGAAAGACGCGATTTGTCGGTCTGCGTCTTGAGATGTTGCTTGATATATGCGTAACGCGTCCAGATTGGGACAGTGTGCGTGTATCAGTCTACACACTGTTTCGTCCGCGAGCGCGCTGCCATCCCAAAGATCTAGACGGCGTAAATGTGAGAGTCTTGGTGCCCATGAGAGTAGCGCCGATGAGAGCAGACCGTCGATTGTAGGCTCGGTCAGAGTCTCCAACAGTGGCGATTGCTCTGTGATTACGTCTCCAACTGTCACAACAATCCTCCCAATATCAAGCTTCTTAGGCCGATTCCTGCTGCCCTGTCGAACCGGGGCCTCGGCAGTTAAATGGAATCGCTCAAGTGAGCCAGAGAAGAATTTCTTGACGATTTTGCCCTGTCGGAATTTATCGTCCTCGAGCAAGTAGCCCAAATCTCTTAGATCGAGCATGCGCAAGTGTTTGCAGTATGGATAGATGGTCTGGCCGAGGGCAGACATGATGATAGTGCGCCATAGAATCGACCATCTTTGTACAGCCAGATCTTGCTCAGACAACGACAGGTCCTCGCTACCGCCACCCTTGATAGGAGAGTCATGAGAAATCCTGGCGGGTTTTAGCAATTTTCCATAGCCATGGAACGCGCTTTCTGATACCTATAGAGCGCAGTAATGGCTCCAGAGTTTGCAAAGTGCTTGCTGCTCACGATACAATTGTAGAGAGTGTCAAAGTCCAATTGACCAGCAAGCTCCGCAGAGATCTGGTGGAACACATCTGCAGGCAGCGCTCCAGTGTTATCAGTAGCCATGATGAATTATTTCATCACCATTGACAATTCAAATGCTTCAATGGATTGGGATGATGATTTCTGACACGAGCGTTTCGATATGAGGATAGATGGGTCGTGTTGGATGTTGATGTTTGTTGCCATCCGAGTGGAGTCGGCGAGTCGAAGCGCGAAGGCAAGCTCAAGCCGCCAAGGAACGTGCATGCATCCAACCACCTTCCTTCTGCCTTCGTACAATGTGCAGCGAACCACCCTCCAAATCGAGATATGGCGGTGTTGAGCTTCTCGCTGACTCCAGAGGCCACTGGTCGTGTGTATGAAGCGCTCGTTTGCCTCGCTAAATTCGGCGAGGCGGTTGCCATTGAAGCGAGAGGTGACAAGGCATGCTTACATACGCGAACAGAGCATCACATACCAGACGTAATTCGCTAACAAGTTAACAGCTCACACTGACGGCACTGAACCTCTCCAAAACAGCCTATGCTTCTTTCGCGCTCGACGCACGGTCTTTCTTCATCAGCTATACCTTCAACGCGAACAGCCAATCCAGCAGTGGCGACCGCTTCACCTGTCAGCTTTACAACCGGGCATTGCAGTCTGTCTTCAAAGGCCGCACGAATGATGCTCGCGGACGAGAGACGGGCGTCGATCGCTGCGATGTGAGCATACAGGATCGTCCAGACAAAGCAGAATGCCGGCTTGTCGTGAAAATGCTCTGCAAACATGGTGGGCAAACTCTGCCCGGCACAAGGACCTAAGAAACACACTCTAACCATACCAGGCATGACAAAAACGTATCGCCTCACGTACGAGGCCGCAGAGGTGATGCACGCACTCTTCGACAAGACCGCAGCATCTCAAGGCTGGCGAATTTCCTCCAGAGTCATGCGTGAATACGTCGAGTATTTTGGTCCCAAAACTGAGCAACTCGATCTTTGCGCATCAGACGGCAAGGTGATTTTCACAAGCTTCACAGAGAAGATTCAAGATGGCAAGCAAGTGTTAAAACAGCCACTCGAAACCGTCATCACACTTCATACAGACGATTTCGACGACTTCCACATGCAAGAGAATGTACACATCACCATCAGAGTCAAAGACTTCAAAGCCATTGTCATGCATGCGGAGACTTTGCACACCCCAATCTCAGCGTACTTCTCCTATCCGACTCGACCGCTACAATTCAGCTATCGAAATGAAGGCATGGCATGCTCGTTCACCTTGATGACCATTGGCGATTACCGCGGCGCATCCTCTACTCCGAACCCGAACTTCGTCTCAACACGCAGTGCATCTCGCCAGCCGTCTGCTGCGCCTGTACCAACGTACAAGATGAACACGTCTGAAATGCCGCCACCAGCCCGCCCTGCACCAAGGCTGAATCATGAAAAGACTTTATCAAGCCAAAGCCACCGCAAGCCATTACGCCCCGAAAGCAATCAGCCAGTCGCGTTTGAGCCAGAGCTTGATGAGGACAGTCTTTTCATACCGGCTGGTGACGATGAGCAGGCGTGGGACCCGCCCAACTTCGACCAGGATGAAGAGGAAGAGGAGATGCTAGGCTGGGACGCCAGCAACCGAATGCGCGGTTCTGAACCTCAGCCTACTTTCCGAGACAGTAGCAGGGCTGTACCCCCAGCCAAGCAAGCTCAACAAGAGCAGCCACCAGCGTCACAGTGGGACGGCCTGGAGCCTACGCAGCGTTTGTCGCAGGTATGATGGACTCCGGTATTGGGTATCATGCAAATGCTAACTTCAATCTCAGTTGCATGGAATGTTCGACTGAGACGATTCGTGCGCAACTCCTGATGTGCAGGACCAGTCAGATCAAGTCTGAGCAGTCAAGATGAAGCTTGTCGCGCATCCAGAAAAGATGCCTGTCACGTCTCCAGGTACTGTGAGCTCATTCCATTTTCCTTTGACGTCGCCTTTCGCATCGGTATGCTCTCCACAGTTGCCGTGTTCTCCCCAACCCCAGGCTAAAACTCTGCCATCCAGTGTCAGGGCTAAGCAGTGCTCACTGCCAGCAGCCAGCATTGCTACATCAGGCACTTCGCGAGGAGGAAGCTGGCCACGGTCGTCGCGTCCCCATGCGAGAATTTTGCCATTATCCTGCAAGGTAAAGACACTGCCCCATGAAGCGCAAACCTCCTTCCAGCCAGGCACGCTTGAAGGCGCACTAGCCTTCAGATTGAAGCGGTCTCTACCATCCGGTCCAAGCATTTGAACTTCACCCGCCCGCGCATCTCCAAACAAGCACGTAAAGTCCTTTCCGCAAGCTGCTCTCACGACCTTGAACTGCAGCCCATTCACTCTCCTTGGTGCCCACGAACCGTGACCATCGCCTCCCAACTGCCCCTTTCGCCCTTTGCCCCATCCATAAACCTCTCCGTCGTCCAGCACAGCGACAACATGTGCCATGCACGCCACTATTTGCACAATTCGCGTCCCTGGTTGAGGAAAATCGGGAACTCTGGTCAAATATCTCGCTTCGCGCATTCCCTCTCCAAGACCCAACTCGCCACTGTCTCCTGATCCACAGACCCATACTTCCTTTCCCCCATTGCGAACGAGCATAGTTGCAGACCACGTCGCTGCCACGTCATCCCATCGACTGTCCGGAATTTCTAACGCGTGAATTTCTTGGAACGTAGTTGATTGCTCATGGTCCTCGGAACCGCAGCGCCCGTCACTGTTATCGCCAGCACCGAATGCGCGGCCGTCGCTGGAGAGAGCCACTGTATGATTACCACCAGCTGCAATTCGTTTAATCTTGGAAGAGACTTGCAACCCGAGAGAATTCGCGGGCACACTTTGCGGCGTGGCCAAGTCCTCGTCGTGATCGAGACCGAGCTGGCCTGAGCCATTCGAGCCGAGGGCGAAGAGCATTGTCGTGTAGTCGTGGACGATTGTTCGCTTTGGAGTAGCTTCCGGCTTGCGATGATCGAGACGAAATCTACAGGCCTGTGCCCTTTCAAAAGGTGCCGCCGTTTGCGCCGTGAACCATGCACGTGGAGACAGAGCCAATGAGTCGCGGAAATCTGGAGTCGCCTGGAGTTTGACGTCACGCTAAATAGCAGATCTCGATCGATGTCTCATGTCCCGCATGGGTTTCTGCCTCGGTGTGTTTGTTTCTGCCATGAAAGGTATGGGAATATATGGAATTCCGACATGTGATTTCTGAAACATTCTACACGTGGTACAGCCAAGTAAGTGGAAGTACCTGTAGGCACACATGTACCTGGATCTGTGTATGCACAAAGAACAAAGGG
>Ga0265798_10012621_pt1 | contig 10175 bp, 16 predicted proteins | sample P3T30metagenome_FD_192430 | JGI IMG/M metagenome (GOLD analysis project Ga0265798, IMG submission 192430) | Plant litter microbial communities from East Loma Ridge, Irvine, California - P3 T30 | ecosystem: Environmental > Terrestrial > Plant litter > Unclassified | place: USA: California...
CCAGCAATTAGGGTTACATCGAGTGACCTCTGCCCAATGGTATGCTCCTGAAGATATGGTTCAAGTCATGTTTTCCGCCTACCTGTACATGGATATGTGAGTCTCTTACGCCAGGCACATCAGATCACTGATTATCAGCCTTCGTGCCAGTATCACCGACTTGCGAACGATGATACCTCTTGCAGAGATAGAAGTCGACCCTTCTCCACCTCAGACTTTCGTCCCTGTCAACCTGTGTAGGGCCTCCCGGGATGCCATGGCGTTTCTCAAAGCTGTATCTGACCCCGACTTGGACACCACGTCTGATCAATTCGTCACGCTATGCGAAACCCATTGGAGCGGTGCTTTGAGTGATCTTCGACAAAGATCAGAATCCGGAATCCCAAAGGCGAAAGCTGGCTGGGCGACTATTCGATATCACTGGCAAGTCTTGTCAAACCGCCTTGACGACATGGCTGATGAACAGGATGCGAATACTGCTTCATTATCCCCGCATACATCTCCAACACCCGCTCGGCAGTGTGATAGTTGCTCGATCTGTGATTCAAATCCTTCATACCTACTCCTCTCTCGCCTCTTGTGGATACCTGAATCCGTCTTGGCCTCAGCTCCAACGGATCGCGGTATGCGGTCAGTTGATGTTGTTACTCTGTGCATCAGGGGAGGTTGGGGTCTCGGAAGGTAATATGATCTTGAAAATTCTTATCGAGCTCCTCGATGGGCATGCGGAGCTGTGGCCTATAGTATCCAGCATGAAAACGACATACGCCCAGGCAGCGACAGTACTGGGTGAGGCACATTCTCCTCTGCTATTACCCCACCTTGCTGATTAGAACAGGCCTCCACTATCCCAGTGACCTCGGCTCATTGCCCCTCGAGTCAGCGAACGAATCCCTCACCAGTGGACTAGGAGCGGTCGGAGACCAGGTGGATATTGGGTGGCAGAATCTATCGTTAATGTTTGATCCAGCGTATTTCCTTTCCATGACGCATGAAGATCTCTGAATATTTACAAATTGTGTGAATCTATTTACCGGAATTGATTCCGTATTCCATGGGATATTTTGAGTCAATTCAACCAACCACCTCGGTTCTATAGCACTCAAAGAGTCAGTCAGTAGTAGCTATACAAGTAATGTACGGTTCAAGGTCAACTACATCAGTTAGAGAAGTAAGTCGACCTATACCTGCACTCCATGAGCGACACTGATCTTCCCCAGGCAATGGAGCTACTAGATGACAGAAGAGTCAAGTCTGTTAGACCGCTTATTCCGTACGTGTGCATTACGTTAACGAGGCATGAGCTAACCTGCTAGTCCTCAGATCCTCTTGGAAGAGTGAGTTGCGAACATAACTAGTCGTCAGGAGAGGCGCTGACGTCTATAGGCTGCCCTTGTCTCTCCGAGGTGCACAGACCGTTCTAGATGCTCGAAAACAGGTCGAGGCAGTCGTCAAAGGTGACGACGACAGACTCCTGGTTGTAGTCGGGTAAGCTTCATTGCTTCCTATGGAGATTAAGCTAATCTTTGAAGACCATGCTCGGTCCACGACCCGGAGCAGGCTTTGACATACTGCAAAGAGCTCTTGAAGTACGCTGAACAAGCCGCTGATGATCTCTTGATCGTCATGCGGGTCTACTTCGAGAAGTAGGTCGCTTTGTGAATTGGGATACAGGGTTGTCACTGACAGTAGGCCTCGAACGACAGTCGGCTGGAAGGGTCTCATCAATGGTACATCACTCGGATTGGGCGTTCAGAATTAAGCTGATGCCAGACCCCGACATGAACGGCTCCTACCACATCAACAGGGGACTCAAGATCGCCCGTAAACTGTTACTCGAGATCGCTGAGATGGGTATGCCTGCCGCTGGAGAATTCCTGGATGTCATTTCTCCTCAGTATCTCGCCGACCTAAACTCTTGGGGTGCTATCGGAGCCAGGACTACCGAGTCGCAAGTCCACCGAGAACTAGCATCTGCCTTGTCTATGAGTGTTGGATTCAAGAATGGAACCGTAAGTCACCAATGTAAGTGTGCATGCATGATACTGATGACAGGACGGATCAATCGATATTGCCGTTGACGCCATCAAGGCTGCTGGGTCCGGTCACACTTTCTTATCCGTCACCAAGCAGGGCTTGTCCGCTATTGTCGAGACACACGGCAACAACTCTACGCATGTCATCTTGAGGGGTTCATCAAAGGGACCAAACTACGAAGCAGAGCATGTTGAGGCATGTTCTGAGAAGTTGAAGAAGGCAGGGTTGATCCCCAAGATCATGGTACGTCAGCTTACACTCATATAATGTCCGATACTGACAACCAGATTGACTGTTCTCACGGAAACTCTTCCAAGCAGTTCCAGCGTCAGATCGTCGTCGGCCAAGATGTTGTGAGTCCCCTCAATGCTCGGGTAAGGCTGTACTGATACCTAGGCTGAGCAGCTCGGCTCCGGCGCGACAGGCCCAAACATCATGGGTGTTATGATCGAGTCCAACATCAACGAGGGCAAGCAGTCCGTTCCACCAGAGGGACCTTCCGGCCTACAATACGGTGTTTCGGTCACGGACGGGTGTATTTCACTAGAACAGACTCTGCCATTGCTGGATGGTCTTCGACAAGGTGTACAGAAGAGGAGGGAGGCTGTCAAGGCTAAGCGTCTGGCGGGACAAAAGGTCAACAGCGACGTCTAATCTACTTCGCTTATCACCATGCATTAGAGATCTTTCATCTGCTCGGGCAACCGCTTAGAGGCATGTGGCTGGAATCGCAACCAACACTGGGACCGGCCAATCGGGGCAACGTGATTACAGCCGAAAATGCACTCACCAATCGCCGAAGAGCGTTTCCAAATCAAGCAAGCTAGACCCAGCCGGCCGGCTCCTCTCACCACGCGATGCCGTTGACTTGAGCGCCGGCAGCCAATACTATCCATCGCCAAGACCTGCAGCCCATGAGGGGTCCCGAGCTTTGATAAGCTAGAATTCCAGAAAGTTGACCGGCAGTACCGAGCCAAGTGATACAGAGCATGCTCCGCATGATCCACATTGCTTGTACTCGTAGCTGCGGCTCAGTCCTACCCATGGCCAGTGATGATAGGTTCCAGCGGAAGGTTTCATCAAGCTTTCCAGTCACCGTGAAATTATGCCAAGACTATCAGCTGAAGTCACTTGGAGGCAGCAAGCCACAGCAAAGAGTCCAGGCCAGCATTTCGCCACTTTGGCAAATCGGCCCTGCCAAGCGAAATGAATCACGCGACACTAGCCTTTGCCTATCTCATCATTTCACGCAATCTCCTAATCTCCCTCAGCTCACCTACGCAGTCTCACTTGATTACAGGCTGACCTCCAACATTTGAATTGACCCATGCTGAACATAGATTTTAGGAAGTCTTGGCATGATAAGTGGACCTTCCTATTTTCCTGATGCCTTCGGGTTTGGTACTATGAAGTTCGATCAGTGCGGACAAGCGACATGATAGGTGTCACATGGCGACGTGATAAGGACCAAGAGTGGGGCGGTATGGTGACAAGATTGGTGCTTGGTAGAGATCGTTTAAATGGCAAGGGTATATGCAACGAAGATGCCAGAAAGTATTGTATTATCGTTGCTTCTCCGATTTCATTGTATACCCTAATTGTTCGTGGTTGTACACAGGATGAGTGAGTGATCAGCCTCAGAACATCAGAGGGCGGTACTAATTGGACAGGCGTACAGCAAAACCCGATTGTGGATTTCCACACGGCTCCCTTGCCAGCCAAGAGTCAGCCTACCGCTGAGCTCTCTCACCAAGGCGTCCCAGATTACAAGGATGAAAAGGCCTTGTACGACCCCGCCGGCGAGGATGTCACTATCACAGCTGCACAAGATCAGATCTCGGATGACCTGATTCCGACCGAGGAGGACATGTTGACCTTACGAAAAGTGCCTGCACCCATGACGTGAGTTCTGCCATCTTGATCACCGTCCCAGCGCTGACCTTCAGGTTCGCTGCTTGGTCTATGTGTTTGATCGAGTTTTCCGAACGAGCATCGTACTATGGTTCAATTGGACCCTTCAACAATTTCATCAATCGACCTCTACCCGATGGAGGTAATGGAGCTGGAGCTGTCGCCCCAGGTGCAGCGGGTCTTAACCAGTCTGCTGGTGCCCTCGGTATGGGAAGTGTAGCTGCCACTGGTATCGTCCAGATGTTCACCTTCTTGGTGAGTATTCTACACTATTCCTGCGAGGATATAGATTGACGGAAGGCCTACGTTATTCCATTCTATGGAGCCATCTGTGCCGACACCCAAATTGGTCGATTCAAGGCCATCGCCATCGGTACCGCGGTCGGTGCCCTTGCTCACATCATGCTCGTCATCCCAGCCATCCCTCAAGTCATTGCTGTTCCCAAGGCATCCCTTGCTACCTTCATCATCTCAATCATCACTCTCGCAGGAGCCGCTGGTTTCATCAAGCCTTCGCTCGGTCCCCTTCTTTGCGATCAAATCCCCGTCAAGCAGCCTACTCTGTCCGTCACCAAGAAAGGAGAGCGAGTCATCATCGACCCAGGAGTCACCGTTGAGCGATGGCTCCTGCTCTTCTACTGGTCCATCAATATCGGAGCCTTCACCGCTATCGCTACCTCATACTCAGCTCGATTCATCGGTTTCTGGCTCGCTTTCTTGATCCCTGGTATCCTCTACATGATCATGCCCTTGGTTCTCATCTTCATCAACAAGCGACTTTACAAGGCTCCTCCACAAGGATCAGTTCTCGTCGAGGCCATCAAGGTCTTTAAGACCCTGCTCTCGGACGGAGGTATGAAGCGAATGTGGAAGGGCGGAGACGATTTCTGGAACAGGGCCAAACCCAGTTGGATCGCTTCTCAGAACCATGGTCACCTCGATATCACCAAGGTCTTTTGGGATGACAAGTTCGTCGATGAGCTTAAACAGTCTGTTCACGCCTGTGCCGTTTTCTTCATCATTCCCATTTTCAACTTGGGTAATGGTGGTATCGGAAACTCGCTCAACTCGATGTCTACCGCCATGACCCTCAACGGTGCTCCCAACGATTTGATCTCTAGTAAGTCTATCGTAAACTGAACTGGAACTGTCACGCTGATCATCAGACTTCAACGCCCTCGCTATCGTCATTGCCACTCCTATCTTGAACTTTGGTCTTTATCCATTCATGACTCGAATTGGATGGCCACTACGACCCATGACCCGACTCTGCATTGGTTTCCTTCTCGCTTCCGTCAGTAACATTGCCGGAGCTCTCATTCAATGGCGAATCTACCAGACCTCGCCCTGTGGCTGGCAGGCTACCACCGATTGTGAAGCCGGTGTCTCCCCCGTTTCCCTTTGGTATCAAAGTAAGTCTCTTCTCTGTTGAACTGCGTTCGAGAGGTCACTCGGCTAACATGCCAGTCCTGATTGTCACTCCTCCTGCTATCGGAGAGCTCTTTGTCAACGTAACAGCATACGAGCTCGCATACACTCGATCCCCAGCGCGCATGAAGGGTTTCGTCTACTCGTTCACTCTCTTCAATCAAGCCATCTCCGCCGCCGTTATGCTCGCTCTTGCTGGTGTGATCCGAGACCCATGGCTCGTGTGGCCTTGGACTGCCATGGCTTGTATCACTTTCTGCACCGCTTGGGTCTTCCCTACCCGTTTCAAGCACTTGAACGTCCCCATGAAAGATTTCGCCGACAGAGATCGACAGGCAGGACTGCATCAACCAAAAGCCATTGCAGAGGGCAAGGCAGCCGAGGGGGGTGTTTCTCAATAGGATGTCAAGTTGTAGACGTCGAAGTATTTCATATCTCTTCCTGTTCTTGTAGTTGGCGTTTCATGCAAGCAAGTAAATTACCAGAGTGTTCAGCTCGATTACCGCAGGACTGTTTGGCGTGTGGTGGATCTTAACGGCGATGCGTGTATTGATCGTCGGAGCGGTTACGGTTAAATATCGGCTAAACCTTTCTGTGTATGTATTGAACGCGACTGACTTCCTTTGGCTCAATAGTCAAACAGTGATAAACAACAGTCTTCTATCATTCATCAATCATATCAACAACAATGCCTGCAATATTGCTGACTCATGCGAAAGGTGCTTCTATCAGTACATACGATCCCTCAAATCAGACGACAGTCTCATCGTCGACCCCACTCCCTATTCCATCCAGATTTCCACAAACCTCCACTCCTCAGACAGCTGTCTCACCTTCGGGTCATATATACCTATGGTGCATCGAAGTCAACGTCATTTGGGAGTACGATAGCCGGGGCAAACGAGTAGGGGAGATTGTGGTCAAGACTGGACCGATCAAAAGGGTACTTGGTGCCGGTAAAGTGGATGGGAGAGAGATGGCCGTTGTGGAGTCGGCGCCAGGACTGGGCCTTTGGTCAAAGGCATCTACTGGCAAATGGGAGTCGGTAAAAAACCTAGAGGTGAGCCGCAGGCGGTCGGGAGGAAATTATGGATGTCTTCGCTGATGACAGTCGCCCCGAGATCTGATAGCTTTAGCTGCCGATGCCGACTTCGGTCACTTGGCAGCTCTTGGGGCCGAAGAGCTGTTGATATATGACATGCGGTCCGGCTCGAGGGAATCAATCTTCCTCGCTAAGGACCTGTACCGTGAAGTTAGTGAACCTAGCAGATCCTTGACCACCGCTGACCCGCTAGCCGGCTGTGGCTGTCGCTTTCTCCTCATCAGCCGATAAGTGTGTGATGGTCGCTTCAGCCTATGCCGTCTTGCGGATCTCACTGTCCGAAGGTCAACGAGTGATCAAGGAAGTCAGTACGGGGAACGAAGAAGGGCATATCTTGGCGATGTGCGCAGTTCCAGCGGGACCGACTCGTGCGGCCACTTGTGCCATTCTACGAGATGAGGGACGGATCAGTATATGTTCGCTCGACATGCCTGATGGGTAAGGCTCGGGACCGATAAACTGATGAGGCTGCGTTGCTGATGTGAACAGAGTCGCCAGGACAGTGGTAGGCCCCCAGGATCTGGTAGAGATATCTTCGTTCAGCTCGTCTCGAATCATTGGCCGGACGTCGAACGGCACGGTCTTCATACAGAACATAGACCATTCATCCAGCGAGACAATTGCAATGGCAACGGAGCAGAATATCACTGGCGTTCAGGTTCTGGCCATACCCTCACCAGTACCGATCAAAGCATCCGGCGTGCGACGATCCGCCAGCGCTTCGGTGCTGGGTGAAAATCGGAATGTCAGCAACATACAAATTCGACCGTCAACATCCCAGAACGTCAGCAACGTCAAAGGCAAAGCGACAGCCGAGTCCAACAAGAATGTGCGCGTTGTATCAGCTCCTTCACAGTCGCAGAAGCCATCTGCACTCCGCCCACTCTCGTCACGATCGACGTCGCAGCCTATCGCCCGACAACCTCGACCTTCATCGAGTATGGCTCATCTGCCTGCGATTCAGGATGAAGAGGAAGGCGAAGATGCCGCAAGCGCTCCTCAAGAATCGCATCATGCGGGCGAGCAGAGCTTGGATCTGACATGGGCATTAAAAGCGGGTCAAGCTACGCGGATCGCTCCACAACCCGCTCTGGATGTCAACAGTGCTGAGGAGCTAAGGAGGGAGATTAGTAATCTCCAATTGGATATGCTAAGAATGGCCCGGGGTCTCAAGGTATGTTCCATCGTTACATATTATATGCGGCGGCTGATGTGACAGAACGAGATTCGCAATGCGATCAAGCCTCTAGTAGATGAGTTGAGGGATAGTCGCGAGACGAATGAGAGGCAGCGACTAGAGATCGAAAGGTTACGGCGGGGATACTGACTTGACGTTGGTTCGGTGATGATGCCTGAAGTCTGTATATGATTTGCTGTGTTGTACATTATGATGATTTTCGTATATATTCGTTCAAGCTGTGTGCGTCAGTTCAGGCCACGACAGCTTTTAGAGCAACTTACTGTTCATGATATTTGGTCCGCTCGGACTATAGCCCTATCCTCTCATTGACGCTCATGGCCGCTCTATCTTTCTTCCTCTGTTCCACCGCGCTCTGTGGCTGTGAGGACTTGCTGCTGTGCCCTCCTTCTGCTTGATTTGCGGAAGCGGTATGGGTCACATCGGCTGCGAGAGGGTTCGAAGCTGCATCTGCCGCTTTTTGACGCTGCTCTATTGTCTCCTGAAGGTGTTTGAGGTCTGATGCGCGTAGTGGGATAGCAGTGGGGTTTGATCGGATCATGGTGAATGACTGATCTTGGGTACAATCGGATTGAATGAGGACGCGACTGTCAAGTCTGAAGCGGAAGCAAATATGCAGTAGTACCAGACATGATTCATAGCACATCTAGCTCATCTAACATATCTTCTATCGATGTCATCACCCTCTCAGACTCCGTATCCCAGAACTTTACCCATTCATACTCCTGAGACGCTCCCGAAGGTACTCCGAACACCCGACTTGCAAGCCAAGTCGTGCCAGGCTCGATTGTTCCCTGAAGTGTGGGAAGGATCGTTCTGGGGCACATGAGGTTGGAGTTGCTATCTACATCCAGGGTCCTGCCCTCTCTTGGGCCATATAAGCTAATCAATCCAGACATACCCCCGTCAGAATGTACGAAAACTCTGCTGACTTCTGCGAGCCGCCCATGAGCTGCTCCGGCTTGATGTATGACCGGAAGCGATCTCGGTTTCGACTTTACGGTGGAGGTTGATGCGATCGCAAATCCGCCTTCACAAGTCGCGAGGGTGCGACTGGTGTCGATACGATGTACTCGGGTATGATATGGGGTCGATGTCGTTTTGGGCGGTACAAGCCATGTCGTCACCGCTACATCGCCTGTATGTGAGCTCGTGTTGAATGCCTTGTACTCACTCCACGGCCTCCAAGTGGACCTGATTACGCCTTTCTCACTGATCCTTATATCTTCACATTGTCGCCTTACTGTCCATTGCAGTCTCTTGGGGTCATCCGAAAGAGCAAGCGTGCTATCTGGACAAACCTGCTCAAGACCGTATGAACCAGTAGGAATCGAAAATCCAAACGAGCTAGAATATGCAAACTTGGCGTATTTTGAGGCATCGTTCCTCTGAGGACGAGTCGGCAGTCTGCTGATCAGCCCCTGACGGGATGTTTTACTCACAGACCGGAGGTCAAGAAGAAGGTGTGTCCAGCGGCGTGTGAGAAGGTCTTTGACCACGGTCCGACTGCTACGTGTGGCTGAGAGAGGAGTGATACGGGATATGGCTCTTCTTTGGCGAGCCAAAAGGGATGGGAAGCGGGTAAAGCGAGGACAAGGAATGACTTCAGAGCCCAATATGGCGATTGAGGAGAGTTGTAATTCTGCTTGGTCAGCTTTGTCAACATTGTCAAGTATGAGCATACCTCTGACATGAACAGAGTGGGATAATTCCAGCCTATTCCCATGGTCCCATCGAAGCCGAAAACGTCTCTCTTCTGGGTGAACGAACGGATATTGCGCAGCAGTAATCCCTTGATGACTCCAATACTCATTGGGGCAGGAAGCTGAGGTCAGCTCTTCTCAGCCAATGGCACTTACCTCAACCCCGTCAAAGGCGCAAGCCGCCCAGAATGCCGAAGTCGCAAATCGATAGGTCATACTCCGCCCAAATGGTATAGCGCTACCATCAGGTGCGAAAAGATTAACAATTGCCAAGGAGTTCGCCGCAGCTCTCTCTCGGTATCGCTTTGCGAGTGTGGGATGTTCTTTCTCCATCGACGTAGCTAAGAGGAGAGAATAATAATGAATGGCGAATGAGGCATAGTAGTCGAAGGCTTTACTATCAGGCTGCAAACCGTCAGAAGGCATACCCTGCGAACTGTCAGCTGAGAACGTCAAACTGGAGTTCGTTCGACTGACATGTGGCCCGACAAATCGCTCCACGAATTCAAGTTCGCTATCGATTACGGCTTGATCGCATTGTCCACCAACAAGCTTCATTGCTACATTGTTGATAATGCGAAAGACTTGATTTCAGCTTTGACTGGAAGTAAAAGTGGAGGAGGACGACTCACATCGCCAATTGCTAGCAGGATACTCAAGGGCGTTGCCTTGTATCAACCAGTCATTCACCCGACTCCTTTCCGGCCTTGATAAGGGATACCAGAATACCTTCGGCGCGAGAGCAATAGCCACCGACTGATGATATCAGCTCACATGAACGAAGAAGACGTACAAT
>Ga0265798_10012622_pt1 | contig 10173 bp, 13 predicted proteins | sample P3T30metagenome_FD_192430 | JGI IMG/M metagenome (GOLD analysis project Ga0265798, IMG submission 192430) | Plant litter microbial communities from East Loma Ridge, Irvine, California - P3 T30 | ecosystem: Environmental > Terrestrial > Plant litter > Unclassified | place: USA: California...
GCGCGGCGATAATACGAAAACCATGGCCAAGAAGTGCTGCGAATTTGTCGCCTGCCTCGTCGACTTGTTGCAAAGCGTGATACGCGAATGGGCGACCAGCCATGTCCGCAGCATTGTTCAGGACGTCCACGACTTCTTTGCGACTGATGACATACATTCCGGTGTGGGCAATGAGCCGTACGAACTTCCAGGCGACGGTAGGAACGCCAAGAACCTTGTCCCGCTGGGAAGAGGAGTTGGCATCCTTCATGACATCCATCGTGGGTGTGTTGGTCTGGTAATAATAGGATAGTACCAAAGAATAGGTGTCGCTGAGTAGCTGCAAGAAGCAGGAAAGTGATGGTAGTGATACGAAGGAAGCGAGTGGAGAGGAGCAATTCGGATGAACAGTTGAGAGTCGGCTTCGCATGCCTTTTCTGCAGGCTGTCAGGATACGCTGCGTCCAGCCAAACCAGGCTGGCAAGACGCACCGGGTGGCTTGACTCTGCGTGATGCCGTGCGTACGCACGGCTAGTCGCCTGCTCGCGCTGCGCTGTTGGCGGTCTGCGTCTCAGGCCTACCTTCATCCTCTTCTCCATCAAGCTCTGAAGCGCCCTCTTTGAATTTGTTGAGGCATTGCTCGAAAGCTTCTTTCCACTCCTGTATAAACGTTCTGCTGCGTGAATGTTCAGCCTCGGCAACATGTGCAGTCGCTGCTTTGATGAAGCTTGTCATCTGAGCGGCCACATCGACCGACATATCGTACACATCTTGAAAATGATGCACGTCCACGGGAGATTGCTCAGCGGACGGGGGCTGATCCCAGTCATCGGTCGCGGGTGTCAGCCTTAGGGGCATGATGGCAAAGGGTGGTCTCGGTTCGGTTCAGCAGCGGTCAGACAAGGTCTGTGGGTCGGCGGCGATGTTGCTGCTTAAAGCTCAAGGTCAGCACTGTAGTGGCAAAGCCAATATCATCATATTCACAACTTACAGATTACAATGGTCGACCAAGGAGAAGGCGGGTTGGTAGATGCCTGGATCAACAGACCTAAGAGACGTGGGAGAGCGCCAAGGCCACCATCGCAGGCAGCCCCCGCAGCGAGCCCTGCACGATTCCAGGCGGACCTTAACCCCACCCCTGCGCCAACGCCGCCTGCACGCAGCCAGCCGGTATCAGTCACGCCAGTGCAATTGCCTTTACTTTCACCTACTCAAGGACATCCCCCGCAGCTAGCGCTCGATGCAGTAGCTTCGCGGCATCCGGTCCGCGCTGTTACCAATCGTGGCGCTCGCAGCACCCGGTTCCCGTACCTGATCGCCACTTTCATCGCACTGGTAACAGCGGCAGGCTTTGCCACTTGGAAATCGTGGATGACCGCACCCCGCGTTCTCCTCCCGGATTACACCACCAGCACATACGCCATGGGAAACGTTTCTGCCGCATCAAACGTCTTCACCCAGCATTGCTGTCCGATCCCACAAAACTGCACACAGTCTGTGCGCTCTTCACTTCAGAAAGCGCTTGTCTCGGGACGCGACGCCAAATCTGCAGTAGATTTCGCAATCACTGCCATAGGCGGCATAATGGCACCGGTGAGAGCAGGCCGGCACGAAATGTCTTGTTCGCAAGCACGGTCGTACGTTTCGAAAATTTCATACACCGCCAACATGTCGGTCTCTGCGGCGGACCATTTTGCAGACGCTCTCGGCTACACTGAAGGAGCCCAAGAGTTGCTAGACACAGCCATCAGCTATACCCTTGGAGCACGAAAGGACCTGCATACACATCGCAAACATCAGCTCACAGGTGTGTGGAGACAAGTGCAGGAAACTTTTGGGCTTGCAGATGATCTTTCCACAACAGGAGCCCTCGAACAGTACAACGTCCAGACCACTACTGTCAACATCCTTTACAATGTTCGCAATCTCACAGCTCCTGCTGTCGGTCTCTTGGAAGCACAGGAAGCGATCTGGCGTAGTGTCACTGCCGATCTGCAGAGTCTGGCGGCCGAACTCCACAGCAAAGTTACCGTGGCGAAAAGGATGACGGAGACATGCGTTGACTCAGATGCATACCACAGTCTGGCCCGCGACGTAGAGACTGTGATCAACAAGGTAATTGTGGAAGGTGGCTGATGGGCGAGTGCTACGACTGGAACCAAACTTCCTCCTGGGCTTAGTGTACTGAGTGCGGTCCAACGCACGTCCGCTGATTTCTACATTCAATCAAAGCTTTAATCCTTCCGCATCGCAATGTAGCTTCAAGTTCAAATTCGAAATTAAGTCTCTTTGTATAATTTGTTGGCAAGATCGTTGAACGTCCTACAGCAAACCACCCCTTTCAAATTTCCTACGGCAATGTTTACACAGCTCGCACTGGTGGCCATGCTGGCTTGGCTACTTGGCATGCAACTGCCGCTTGCATGGAGGAGGCGTTTCCTCTTCTGTATGCTTTGTATCTTTACCCTGTCCTCCGGAATGCACTACTATCTTGCGGTAGATACACATAATCTGCGCTAGCATGCAAACGCTAATTTCCAAAGGGGCACAATACCACTGCACAGCTATACAGCTTCAGCAAGCCTGTGCAGCTAGAGAGATCATTCACTTACACGCGGAACTTCAAGGTTCCTTCTGATGATCTTCTCTGCTATCCACGAGACCCCGAAATGCGCACCCGTCTAGCGCCGAAGAGACCTCGTCATTGCTACCGGACGAAGCTTCCAGCACCCTATCTGGAACTAGCCTGCGATTTCGAAGCCCACGAATACTGCATAGCATCGACCTGCACCTTCTGGTTTGAACACGTTATGCAAGCCGTGGCCAACAACCCCGAGCCCGCCAATACAGCAATCGAAGACCCCGAACTTTCACTCAAGATCGTCAATGCTATGCTCACTTCCGTGGAGCTTCGATTCGTCACCAGTCTCGGCCAACTCAGCTACGCTGCCAGCGCAAATGGCAGCATCAATCGCCGCTGCGAGAAGGATACACTCGAAGTCGTCCTCCAAGCATGTAACGTTCTGCTTTGGCACTGCGACGAGAGTCGGGCTCGCACAGTGAGGGCTCACGAGGCTACCTGGAATACCACATATTACTTGCTGAGCAAGATGGATAGAAGACTTCGCCAGTATAGCATGGAGATGCGTTGCTGGGTCAAGGGCGGTGCTCCCTCTCTTTCGCATCATTGCGATGAAGTGGAGGTTGTGCTTGAGATCTTTGGGATGCTTTTGCCTGAATTCCAGCGTCGATCCGAGTCTGGTACTGCGACATGCACCGGCAAGAAGCGTGCACTGCAGTTGGAAGCCTACAAGCGCTAAGGGGGTTAGAAATTGGTGTTGCTAGAGCAACTGCACACTCATTTGGCGTTCGTTTTTACATGTGGTTGCCTACATCAGTCGTGTATAGAGTCACTCATTCTTCTGTATCTAGATGCCCTGGCGCATTCACATAGAATTCACTATGCTCTTTTTAATTTGAGACTGATATATTCATTGAGGAGATTCCATGTGATACACAACAATACCTCGCGCAGCAACCCAGAGTATCGATGACACGAAACGAAGGCCGCTTATTCCCCAGGTCTGCACGTTCGTACTACTGTCAGAAGAAAGGTCGGCTGTTTTGGTCATCTTGCTTTACCGATGAATATGCGGGCATGTTTCAAAGCTCGGTGTCCGCCGGTTCCATTCGTAGTCAGGAGTGACTGCCACGTCTACTCTTTTCTTCCACACTCACTCCGACATTCTCGTTCCCACTATACGGCTTCAAAACACGATTTCAATCCGCGACGTACTTCCCATTCTCTTCCTCTGAACTATGCCCTTCCCTTGGAAGTTCGTCCTGCGCCTCTTCATCTTCGTTTTTCTCCTAGCTATCACCTTCATAGACGATGTCATTGCTCTTTTCGCTCGCGTAGCGGATATGAAGAGTCCAAGCATGGAGCTTCTATGTGCATGGTCGTCATGGGCAGAGACGTTCCGCCAGCGTGCACACGAACCGATCATACGAATAATCTTACACCAAGGCTGTACTGTGTTCTCTGCCACAACACAACTCTTCAGCAATCTGGTACTACTCACTCCCTTCATCGACGGACAGTACTAACATCTATGGTGGTGTTTGCAGGATCCCACCCACGTTACTTCCTTCGCACGCGAACACATGCCTGAGCCGATTGCGAACGTCTTCATCGATCTTATTGCCACTATTACTCATATCTCCGGCCCTATAAAGCATCACGGACGGATTGTCTGCATGTTCAATGAACATATCTACTCCCTGGTGTCCCTACTACTTCCGTACCTGCAGCCCCACCTCTCAATCAAGGTCGTCCTCCTCCTGAAGCTACTATACGTCTTGACTGTAGCCTTTGTCACAGCCCAGGTCGCAGTCACTGGGTGGCTATGTTTCCGAGCGATCTCTAGCTCATTCATTCGCGTCTTGCTTACCACGGTGATAGTTTTGTGAGTAAATTCAGCTCTTTACACACGCCAATTGCGGCTTTTGCATGTCTAATCAGTGTTAGTGACTAGCACCGATAAGAAAGCTGATATCTGACACCGCTGGAAGTGCATATGGAGGGAGTTGGAAGTTGGAAGTTATTACGGAGCTGGGTATCCTTGCGAAGAATGTTCATGTCAAAGGAAGCGCCCGCTCTCTTTCATTTACGAGATAGTGAATAGCATGAGATTGAAAACGCTAGAGCCTTCGAGCCTTGACCCCACGACCGCTTGTGTTCACTGCTTGCGGCCGACTTTGTAGATAAATTAGGGACTTTCTACTCTTTGCTCGTATATGCGAACCCAACTTCTGTCGCACCACCAACAATGTGTACTGCAATTCTTCTTTCAGCTCTCGTTGTCTGTCTTGCTTGGGCTATACAACACAAACTTCACGACTTACTTAGATTTGTCTCAAATCTATTCGAACTCCTGAGTGCTCTAATAGATGGAGGACTCAGGCTCCTTGCGAACACCTGCGACATCACGATTACTCTTGCCCGCTCCGCACTCCTCAGCCCGCACACGGTCCTCTTCGCCCATAAAACGAACGTCATGATAGGATACATCATGTCTCTTCCAGCCTGCTCAACGAAAGTCATCTTCGCTCACTACATCAGAGAGATTGTTGACAGCCCTAAAGATCTCGACCAGCCTGAAGTTATGGAGGATGCCGCTCCGAAACTTGTTGCACAAGTGACGACACAATGCAGTGGACATACTCGGGAGAACAAGAGGTGTAAAAATCGCAAGCTTATGCCAGAAGGAGTGCATTATGATTGTGGAAAGCATGCTGGCCAAAGAGGAAGCGTTTAGTTGAGAAGTATCTGAAGTGCTAGGGAGATCAGGGAGAATGAAACGGCAGGGTAGGGTGTTGGCTGGAAGAGCTGATGGTATCACAAAGCATTGACACGCCATTGCACTTTCTTAATCCCAGTAGATATTCCTTACCGAGCACGAGAAGAATGAAATAGCATAACCGTACCTCTCTTCAGTTAGGGCTGTGCCTTGTAATCCTCCATGTGTGAAATTGACTCCATTATGGTATACCTCAACCCGACGAAGAAAAGACGGGTATGACACACGATGTTCACGCACCAATAATGATACCAGGCGAGCAACAGCAGATTTCCCGTTCTTAGCCCCTGCGGCAAGTTTGCTTGTATGGATATGTAGTCTCCACGAAAGATTATAACCATACTAAGGGCGAGATTTCCACTAGTTTTGTTTGGCAAGAGCCCCCTTCCGAGAGGACGTCTCGAGAGGACGTTGGAGATTGAGAGACGCACGAGCTGCGAAACGTATAAGGCAACCGTATGATCTGCCTTGTCGTAGGGTCATAGGATGATGTAGATAGTAGCTGGAGTACAGTCTCGCGCACCGATGCAAATCGACGAAGTAGGGAGCGAGCGATCGAGGTATTGGAAGACATGGGGTGCGAAAGAGCCATAATGCGCATCTAGAGAGGATCAGTTTCAATCATCTAGACTGGAAGGGCGAACAACAAAGACTTACGACTACCAATACTCCTGCCACCGCAATGCCCACAGAACTAAAGCCACCTGGAAGGCAGTTTGTTGAAGCCAAATCCGCTCAGTGAGAAGTCTTTCAAAGTCCTCAGGCTCAAGGTAGCGCGCAGCGACGAAAGTGATGGTTTGAAAGCAGGCAATAACAACAAAGAGCCAGAGTACAATAGCGTTGCTGAGTTGCCAAAGCTGCAGACGCCAGTGGATACGCCCGCTAGTGAAATACGGTTTCGACAACGTAGCTAGAAGTATGGCTAGTAAGACAAGCTGTATAGAGAGGGCCATCGTCTACGGCTACAGTTCGCAAGCAAGGTGTGGTGTTGCTTTCCCATCGCAGGGTGTACGGTGTGTGACATGTTTGATGCCCAGCCGGTGTCGGCTTCCCCGAGGACGCTAACCTAGACTGGTCTAGAATGTATCTATGTCTTGGCGGTCTGCCGGAGAAAGCTTTCACCAAGGACGAGCACGGCAGTAAAGCGCACACCTTCAATGACGCAGTCGAAACTGCTTGACGAAGAAATAACTCGGTCATGCGATGGGATTAACAACAATCGTATAGCAAACTTTTGGATGTATATAAATCACCTCTTGTGCCGGTAATCGTTCTTCCATAACACGGTGTGGGCAAGATGAACGACATTGGATCAAAGCGAAAGAGACAAACGACCCCGGAAGACGAGAGTGAACCATCGCCACCACAAGCTCCAAAGATGTCAAGGCATGGTGTGGTCCCGAGAGATGACGGCAATGCGTACGAGATAGAGACCCCGACCCCGACCGGCAGCCGCACGGTTTTGATGAACATGGAAGACTTCGCCGAAATCCCTCTTCTGAAGTCGGAACTCGAGACTCTCGATATGGCACCGCTATTGGCCGCTCTTATTGTGAATCATCCCTCGACACCCAGCCACATCTTGGTAGTGAATGCTGGTGTTGCGACAACGGGCAGGCTGAGATTTCAACTTTTAGCCACTCAACTGATCCGTGCCGTACATGGTAAGATCGATTTCGAAAGTATCGCAAACGGTTGCCGTGTCGAGATAGCTCAGGCCGTCGTCCCTCGTCAGGAACAATACACTCACATTGTATGTTATGAACTCGACGATATATGCCAGGAGAAGAACATGCGTAGGTGGGCAGCAAGATGGACAGAGTCACTTGCACCAGGGGGCAGGTTTGTGATTGAACTAAGATGGGCGAAAGAGGACAAGAGCTGGCCGGATGTCGCCTATCGCTACGCTACTATGGCAACAGAGTTTGGACTCCGACTAAAGTGTGTCAACGGCTGCTCAGTGGGGTGGGGTGCGGTGCGGGAAACAGGTTTCGGGCATGCGGTAGCAGCTGCGATCGCCGGGCAATACGATGACATTGCTGATAGGCTGGGACGCATTGGTGCAATGATGCCCAAGCTCCAGCTCGAGCTGAAGTGGCAGGCGGCCCGGCTCCGACAGAATGTTACTGTAGATAACATAATCGCCTTAGGTGGGCATATGTACGGCACATTCGAGCGGCTATAGTCACGAAAAGGCTACAAGTATCTTTCAAGTGCATGAGGTAGAAGTAGTAGAAGACAGTCGTGTTCCAGGTAAGAATGAAAGTCTGCTCCCACAATATCTCGCATCGCTTCTTGTGCCTTGTCCTGACATCGAGCTCTCCAAGCTGAGTCGGATGAAAACCGAGAATACATCTTGTGCCCATGCCCGACCTTGGACCAGCTTACCAGAAATGACTTTCCTCTCCCGGTGGAAGTGGAACAATCTCGAAGACTTGCTTCTCAACCATTTGATTGTACTCTTTACACGTTGCCGCATCCCAATGGATACAGTCGCCAACGCTATTCGAAGTGTTGCGTCTCACAGTGTCGACGCGTACCACGGAATGGATGACGAACACAACCTCCCGTCCTGAACGACAGGGATTCGCGTGCACCTCTTCCTCCTTATCCGCCAAGATCAGCCTTGCTGTTGCTCGCGCGGATAGCTGTCGAGCCACCGACGAAGGTCCTCCTTTTGAGTTTCGTCGACATTGACACGACCGTAGATTAAGAGACATGCCCGATGCAAGTCCGCACCTTGAAGTATCTGCTTCTCCTCAGTATATAATCGATCCGCTTCGGAGTCGGTGATGTGTAGTGGTATAGTAGGACGGTCGAACAGGGGCTGTTGTAGTCTGAGTCGTCGCACGATCGACTGCTTGACGGCGTTTGGTAGGCTAGCGCTATCGGAGCTAGGTGACCGAAGGTCTGGAATGACCAGTTGAGCTAATAGCGCATCGTTATCGTCCTGTAGCAGACCCACAAAGCCGTTGAGCAGACCATCTGACGGGGGAGGACCATGCGTGAGTTGAGTCCAAATCTTCTCGCAGAAGAGTTGTAATTTCGCCGCGCGGCCGATGCAATGGACTTCATGCAGCTCGCGATATAGCTCTTGCAAACCCTCGTCAGCGGTTTGAGCATTGGTAGTGGCCATTGTCGCGCGATAGTGGAGCCGTTTAACTAGGAGAGTGTACCCATTGTGGGGAAGCAGACTATGTTGCGCGCAGATCGGCCGGTCTTCACGCCAAGAAGTGTGAAACAAGATGCAATGGACCGTGCGCATCAATCACCCCCACTCCGCCCGGGCGAGTATCGCAGCCTACCCTCCACGAAAAGCAGATCTCCAAGCATGGAGGAAACGCCGGTCGTCCTAGGTCAAAGCAAAGGCGTCCGACAAGGGCGTCCGAAGCCCTTACCCCAGGCGCTACCAAAACTCCGTGAGATTCCCCCGGCGCCTGCTTACTTCTGGAAGCAACCCCTTCACGAATACCTCAATCAAGAAGCCCGCGATAAAACGTACGACGGAACAAATTCTCGAAAGCTCCCTCCAAACGAAATTGACGCCTTGGCTCTAAATGAGGTTGCTGCAGCTAAAGGACAGGGTTTCTTCCTTTTCCTGCCCAGCCGAAATAGCTGGAGTCATCAAACGTACGAACCGAAAAGCCGTGGCCCAACGCTAGACAATCTCCGGTAAGCTAGGATAGACCAAAGATAGCCTCGCGATAACTAATTCAGCTGCAGATCCTCTGTCCCGAGTCTAGTCTTTATGCGATACACATGGAGCTCGCAGGGGCAGGAAGCTTTTTTTCAGAGCCCTCATCGGTCGCGATACGTTGCTTGCGATTTTCTACTCAATCCGCCTCCAGATCCGACGCCCTTATACTGCATTCAGGTCGCTTCTCACGCTCGCTATCCCCTCTATACCACGGCACATACATCCTTTGTTCTCCTGAGATCAAATCCGTTATACTTCTGTACCGTTCAAGACTTAGAACGCGTCATCGGTCGACCGAAGCGTTTGCCAAAAGGAACAGACTCAGCGGATCGGCTAGCCCAGGTCAATGGAATTTGGGAGACACCCTCCACTGACCCACAGCTACAGGCAGATGCACACACCGACCTACAAAGCCTATACAACGCTATTGTGACAGCCTGCGCTCCCTCGACTGCTTCCTTTAGCATGACCTCCGGCGCCCTCTTAGACCTTCTTCCGAGAGCTTCACGCCCAGTGACTGGCACGACACTTGGTCGTGGCACGTTGGCCGCGCGGTCTCGAATTGGTGGACGTCTATACCGTGGCCAACATACAGAAGCATCTGTTGACGCTTCGCTAAAAAGTTGAGATACAGCCCCGCTGCATGCATCTATCATGTCATTATGGTCCAGCTGTTCCAACGTGTGTTGCGACATGCAGCTGCACGCACAATTGGATGTCTCAGGAACTCAGACAATGCGTCCTCTATCTATACGGCGAAGCGCCGCTCTGGAAGTCAACTCTGCTCTTCTTTCTATTTTATCACGTTATTGCTTTCTGGAGACCCAATGTCCGCTTTCGCAGAACTCACTCCTCTGTCCGCCGCCTCGCACTCTACCACCTTGCTACAGCCGAACTTGAGCCACATTACCTGTGAGGCCCAAGCTTGCGTATCACGTCGAATCATCCGGCTGTTATTCGCCAATCTTCTTGGTCGCAACTGCTTTTCATTTGGCTCCGCGAGATCAAATGACTATCAACTACCTTTATCGAGCGAAGTCGCACCACATCACTTCATCATGTACTTCGATCTGAAGGACAGCACGCTCTACATCAGGAGCACATGTTCGCAAGGCATTATCACGTCTTCAAACGTTG
>Ga0265798_10012623_pt1 | contig 10173 bp, 7 predicted proteins | sample P3T30metagenome_FD_192430 | JGI IMG/M metagenome (GOLD analysis project Ga0265798, IMG submission 192430) | Plant litter microbial communities from East Loma Ridge, Irvine, California - P3 T30 | ecosystem: Environmental > Terrestrial > Plant litter > Unclassified | place: USA: California...
CTAGCCCGCCGAATGATTTCGGCTTATCCCCGGTTAAGGCAGTTGTAACTTTGAACTATGCAATACCTGGAAGGCCGGCGCTACGTGGTGCTGGCGATTTTTACCCTTGTTGGGCTGCTGTTCGCAAGCCGGCTGTTTTACCTACAAGTCCTCGACGACTCGTACAAAACGGCGGCCGACCGCAACACCCTTCAGCGGCAGGTGCAGGTACCGTACCGGGGCCTTATCTACGACCGCCACGACTCGCTGCTGGTTTCCAATACGCCCGTCTACGACCTCATGGTGGTGCCCCGCGAGGTAAAGCACCTCGACACGGCCCGGTTTTGCCAGGTGATGCAAATGCCCATCGAAGACCTGCGCCTGGGCCTGCGCGCCGCCAAAACCTACTCGCGGGTGCGCCCCTCGCCGCTCATCCAAAACCTGAGTACGCCCGAGCTGGCGGCCATGAACGATAACCTGATTAACTTCCCCGGCTTCCGGGTGCAGGCGCGCATGGCTAGGGCTTACCGTACCCAAAACCTGGCCCACGCACTGGGCTACGTGGGCTCCATCACGCCCAAGCTGCTCGAAAGCCCCAAATACGCCCACTACTCGCCGGGCGAAAACGTGGGCATCTCGGGCCTCGAATCGTTCTACGAGCCCGTGCTCATGGGCCGGCGCGGCGTGCAGTACCGCCTGGTGAATGTGCGCGGCATCGACAAAGGCTCGTTTCGGGGCGGGCAGTTCGACACGCTCTCGCAGGCCGGCCAAGATTTGCACCTCAGTATCGACGCGGGCCTGCAAGCCTACGGTGAAAAGCTGCTGGCCGGCCGCCGCGGCTGGATAGTGGCCATCGACCCCAAAACCGGCGAAATCCTGTGCTTCGTCTCGGCTCCGCACTACGAGCCCCAAATGCTGACCGGCAAGGGCATGGGCAACCGTTACATGGACCTGCTGCGCAACCCCAACCGTCCGCTTTTCGACCGCCCGCTGATGGCCACCTTCCCGCCCGGCTCGGTTTTCAAGCTCGTCAACGAACTGGTTGCCTTGCAGATGGGTGTAGTATCGCCCAGCACGGGCTTTCCCTGCGACCAGCACCTCATCCACTGCACCCACCGCCACGAGTACCCCAGCAACGTCAACATTGCCATCAAGCAGAGCTGCAACCCCTATTTCTACCAGGTGATGCGAGCCGCCGTGATGCGCGGCCGCACGCCCAACCGCTTCGAGGATGCCCGCCTGGGCCTGGCCGAGTGGCAGAAAATGGTGAAAACCTTCGGCCTCGGCGAAAAGCTGGGCGTGGACATGGGCCACGAAAAGCGCGGCCTCATCCCTTCGCCCGAGTACTACGACAAGCACTTGGGCTACCACCGCTGGAACTACAAAACGGTGTACTCGCTCAGCATCGGGCAGGGCGAAATCGGTATCACCGGCCTGCAAATGGCCAACGTGATGGCCACCATCGCCAACCGCGGCTTCTACTACGCGCCGCACTTTGTGCGCGGCATCGGGGCCAGCGGCCAGCCTATGCCCGAGTTTCGGCAGCGCCACTACACCGCCGTCGATACCACGCTCTTCAAGTACGTCATCCCCGGCATGCAGGAAGTGGTGGACGGGCGCGGCGGCACCGGCTCGTTTGCCAGCCTGGCGCAGTACGGCATCTCGGTGGCCGGCAAAACCGGCACCGTGCAAAACTCGCACGGCGGCGACCACTCCACCTTCGCCGCCTTCGCCCCCGCCCAAGACCCCAAAATTGCCATCGCCGTCTTCATCGAGAATGCGGGCTTCGGCGGCACCTTCGCCGCTCCCGCCGCTGGCCTCATGATAGAGCGCTACCTGCGCGGCAAAGTAGCCCCCCACCGCCAGCGCTGGGAAAGCTGGGTGCAGTATGGCACCTCGCCCTCGCACCACTAATCACCTAGCAGCGCGGGCCTACTAGCCCGCGCCCAGGGCAGCAGCGGCGCCGGCTACCTAGCCAGCGCCGCTGCTGCCGACCTTTGCGGAAAGCTTCCTGAATGTCCCCCGTCACCATCCGTTCCTCACGCAGCATCGACTGGCCGCTGCTCTTCCTCTACCTCGTGCTGGTGGGCCTGGGCTGGGTGGCCGTGTACGCGGCCAGCTACTCGCCCGACGCGCCCGCGCACCCGTTTTCCGCCCTCAGTTTCTCCGAGCTCATGGCCTTCAACTGGTTTAAGCAGCTCATCTGGATGGGCACGGCCGTCGTGCTCATCGTCATTCTGCTAGTGGTTGATTACAAGGCGTATGACACCCTGGCCTACGCCCTCTACGGCGGTATGATAGTGCTGCTGCTCGTCACGCTCGTCATTGCGCGGCCCATTGCGGGCTCGCGCTCGTGGCTGGAGTTTGGCCCCGTGCGCTTGCAGCCCGCCGAGTTTGCCAAGTTCACCACCGCGCTGGCCGCCTCGCGCTTCATGGCCGGCATCAACCTGCGCAACCAGAACTGGCGCGACCAGGCCGTGCTGGCGGGCCTCACGCTGCTGCCCGTGGCCCTCATCCTGGCGTCCAACGAAACCGGGCAGGCGCTCGTGTTTGCCGCGCTGCTGCTGGCCTATTTCCGCGAAGGAATGTCGCCGCTCATCCTGCTGCTAATCGCGGCGGGCGGCATCATTCTGCTGCTGGCCCTGCTCGTGCCCAAGCTGTGGCTGGTGGGCGGCTTCACGGTGCTGCTGGGCCTGGCTTTCTTGCTGAACTCGCGGCTATGGCGCCACCACTTGCCGCTGAGCCTCAGCGCCTGGGCGCTCGTTATCGGCATGGTGTTCGGGGTCGATTTCTTCTTCAATCACATGCTCCAGCCCCACCAGCGGCAGCGCATCGAAATGCTCATCGACCCCGGCAAAGACCCGCTGGGCAAGGGCTGGAACGTGACGCAAAGCAAAATCGCCCTCGGCTCGGGCGGCTGGCTGGGCAAGGGCTTCCTCAACGGCACCCAAACCAAGTTCGACTTCGTGCCCGAGCAAAGCACCGACTTCATTTTCTGCACCGTGGGCGAGGAGTGGGGCTGGGCCGGCTGCGCAGTCGTCATCACGCTCTACCTCACCCTGCTCTGGCGCATCCTGCTGGTGGCCGAGCGCCAAAAATCCGTTTTTGGCCGCACCTACGGCTACTGCGTGGCCAGCATCCTGTTCGTCCACTTCACCGTCAACCTAGGCATGACGATGGGCCTAATGCCAGTGGTGGGCATTCCGCTGCCGTTTTTCAGCTACGGCGGCTCCTCGCTGTGGTCGTTCACCATCCTGCTCTTCGCTCTCATGGCCATCGACGCCCACCGCAAGCAAGACTTGGTGCGTTAAGGACTTACTTTGGCAATATGAAAAAAGTATTCTTGCTGAGTGCCTGCCTGTGGGCGCTGGCCGGCCCGGCCAGTGCGCAAGCTGACGCGGCTAGCCTTGTGGTGGTGCGGGTACGGGATTATAAAACCTCGGCACTAATATTCATCACCAGGGGCGAGGGAAAAACGGAGAAAATAGAGGTTGATGGCAAGTGGCTGTCGCTCGACAAGAGCATGGCTGCCGTTAGTGAAGGCTACTACAAGGTTGTAGATAAGCTTTACCGGGAAGGGTACGTGCTGCAAAACTCAGGTGGAGTTTCTGACCCATCAACTGGCGGAGTGCTGACGTACATTTTTGTGAAGCGCCAGTAAGGCAGTATTCAAAACTGCTGCCTCGCCGTAGCTTGCGAGCTTCATGCTGCGCCGCGATACTCCCTTTCGTCTTCGGGCTAGCCGCTCGTGGCCCAGCGTGGCCGTGGCGGGCTTGCTCACGGCCGTGTGCCTGGCGCTACCCACCCACAACGCCACCGGCGATGCCTGGTACTACGCCGCCTGCGCCCGCTGGGGCCAGGAGCTATGGCAGCCGCACCACCTGCTCTACAATGGTATGGGGCACCTGTGGCTGCGGCTGGTAGGGGCCACCGGCCCCGCCCCGGCGGGCCTGCCGGCCCTGCGCTGGCTCCAGATGCTGAATGCCTTGGCCGCCGGGGCCAGCCTGCTGGTACTGGCGCGGCTGCTGTGGCGGGCCGGCACGCCCAGCGCCGCCGTGCCGGCCTGGCTGCTGCTGGTGGGCAGCAGCTTCGGGATGTTGCGCTTTGCTACCGAAAACGAAACGTATATCCTGCCGCTACTGGTGGCCTTGCTGGCTAGCCTGGCTTGGGCGCAGGCCCTGTACGCACCCGCCACCCGCCACCGCTGGCTGCTGCTGGCCGGGCTGCTGGCGGCCTGTGCCTGCCTGGTGCACCAAGTAATGGTGTGGTGGGGGCTGGGGCTGCTGCTGGGGCTGCGCCCCTGGCGCGGCCGGCTTCGGTTATGGGCAGCATTCAGCTACGCGCTGCCGCCGCTGCTGCTACTGCCAGTGGCGTATGCCGTGGCGGCCCCTGGTGGCGTGGCGGGCGCTCTGCGGTTTGCCCTGCACGACTACCTGACGGGCGGCGCAAGGGTAGAAGTGGGCGGCAAAAGCCTCGTGCTCACGGCTATCAGCCTGGTGCGTACCCTGGGGCAGGTGCACGGCAGCCTGTGGCCACTGCTGGCGCGCTGGCCGGGGCTGCTGGGCAGCGTGGCCGTAGCAGGCCTGGGCTTGGGCGTATATGGCCTGCTGGGCTGGCGGCAGGTACGGGCACTGCCTGTGCCCAAAGGGACTAGCCCGGCCCGCGCCGTGCGGCGCACGCACGCCCTCATCGGGGTGCTGCACTTGGCCTTTGCAGCGCAGGCCGCTGGCAATGCCGAGTTCATGGTGATGCTACCCGCCCTGGCAGCGGTGGCGCTTGCCGGGGGCGTGCTGGTGGCGTGGCCCCGCCGCCGGGTGGCGGCCCTGGCCGGGGCTTTATTGGCCTGGAACCTGGCCTTTGGGCTAGTGCCTGCTGCCTACCTCGACTACTCGGGTACCGGCCCGGCCCTGCGGGCGCGGGTGCTGGGGCAGCCCGGCGCGTGGTTTTTGCTGCGCGACCCTAATCTGCTGCGCAACCAACTGCACTACTACACCGGCCGGCCTGGGGCGGGGCCGCGCATCGTGGGGCTAGCCCAGCCCGACTCCGCCGCGTTTCGGGCGTGGCTGGCTGGGCGGCTGGCGGCCGGCGACACCGTCTACACCGATGCGCTGGGCAGCTACCAGCCCTTTGACCGCGCTCGTCTTACGCTGGGCGACGTGGCTGCGCGCCTGCTGGCGGGCCTGCCAGCCCAGCGTATTGATTCCTTCCCAACGCTTTTTGGCCCGCGTTACCTTTCGCGGCTCGGAGCGCCGGCCGGTACCCGCATCGTCCACACCCAACCGATGCTCAAGGCCAGCGCCGCCGTGAAGGCGGGAGCCAGCAGGTAGCCCATGCGCGCCAGGTCGCCGGAAAGCAGGGCGTGTACTGCCACCAGGGCTAGCAGCCCGGCTTCGGCCCGGCCCAGTACCGGGGCCAGCGCCCGGCGCCCGCCGGCCCACCCTAGCGCCGCCAGCACCGGCAGCCAGAACAAGCCAAAAATGCTAAACAGCTCGGCCATGCCTTTTAGCGAAAAGGCCTTGCGTAACGAGTAGGTGAGGTTTTCGACATGGGCCAGTGCATTGGTCACGCTGGTGGCCGGTGCTGCCCCGGCCGCTTTATCTACCCAGTAGTGCGCGGCCAGTAGCAGTGCCAGGCCCAGCGCCAGCGCCGCCGCCTGCCCACGCCACCCCAGCGCCCGCCGCCCAAACCACGCTAGCCAGGGTAGTAAAAAAACGAACGACTCTTTGGCCAGCGGCCCCACCAGCAAGGCCCCAGCCACCGCCCAGCCCGCGCCCGGCCCGCGCCGGCTAGCGTAGTAGCCCAGCCCAAACACCAGCAGATACAGGCTGTCGGTGAGGGGCAGGCCGGCCGCGTAGCCTGCCCACCGGCTACTCAGCACCACCACCAGCGCCAGTGCGCTGGCGCCCGCCGTAGCCCCGGCCAGCCGCGCTGCGCGGAAAAAGCACGCCCCTGCCGCTGCCAGCAATAGACAGTTTATGAGGTAAAAGGCTAGCCGCAGGGGCCATTCGCCGGGCGGGCGGGGGGCGCCGCCGGGGGTGCCCAGTACCGCCAGCGGCCGGGCCAGTGCGCCCGCCACCAGTGGCACCGGCAGGCGGTAGCGTCGCGTCACGTTCACGCTGTCGAAGCGGCCGCTGGCTAGGCGTAGGTAGCTGCGGGTGTCGAGCGAGTGCGAAAAATCGTAGTGCCGGTACATGGGGTAGGCCGCGTTGAGCAGCACGCCCAGCGCCAGCGCCCACGGCAGCAGCCAGCGCCGCACTGGCCCGGCCGCCGTCAGCAAGGCGGGCACCTACGCGCCAGCAAACTTGCGCTCAATCAGCTTGAGCAGCTTGCCTACGTGTTCTTGCTTCAGGCTCCAGTCGTGGCTGGTGGCTAGCTCGTGCTGCACGTAAGCGGTGGCCGCTTCGGCATCGGGCAGGGTGTCGAGGTGCTGAATGGCGGCGTGGTACTCCATGTTCTCGCCATTAAACAGCTCATTGATAAAGCTAAAGCGCTGGTTGATGGAGATAGCCTCGCGTAGCGTCACCACCCTGGGCGCGCCGCGCTCGGCCAGTGAGTGCGCGCCGCCCGCCGCCCCGCGCAGGGTATCGGCCAGGGGCGAGGTGCTGGGCTGGGTGGCTTTGAGCTTGGCGTAGAGGGGCGCCTCGGTGGGTGCGGGTGCTTCGGGGCTTGATGCGGGCCTGCCGAGGCCCGGCCCAGGGCGGCCGGGAGCGTCCTCGACACGGCCGCTAGCCTCCTCCGGGTGGGCCGGGAGAGATTCGGCGCGGGCGGGGGTGGGCTCGGCGCGGGCGGGGAGGGGCTCGACGCGGCCAGCCGGGGCCGCTGGCCCATCACCCCACAGGTCAGCCTCGGTGAGGGGCAGCAGGGCGCTAAACTCCGTCACGAGCGGGGCCAGGGCGGGCAATTCTTTGCTGTGAGCAGCTAGGTAGAGGTCGAAGCGCTGGCGCAAAAACTCGCGGCTCAGTGGCGCGTTGCCGGTGGGCAGGCTATTCACGAAGCCTTCGAAAAAGGGCTTGGCCTGGTCGAAATACCGCAGGTAATCGCGTAGCACGGCCAGCGGCACGGGCTCGTCGGCGGCGTCGAGGGTGGTATCGGGGCCTACGGGCGGCAGCAGCAGGCTGTCGAAGGCGGCGCCGGCATCGGTGGCCAGGGCCAGCGTATCGGCCACGGCCTGGGCCAGCAGTGGCTCCAGGGCCGCCCGGTCGAGGCGAATGTGGCGCGAGAGCACGTTCATAAATTGCCCCAGCGCCGTGCGCACCGGCCCCGCCTCAAAGTCGAAGTACGGGCTGCGCAAGGCGCTGGCCTCCTGCTGCCAGCGGCCCAGCAGCTGGCGCAGCACCAGCAGGTTGACCTGCCGGATGGGCGTAAACTTGAGCAGCGCCGGGCCGTCGAGGGTGGCATCGGGCTGCGGGCCGAAAAACTGCTGGCTGAGCCGGGTAGCCAGCCGGCGGCCGTATTGCTCGCACTTGGCGAGGCTATATTTGTCCTGCATAGCTTGGGCCGGCCGGTGGGCCGGTTTCAGGCGCCAAGTTAGCCACAAAATGCCCCTTTTGACCATTGCGGGCCTACCTGGCCCGCCCCTCCACGTGCCGGTGGGCGGCACCGTGCTAGCCGCCATCCACGCGGCTGGCCATGCCTGGTGGCACGCCTGCGGGGCCAAGGGCCGCTGCACCACCTGCCGCGTGCGCGTCGCGCAGGACGCCGAAGTGCTGAGCCCGCCCACCGCGCCCGAGCTGCGCTACCGCGCCGCCGGCCGCCTCGGCGAGCACGAGCGGCTGGCCTGCCAGGCTAGGGTAGCGCCGGAAGTTGAAAAGTAGGAGCTGGGTGCCGAAGGGGGGGAGAGTTGGCAAAATACCGGCTTCGTATCGGCGGGTAGTGCCGTACTTTGTAGGAGTCATTATCGCTAGCTGAGTGGTTATGCAGTGCTTGTCAGCGCATAGCTTTTAACTCCTAATTTCTACCGCCCCTTGTTTACCGAGCCCCGCCGCCACTCCGAGTTTCCGCGCCGCCGGGGTTGGCTCGAAGTTGTTTGCGGCTCCATGTTTTCGGGTAAAACCGAGGAGTTGATTCGCCGCCTCACCCGCGCCCGCATTGCGCGGCAGCGGGTCGAGATTTTCAAGCCCGCCCTCGATACGCGCTACCATGCCCAGGATGTGGTGAGCCACAACCAGACGAGCATTCGCTCCACACCGGTGCAGTCGCCCTCCGAAATCCTGCTGCTAGCCGGCGGCAGCACCGACGTGGTGGGCATCGACGAGGCCCAGTTTTTTGATGAAAGCCTGGTTGAAGTCTGCAAGCAGCTAGCCGACCGGGGCACCCGCGTCATCGTGGCGGGGCTCGATATGGACTACCTCGGCCGGCCCTTTGGCCCCATGCCCGCGCTGCTGGCCACCGCCGAGTTTGTGACCAAAGTACATGCCGTGTGCGTGTGCTGCGGCGAACTGGCGGCGTACTCTTACCGCATCGCGGCCAGCGAAAAGCAGATTTTGCTGGGCGAAACCGATAGCTACGAAGCCCGCTGCCGCCCCTGTTTTCTGGCCGGCGAGGCTATCAAAACTAGGGGCAACGAGGAGTTGTCAGCCAACATAAATAAGTAGTGCCACCCCCGCCCGGCGGCACCCGCACGGCCGCTGGGCAAGGGCATTGATACTTGCTAAGTATTCACTGATAATCGACGTTTCATGCCCCGTTTTTTCGCCTGGTTTTTACTGCTGGCACTGCTGACGGCCGGGCGCGCCCGGGGCCAGGCTGCCTACGGCGACTGGCAGCTGCACCTGCCCGCCCGGCACCCGCTGGGCCTGGCCTCGGCCGGTAATCGCCTGTATGTGGCCGATGAGTCATCCTTTTATTTTTACGATAAAAGCTTGCACACCACGCAATTGCTCTCGCGCCGCGATGGACTCAGTGACGTGGGCGTGGCGGCGCTGGACTACGACTCGGCCTCGGCCCAGCTGGTGGTGGCGTACCGCAACGGCAACCTCGATATCGTGGGGGCCGGCGGCCAGGTGCGCAACGTGACCGACCTGCTGCGCAAAACCAGCCAGGGCGTCAAAACTGTGTACCGGGTGCAGACGTACGGCGGCCTGGCTTACGTGAGTACCAACCTGGGCGTGGTGGTGCTCGACCTGGCCCGCCGCGAGGTGCGCGATACTTACAGCGCCATCGGCCCGCTGGGGCAGGTGATAACGGCCTACGCCACGGCCGTGCTGCACGATACCCTCTACGCCGCTACCTCGGCGGGCGTGCTGCGGGGCCGCCTCAGCTCGGCCGTAAACCTACTCGACTACCGCAGCTGGACGCTTGAAAAGCCTAACCCTGCCAGCCCGGCCCAGCTCTACACGCAGCTGGTGGCCTACCGCGGCCATTTGGTAGCGGGTAGCAGCAACCGGGGCCTCGACTACCTAGCCGGCGTGGGCGCGGCCCGCGCCTGGCGCTACGCGCCGGGTAGCCAGGGCGCCGAAATTCGCCGGCTGCGGCCCGGCGCGGGCCCGCTGCTGGTTGCCTTTGCGGGGAGCCCGCTGCGGCGCTTCGATGCCAAAACCGGCGTGGTGCTGGACGTGCTGCCGGTATCGGCCGTGGGTAACCTCGTTACCGACGCCCTGGCCGAGGCTGATGACACGTACTACGTGGCGAGCTACGACCGCAGCCTGCTGCGCTTTGCCTCGCTCACGGCTGGGCCCGAAGTCATTCGGCCCAATGCGCCCGAGCGGGCCGATAACTACGGCCTGCTCGCCAATGCTGCTACCAACACGGTGGACGTCTTCAGCGGCGGCTACTCGGGGGATAACGGCGTGCAGTTTGGCAACCGCAATGGGTTTTATGAATACAAGGCGGGGCAGTGGACGAATTACACCGGCGCGGCCGCCTCGGCTACCGATTACCCCAATTTGCTCGATGTGTCGCACGGCGCCCGCACTCCCGACGGCACGCTCTACGTGGCGAGCTACGGCAACGGCCTGCTCGAATGGAAAGGCCCCGGCCAGTTTCGGCGCTTCACGCAAGGCACGCCGGGCGCGCCCATCCGCAGCAGCCTGCCCACCAGCGACCCTAATTTCCCGGACTTCGTGCGCATTACCGATGTAGCCCCGGACCCCAACAGCGACCGGCTATGGGTGGTCAATCGCCACCAGCTTGGCGGCGTGCCGGCTTTGTTCCGCTTCCGCCCCAGCAGCAATACGTGGTTTTCGGTGCCTGCCT
>Ga0265798_10012624_pt1 | contig 10172 bp, 13 predicted proteins | sample P3T30metagenome_FD_192430 | JGI IMG/M metagenome (GOLD analysis project Ga0265798, IMG submission 192430) | Plant litter microbial communities from East Loma Ridge, Irvine, California - P3 T30 | ecosystem: Environmental > Terrestrial > Plant litter > Unclassified | place: USA: California...
CATTGCAGGAACCAGAAGTACCAAGTAGGTAGCAGTAGTAGTATAACAAATATCAGCTCCTTCCCGCACGCACACTCCGAATGAACAATGACGTAGGCGGGGGAAAAGGGAGCAAGAATTGGAAGATACGACATATCGTAAAAGAGAGACTATAGCTTTACAGAGTCCCCCCTGAACTAATACGGGCGACACCCCGATTGTGGTTGTAGTGGTAGTAGTAGGAGGGGGAGTGAGGCGGGAACCAATCCAACTTTTTCTTCCACCCATGAGAGAGAAAAACAAAACAGAAGAGAGCAAAACCAGAAATTTCGGGGGCTTCGGGTGCGGCAGCAGGCAGAAAACTTCAAGTCCCAAACGCACCAAAAACCGACTCCCGGGGTTATTGCTGTGATGACTGACCACAGCAAAGAAAAGGAAAAAACCCAGGGAATCTTTAAACGCCAAAAACACCAATGCTGCGCTCTCTATGTGAATAGCTAGAGGCAATGATATCTCCCAAATCCCAATTCGTGACCAAGAGTGTGCATCATGAGTCGCACGGTCGGGGTAATGATCGTAAAGGGCTCGTGTATTATGTAAAAATAGGTAGAGGAAACGGAATGCGGATTTGCAAGTCGAAGCACAGTAACGCACTCATCGGCCGTATGCCTGGTGGTGGAGGAAATGTGTCCAATGTGGTAAAGGGGATCATAGTATGCCAGAATCTTTTAGCGCGTTCTGGAGGATGGTTTCCTTGACGGCGGCGAATACAAGTCGGATGTTTGACGTGTCGGTCGCTTGGGTGAGGCTGACAGGGTTAGCAGTTGGCAGACTAGGCGCCAAGAGGAATTTTGCTTACTGAGGATACAGGTTCAGGTGGGCGCGGTTGACCTGATTGAATCTCCACAGCAAGTACTTGGCGGCGCGATTTACATCGTTGCCACCGGAGTAATCTGGAAAGTAGTTGCCGAGGGGCGATCGTGCCAGCTTGGCCTTGAACAGATCGACCTTGTTTAGGAACAGGATAATACTCGTTCTCATGAACCACCGGCTATTTACAACCGAGTCGAAAAGCACTAAGCTCTCCATCATTCGGTTCTGTTTGGAGTCAGCAATAAACTATTTAGTGGGTGTGGGTGTGGGTGTATACTTGTGAACTTTCTTCTAGCAGGACTTGATCGTATTCGCTCAAGGCTACGCAGAAGATGATTGATGTGACATTTTCGAAACAGTGTATCCATTTCTTGCGCTCGCTCCGTTGGCCGCCTACGTCGAACATGCTGTTTCATGTTAGCAAAGGTACGACGTGACTGTTTTGGAGCGGCGCACGTACTGTATGCTAAGCTGGCCCATTGTAAATCGTGTCTCGTAAATACCGGTCGTCTTGGTTCGGGCCCGGAGGACGTCGGACTCGATGGGTATGTAGTTGGGGTCGGATATCCGCTCAACCTCGTCGAAGAAGCTGCAGGGCATCAGTAGGAGGCGCGAGGAGTTTGAAGCGGCGGTGCGCAAACATACTACGGCGCTGAATCCATCAGGTAGAACTCGCTCGAGTGCTCCAGCACCTTTGGTACACACGGGTCGCGCCACATGGACGTGATTGCTTGGCCTACCCGCATGTCGAGGGGCTTTTCGGGGTCCGGGTCGACGGTGTATTCGAGCAGGTAGTCGCACAGCTCGGCGTTGGCCGGGTTCTCGCACGTCACCTCGAACTGTCGCATGGCGCCAATGAGGGCTTTTGCGCAGTCGATGACGTTCTTGTAGATGGTGAGGCGGTACATGGCCAGCTCCTCCTGCGTGTACCCGTTCTGATGTATGATCTTCATCTGCTTGACAATGGTAGACTTGCCGCTCTCTCCGGAGCCTGTAGGGCGCGTTAGCAAGGCCGGCGACGGGACATGTAGGCGGCCGTCAGCCACTCACCCAGCAGCAGGATCTTGCATTCTCGCCGTAACCGTCGCGAGTCTTCCTCGAGCTTGCGGTCAATGGCCTGGCTGCGCTTCTTCTGCTCGACATCGTCGTTGTTGGTGCTCATGCAGATGCCCATGTTGGCGGTTGTGTGATGCGGCTCGCGGCCGCGGGCGATGGAGAAGGTCGGGCGCTGTGGAGGTGGATGTCGAGCACTAGGCTCAGCGCGTCGCCAGAGGAGTGTCGCCTGCTCGCGGCGGCGGTGTGAGACGGTGTCCGGGCCGGGCAGTCGAGGGACGACGGGGCGCGTTGCTGGAGCTGTGGTGGTGACGGTTGCGTCGGCTTGGTCCGACACGCAGCTCCCGTCAAAGGGGGGCCTCGCAGCGTAGGCGAGCGCGGGAGATTGTCGCCAGCGTGATGGGCAACAGCAATGGAGGCGGGGTCAGGCTGGGAGGGGGGTGGGTGCAGGGACGGAGTTTCGTATACGACGGGTGCTCGGTGCTGGTGGTGTTGTATGGTTGGTAGGGTCGTCTGCGTGAGCTAGATCGGACTCTCCAGGGCTGTCGGTGGCTCGTGCGGATACCTTCCCCAGCAAAGTTGACGAGGAAGGCGCGGGATCTGGAGACGGCAGGAGCCTGCGCACTGCACTCTGCACTCTGCACTCTGCACTCTGCACTGCCACTGCAATCACTGCAACAAGAAAGCTCGACAGCTGCGGTCTCGGCCCTGGCCCGGCCAACACGACGGAAACAAACAAAAACAACAAAGGCAAAAGACAAGAGATGGACAGAGTGTGTGCACAGGTTCAAGGGCAGGCGCGCAGACCTGGCCGACGGCTAGACTTGTTGGCTGTACTGCGGGCTGGCCATGGTGATTGATGGATCATGGATGATGAGGAGGGCCGGCGCCATTTGCTGCTAAGCCTCATTCAATCCTTGGTAACTAAGATCCCACCAGCAGAGCCAGCAGCCGGCAGCGATCAGGGCAGCAGCCAGTTTGGCCCGAGCCAGGTTTGCGGAACAGGGCGCATACGCACCCTCAACCCAACAGGCAGCTGGAGAGGGATGCAAGACAGACGGTAGCAACATGGCCTGTCCGCCGTCTGCCGGCCTGCGGAATGCGTGTTGCGTGTGGGTGGGAGGCCTGACAAGAACACGGCCGTCGACGCCTCTTGCTCGTGGCTGCCATGCTCGGCATAGGCCTGCTATTGGCAGACGTGCGTTTTGCTTCATCATGGGCGCCCTCCCCTTGATACAATGGCCCCTGCAACCAGCGCCGCAGACTGTCGTGCCTCCAAACCCGTATACAAAGTCTCTGGCCGGCACTGCTGCAAAACAGCACATGGCCACACGGCCACCCGCCCAACGTGGCCACCCGCACGCGCGCGCGCACACACCCCCTGAGCCCATGCCCATGCCCACGCCCACGTCTGCCCCACGATAGAGTTTACCTCGTCGTCGCCCTGCGTCGGCTGCGTGCGCGAACACCAACAAGCCAAGTCGCTGTTACATGCAACAACAACAAACTAACCGTCTGCGACATGCAACCGCCATGTGGATTGAGACATGGCTGTGGAGCTAGCCGCTCCAACATGAAGCCTTTCTAAATTAAGGACCACGTCTTCCATCGACCGCAAGAAGCAGAGGCTGCTTCTGCTGCTGCTGCTGCTGCGCCTGTCCTTGCACACTGTTGCCGCACCGTGCGACGTTGCCTTGCCCGCATCCAAACACCTACTTGGCCGCAATTCAAATAACCAAAATGCACCAGTGGGCCCCGAGTGTCAGTGCCGCATATGTGACATGGCTTGGAAATGTCGTGCATTCTCATGCTTGGTAGCGAGACCTTGCCATCACCCACTACGCCTAACCACCACCATCTGCTCAACAAGCACCAATGCGGCATAGACGGCGGCACGCATGGCGTAGTAGACAGGCGACGTGGTCCATGTACAAGAAGACGAAATGGCAATTTGTCCAGAGATTTACTTTGTGTGTGTGTGTGTGTGTAGTCCATGTAGCATATAGTAATTACGTCGTCGACCAACAACCCTCAAGACTGCTTTTCCGCACGCTTCGGAGCAAGCCGAACCAACCGCGATCCCGCAGCGCGTCTAGCGTTTGCAGATTGCGTGCAGATGGCCAGCCCTTGTATATAGACGTTAGTATGACCAGGACGCTGGTCAACCGTTCGTCACCGACAGGACTGCCCCTCTGCCCAGCCATGTCCCTCGCCACACATGGCCGTATCGAGCAAGTATAGCTGAGCTGCGGTAGCCACGTGAAGTGAGGGGTGGTACCAGTGTACATGTCTCCTCTTCCCACCTGCAAACCCGCCAGGAGCCGGGCAGCTGACCAGCAGCCCGAGGACTAGAAGCCCAAGCCCAGATGCTTGATGCGGATGGCGAAGCGCAGTATTCGCATGCGACATCAAGGCAGAAGACACTCTGCGTGATGCACGGGCGTTGATCGAAAACTCGAAAAGTCCATCGTGACGTCACTCTCGATCAAGCCGAAACCTGTGTGAGCATGTCCTGCGCGCGGGCCAGGCGTCCATCTATCATTTGGTGCCTGCCCCTCGCTGCAATTCTTCCTAGAACACTTCTCACTCGTCCCTTGCTCACCCGTATTCAATCTCGCCACCCTCCTGAGCCTCCTTGTCCCTGTGTTGCACATAGGTCATCCCGTCGGCGCCTCTCTTCTCCCCGCCGACGCCGCTTACAGTCAACATTGAAAGCGGCAGCCAGAAGAAACCCCCCCCCTCCCCCAACAGTCGTCGCGGCGTGCATACCCTTGTGCAAACTTTTAGCAATATCCCAAGGCGTCCTCGGAGCTGTTTTTGTGCAATCGCCTCTTGTCCGGACCTCGCTACCGAACCCCAATAAAACCTGCTCTGCTCTGCTCTAACAGCCTCGACGTGCGACTAGAGCCCCGACATCTTTCGCGAATACCCCACGATTTCAGCCTGCCTTCTTTGCCCATCCACCACAAACACCTCCCCCCCAAAAGTAGCCCTTTCTCCGCGCCCGTCGCTGCATCATAGACCTCACCATTCACCATGGCGGAATTTGTACGCGCCCAAATTTTTGGCACCACCTTTGAGATTACGAGCCGGTACGCACATGCCCCACGTCGTCATATATCCCACACCCGCCCACTGACACTGTATAGGTACACCGACCTACAGCCCGTAGGAATGGGCGCATTTGGTCTCGTCTGGTATAGTTTACTTTCTGCTGTCCAACAACCAAAATACTGACTTGGTGGGCCCAGCTCAGCAAAGGACCAGCTCACGAGCCAGGCGGTGGCGATCAAGAAGATCATGAAGCCCTTCAGCACCCCCGTCCTGTCCAAGCGGACATACCGAGAGTTGAAGCTTCTAAAGCATCTCAGACACGAGAATGTGGGCAATTTAGCTGCCAGTCGTCGCGCGAAAACTCTAACACGGCCCAGATTATCAGCTTGAGCGACATCTTCATCTCCCCCCTCGAGGACATGTAGGCACTCCAGCCACGCCCCCGTTTCCACACACACGCCGTGCTAATGCAGCCAAGTTACTTTGTCACCGAGCTCCTCGGAACCGATCTTCACCGCCTGCTGACGTCCAGACCGCTGGAGAAGCAGTTCATCCAATACTTCCTCTACCAGATCTTGGTGCGTAATCATTCGGCCAAAACCACAAAACAAAAGACTGACTCCAACAGCGTGGTCTGAAATACGTCCACTCCGCTGGTGTCGTACATCGTGACCTGAAGCCCAGCAACATTCTCGTCAACGAGAACTGCGATCTCAAGATCTGCGACTTCGGTCTCGCTCGTATACAAGACCCCCAGATGACAGGATACGTTTCGACCCGATACTACCGAGCGCCAGAAATCATGCTCACATGGCAAAAGTACGATGTCGAGGTGGATATCTGGAGTGCAGGATGCATCTTCGCCGAGATGCTCGAGGGCAAGCCGCTGTTCCCTGGAAAAGACCACGTCAACCAGTTCTCCATCATTACCGAGCTGTTGGGTACTCCCCCGGATGACGTGATCCAGACCATCTGCAGTGAAAACGTGAGAAGCACATATGACGAACGTAGGGGGGACATGGTTCGCTAACGTCACCAGACACTGCGATTCGTTCAGTCACTCCCCAAGCGCGAGCGACAACCTCTGTCCAACAAGTTCAAGAATGCCGAGCCCCAGGGTATGTAGTCTAACTCGGAAATTGATTACCAGAGCGAAGAACTGACATTGGCCAGCCGTCGATCTCCTAGAGAACATGCTGGTCTTTGACCCCAAGAAGCGTGTACGAGCGGAGCAGGCTCTTGCACACCCATACCTGGCCCCATACCACGACCCGACCGATGAGCCGATCGCGGAGGAGAAGTTTGACTGGTCGTTCAACGATGCAGATCTGCCCGTCGACACATGGAAGATTATGATGTAAGAGACACAATGGCTATCATGGCTCGTTTACAAGGGAGCTAACACCGTACAGGTACTCTGAGATTCTGGACTACCACAACGTCGATGCAGCGGCACAGGAGCAGGAGAACAACGGTAGCTAATTACGCGAGTGTTTGTCCACTGTCGAGCCACAGCAAATTACAGTCTTTGAGGCAACCAAATACGCAGTTTGCCCAGGCTCATCGTGCCATCTGCCAGGTGCAGATGGGTTTGGCTTTTCCCAACGATTCCCGAGGCCCCCTTTTTCCCAAAGGCCAATGCGACATGAAGGTGCGTGGGTAGAAGGTGCAATAGGTTTTGCTTTGTCATTTGGATCACCATTGACGGTACACGAAAGGAATGTTTATGACAGAAATGGGATAGTGCTCCAACCTAGGCAGAAACATGAATCATGTTATCAAACATACGCTATTTCCCTCGTGTCTTTCAACCTCACCTAAATGACGTGACCATTGCTGGCTGCTGCAAATTAAATCAGGTGTCGTCGGCGGTACTATGTTATGCACTACATGATTTCCCCCAGGGTATGGATTGGCTGCTGGTTTGTGCCCACTTGGCCGTGCAGCCAGATCGAGATTCTACCAGATCTGGTTTCCCGGTGGTGTCCATTGCCCTAGAGCAAAGGGCCTGGGTGACGGCTATGCTTGCTGGCGGCTGGCGGCGGCGGGCGTTTTCAGGCCGGAAACAGCCTAGGGCCTTAGGGCTGACATTGGATAGCCGGTCGATCGTCACCGCTTCACATCGCGTCCCGCAACTTGTCAAGGACGCGAGCCTGGCGCCCATGGCCCTAGAATTCTCCTTCTCCTTGAACTCGTACGCTGTACGATAGCGTGGAGAGTGCAAGAACATGGCAATACTCAATCCGCTCGTTTGCGTGGTGGACTTCCACCATGCGCGGTAAGTTGCATCACCCTGCATAGTACGGAGTGGTTACAGTCAGAGCCGAGTAGAGGAGAGCCCCCCAAACTCTGCTTTTCCCACGAGGATATGTAGACCCTTTGACAGAAACTAATCGCTAATTCCATTATTCCAGAGGACCAGAAGTCGAGACTTGGCTCGGGGCAGAAGAGGGGACCGACCCAGCAGTTGACAATGACTGGTCACTGCTGCCCTTCATGGCCTTGAGCGATGGCGCGCATGCTTCTACCGAAGACTACTCGTACTTTACCCTCCGCCGCGCCAAAACCTCGACCGACCCTGCCACGTCGCTGTTCGGCATATCATGTACGCGACAACTCGACGCCAGCAAGCTCATCGACCGGCCCGCCGAGGTTACAAGGAGTACGGTGCAGAAGGCTGTTGTGGTCATCAGCGATAGCCCGCAGCATTTTGGTGCAATCAAAGCGCAATTGGGTATCGTAACGCAGCTGTGGTTTGATCAAAAGTACGTGGGCAGTGGGCATCGACGGTTCAAGATGGCGACGTAGACACACACGTGCTGAGAGGGACATGTGTCGAGATACAGGGGTAGAGAGCTGACATTTTTGCAGGGACTTTACAGATATCGAGATATTACAGCGATTCACCGAAAGTCTGCCACAGCTGCTGAAGAATCAGGAAGGGCAGCAGGACCACTACTTTGGTATATCCCTTCGTGAGTTCATACATGAGTTTAAATGGCAAACCCTGGTTCTTTTCAAGTGCGCGTTACTGCAGCCAAAGGTACGTCTTACCTTACAAACCTTGCCAGCTGAACCGTTGGACTGCATTGATTCTAACAATCGACAGGTCCTCTTCTTCGGCTCCAACTGCGAACGATTATGCATGATGCAATTTGCTCTGATTTCATTGATACCCGGCCTCATTCGCCACTTGCAAGATGCTGCTGATCCAAAGTTCAACTCGTGCGAGGAGAAGTGCGTAATGCCTACTTCTTTGAAGACTTCGGAACGCGCGTCTTGTGAGTTACAACCACCCGTTTCCTCAAGTATCTTGCTGATGGTGAAAAGTGCTAGCCTACATGGGTCTTCCCCTGCAACTGTTCGGTACAGGATCGCTATTCGGCCCATATACCCCGCTTCAGCAGCTTGACATCCTTGCTGACCAGGATACCAAGTCGTACATTGTCGGTTCTACCAACTCGCTGCTATTGCAGCAGAGAGATCGCTACAGTGACATTCTTATCAATCTCGATGACCATACTGTAAACATCACTTCGGCCGCGCTTCGATCGGCCTCAGTCCTATCCACACCCGATCGAAGGTGGATTGACTTTCTCACCCAAACCGTCCACGATACATGGGATGACGCCGATCCTGCGCGGCCAAAGGATCATGGTTATGCCGGCAGCGAAGAGTTTATTCGCATGCAATTCGAGGAGTATCTGCTTGCCATGCTGAGCTCAGTCAAGTACAAGATCTATCTGGAGAAGAATGCGCACAAGGAGAATTTGATTACAGAGGTTGAGGGCAACCCAGCCAGCGAGTTTTCAAACGAATGGGTACATGCCTGGATGCAAACCGAAAACTTTCGCATCTGGAACAAGTTCACAGACTCGCATCTCTTTGACATTGTCGACCCAAAGCACCCCTGCTCAGGCGGCCTGAGTATGGAAGATGTCCAGCGACGACTAGCACAGTATGTTCAGCCTCGTATCTCTTTGCAGTTCCTCATCAGCGCGACTAAAAGCTCTTCACCTAGTCTTTGCTCCAACCCGACTTTCCAAACCGTGTCTCTGGGATTATGTGTGCTAATACTCGCGTGGCGATTAGGCAGGTAGCGGAAATGCATCTCGACGAACGGCTGGAAAAGAGCAGAGAGGCACTTGGCAAGCAGCTCGCCGTGGGCCAGCAAAAAGTCTCATCCGCATACAACAGACTCTGGGCTGAAATGGAAGCCATGCGCGAGGCCCAGAAACAACGAGCTGAGGAAGCTAGGCTGCAGGCTGAAAAGGAGGGCAAACCCGTTGATGATGGGAAGAAATGTACGTTGACAGAATCTGGCAAACACATAGCGATCATACCAGCTGACACCATAGCAACAGGGAAAGCCCCGAACGCCCCGGATCTCACAAACGCAAGAGCAAGCGCCGGCGCCTACTTCTCGAGCTGGGGCACCTGGGCCTCTGAGAAGCGCAAAGGATGGGGCACAAAAACCCCCGTGGTCTCGCCTACGCCCCTCGATGTCAAGCACGCAGAAGATTTTGAATCGGAAAAGGAGAAGGCGGTTGGGGAAGTACCTGCTACGCCGGTGGCGGCTGATACCCCGTATCGGGACGATGCTAGGAGGTCGAGTGTATTCTTTGACGCGGAGAACGATAAAGGGGAGAGTAAGCAGAGTAGCCCTGCAAAGGAGAGGAGGGGGCCAGTGGTGGGTCTAGGGTTGGAGCTTGAGGAGAGGAGGGAGAGTAGGGTGACGGGGAGTGATGGGATGGTGGATATCAATTTGGAGGAGGAGGAAAAGGAGGTTTGGGGGAAGAAGAGTATGGAGAAGAATGATGACGATGACGATGATGATGACGATTACGACGACAAAGCTGATGATGATGTGGCAAAGGAGAAGACTGTTGTCGACAAGGAAAAGAACATCGCGGAGAAGAAGTAAATGGTGGTGGTGGTGGGGATGGTATTGCATCGTCTTGATTATATAACCTTTGGATCTGATCATCATATGGCATGGTTGAGCATGATCTTTTAGCATAAAGTACGTTTCGCGTTTACAGGGTGGCTATTGTTCATGGCATGGAGGAATTTAAAGAAAAAAAAAAGGGGGGGGGGTGATGACGATAAATATGATATCCTATCCATTATTTCTCCTCACCCAAAGTCACTTGGGACCAAATGGATATTCATGACATTGTGATTCATTCATTGATATTCATACCCCGACTGAG